>Ga0078894_10003136_pt1 | contig 12540 bp, 6 predicted proteins | sample LauGreSu1BDMLBSD_2_FD_67506 | JGI IMG/M metagenome (GOLD analysis project Ga0078894, IMG submission 67506) | Freshwater lake microbial communities from Lake Michigan, USA - Su13.BD.MLB.SD (version 4) (version 4) | ecosystem: Environmental > Aquatic > Freshwater > Lake | place: Lake Michigan, USA...
CTGCTCCTGTGCCTGCTCCTGTGGCTCCTATAGAAGAACCTATTGCTCCCGTGGCTCCTATAGAAGAACCTATTGCTCCCGTGGCTCAAGAACCTGTGGCTCAAGTGGATGAACCAGTGGCTCAAGAACCTGTGGCTCAAGTGGATGAACCTGTGGCTCAAGTGGATGAACCAGTGGCTCTTGTGGCTCAAGAACCTGTGGCTCCCGTGGCTCAAGTGGAGGAACCTGTGGCTCAAGAATCTGTGGCTCAAGATCCTATGGCTCCCGTGGCTCAAGAACCTGTGGCTCCCGTTATTTTGAATACTCTTGCAAATGACATCCCTCCGATCCAGATGCCTATGAGTGGTGTGAGATCCATCCGACGCCCCAGACAGGTAATACCCTCTCCTCCGTTGGAAGCCCCTGTGGAAGCCCCTGTGGAAGCCCCTATGGCCCCTGTGGCCCCCGTGGAAGCCCCTGTGGCCCCCGTGGAAGCCCCTGTGGCCCCAATTGTTCCTGTGGCCCCACGTGCTCCTATCCGACGCCCCCAACGAGTGGTAGAACAAGCAGTAGAACGAGTTGCAGGCCCCCTTGCCTCCCTCACCGATCCCGAACTACTAGACCGATGGGACCTCACCACCGATTTTTCTGAGCGCGATACCATCCTCGCAGAACTCCAGCGACGTGACCTCTTTCCCTCTCAAGCCATGACACGGTGGGAACAAGAAACAGGCTCCTATCCCGATGTCATGGATCCTGAATTTCTACAGAAACTCCTATCCAAACGGGAATTTGCCGAATCTCTCCAAACGACATGGAAACCCAACGCAAACCCCTGCGAAGACCAAGGCACCTTTGAGGTCACCCCCGTTCAGCGATTCGTCGCCAACTTTATGTCACCCAAGACGCCCTACATGTCCGCCCTTCTCTATCACGGAGTAGGTGTCGGTAAAACCTGTGCCGCCGTTCAAATCATGGAGGCCTGGCTGGAACATTTTCCCTATCAACAGGTGATTCTGATTGCTCCCCCCACGATTCAGCAGGGATTCTTTCGCACGATCTTTGATCCCTCCAAGGTCGTGATCGGACATGGAAACGAACCCAATACCGCCTCTCAATGCACAGGAACCACCTACTTGAAATTGACCAACATGTTGTATGAGCGCAATCTCAAAGTGATTGTGAATGCTGTGAATAAACTGATCAAGCGACGCTTCAAAGTATTTGCCTACATTTCCTTTGCAAACTATATTCGCGACCTCATCAAGGGCGTTCCAGGAAAAACCGATGAACAGAATGAGATCTATAAAAAACGCGCCATCCGAAATGCGTTTAGTGGAAAATTGTTGATTGTCGATGAAGCCCATAATCTTCGTGACATCGCAGAAGGTGACGAGCCCGCCCCAGAAGTAGGAGGGAAAGCGGAAAAGGGAGACGCCGCAGGTGGTAAATTACTGACCCCCTTTCTGCGCGACGTTCTCATGTATTCCGAGGGCATGAAGTTTTGCGCATTAACGGCTACTCCCATGTATAACAGTTATCGTGAAATCATATTCATGCTCAATCTGTTGTTGATCAACGATAAAAAAGCCACGCTTACCGAGGCGGACCTGTTCGATCGTGAGGGAAAACTCTTAGACAAGGGTGTAACACGATTGTCGTTTATTGCCCAACGATATGTCAGTTTTATGCGAGGAGAAAATCCACTGTCCTTCCCTGTTCGGCTCTTCCCTGAACAGATCGCACGGCTTTCCGCGTATCCTCTCCTCAATCCGCGACGAAACCCCATTGCAGAGGAGGATCGTGCCTATTACGAGCGCCTACCACTTTTCCCTGTCCCCCTTCAAGGACATGCACTTCAGGCCTCTCGCGTATTCATGAATGCACTCGCCCCAGGTGGCGGAATCAATACGATTGATCTAGAGCGTCTCGTTCATGCGGGGAACATTGTGTTTCCCGCCACGGAATCCACCCAAGGAGAGACCTATGAGGCCTATTCTAGACGAACCGATGTCAATGCCCTTCTCTCCGTGTTTGATCGTGAGACCTCAGGGGGAGAGGTTCGTTATCGTGCCAAAGGGTCTGCTTCCTGGCTCGCGGTCGGCGCACTCGCCTCCTATAGTCCCAAGTTTGATGCCCTGATCCAGCGCATTCGCACGGCAGAAGGGTGTATCTTTGTGTATACGCGCTTTGTTAGTGGAGGTGCCATCCCACTCTCTCTGGCACTTGAGGCGAATGGATATAGCCCTTTTGGACGAAAAAGTTCCATCCTGATGGATGGGATCCAGGCGGCAGGGGGGCGCCAATGCGCCTCCTGCTCTCGAAAAGAGAAGGAACACGCAGGAGCCAGCCATACGTTTTCCCCCGCCTACTATGGAGTCCTAACAGGTGACCTAGCACTCTCTCCACATAATGAGGCCACGATTACTGCCCAGAGGTCCTTTGAAAACGCCACAGGAAAGGTCATGAAAGTCATCATCGGATCACAGATTGCATCTGAAGGTGTGGACTTGCGATTTATTCGCGAAACTCATTTGCTGGACTCTTGGTTCCACTTGAACAAGACAGAGCAGATTTTGGGACGTGCGATTCGTTATCTCTCCCATTGCGCTCTTCCCTTGGAGAAACGAAACAATACAGTCTATTTGTATGTCGCGACACTTCCAGATGACGATCGGGAGACCGCGGATTTATACAGTTATCGCGTCGGATTTAAGAAGGCCGTGCTGATTGGCCAGGTCACGCGTGTCATGAAACAGTCCGCCATGGATTGTAACTTGAATCATGATGCGATTCTCATTCAGGGGCAGCCGCCCATGAGAGAAGTGGATGCACAAGGTCTCATCCGCGAGGAAGTGAACATTAACGACATGCCCTTTACCGCAGTGTGTGATTGGATTGAAACCTGTGACTATACCTGTCGCCCTCAAATCGATGTTCGTCGTATTCCCATGGATGACTCCACCTATGATGAATATTCCGCACGATGGCGCATTCATCAATTGAAGGAACTCATTCGCAACCTGTTTGAGAAACAGTCATTTTATGCGACAGAAGACATGTGGGACATCTTAAAAGAGATCCCTCGCCATGTCGCAGTGGACTTTTTACAGGACATCGTAAACAATAAATCATTTCAAATTCGTTATCGAGAGTTGCACGGATACATTCGGTATTGTAATGGATATTATGTCTTTCAGCCGAATGTATACACCGATCTGACGATCCCTCTTGCGGTTCGGACGGCCTCCTTCCCTATCAGACGTGATGCTTACCTTCCTGCTCCCCAGGAACAACAGGTGATTCCTGTCAACGTGGAAAACACTGAGGAACAGGAGCCGATTGGAGCCTTTTGGGCCGCGATGGTGTCTTGGATTCATGAGTTGGCCACGCACTCTGCTCATCTAGACCCTCCTGCACAATTGGAACAACGGCGTATGGCAATGGCGCACGGTGATACGAATATCATGGAGAGATATCTCTACATGGTGGAAATGATCTATTGGTTTCACACCTCTTTTCATGCATCTCCTCAACGGGATGTGCAGGCCTTTGAGCGTGCCCTCCTCTCTTATGTATGGGATGAATGGATCTCCCTGGAGGAACAGAAGGAACTGATGTTCACTGAAAAGCAGACACAGATGATTCAGGATGATCTGTATCACATGGGGCGACGTGTCGTTCATCGTATCTTTGATCCTGCGACGGGAAAACTTCAGTATCTATGTGATAGAGAAGCATGCCCGACTTCTATTGTGGAGGAGATTGAGCGAGATAAAAAGGATGTCATGCAAGCCTTTTCCGTTCATCGGCGAAATACAGGAATGTTCTATGGATTTGTGGTGTCTAAAAATGGAAATATGGTCTTTAAAACGGCCGCTCCTCCTGATACGGGGAAAAAGGTGGAACGTGGTTTAGAATGTGAAAATGTTAGCACGATGACAGGGCATGTTGCGAAATTGATTCAGTTGGGCGATGTCCTACGCTCTGAGGACCAGCATGATTTGGACTTAAACGGAAATATGCTTCGCAATGAACGCCCTATTCAAAATTCGACACGAGCATGCACTCTCTTGAATCTTGTATTGCGGTATATGGATGCCGTTCGTATTCAAGGAAAACGATGGTTCTTCCGTCCCGTTCAGGCCCTTTATATGGGGCACGCCTCTTCTTTTCGTGGGGCCAGTAAAAAGGGAGGCAGCAGGGTAGAGGTGGATTTCTCCTCGTCATAAAATTGAACAAAGAGATGATTCAGATAGTAGACACACCATGGAATCCACCGCCTTCTTCGAAAAGAAAATCAATCTTACGCCACGCGAATTCAATGAGATCAAGTCGCAGACCGTTCAGGAGATCTTAACCAAGAAGGCGATCCAGATGATGGAGGAGAAATGCTCGGAACATGGTTTTGTCCTTCCCGGCACCATTAAACTGTTGTCTCACTCCATGGGACACTTTGAGGCGGCCCGTTTTACGGGGGATGCGATCTACTATGTTAAACTGGAAGGGCGTGTCATCTATCCTGCAGATGGAATTCGTGTAACAGGTGAAGTCATCCGTAAAAACAAGATGGGTCTCTACATCAATCATCGCAATGCCATTCGGATCCAGGTGCCTCGTGATCTTCATCTTGGCAATCAGGAATACGATGGGGTTCAGATTGGAGATCAAGTGGAAGTGGAATTGAAACGCTCCAAGTTCGCCATTCAGGATACCTATATTCTTGCCAGTGGCATGTTTCTTCGTCTTCATGGTGCAGAGGCCGCCGAAGAGGAATCCGAGGCCGCTGAAGAAGAATCCGAGGCCGCTGAAGAGGAGTCTGAGGCCGCCGAAGAGGAGTCTGAGGCCGCCGAAGAGGAGTCCGAAGAGCCCTAAATGCACTGCGAGTGAATTCACACGATGATCATCTATCCGGAAGTAGAGATGTCATACGACGAACGAAAATCAGTCTTTGATAATATCAAGCAATTATCCAAACCAGAACAGGAAGAGATCTATCGTATTCTTCGTAAAACCAAGGAAACCTATACCGAGAATTCCAATGGTATTTTTTTTGATCTGTCCGCTATTTCCGATGAAGCCTTTTCGCAAATGAAAGAATATCTCCAGTTTTGCTCTAAAACACATCAGGAACACGAGGATCGTCTCAAAGAATTGGAACATTTGCGGACACGACCCGATCCAGAAGAGAGTGACACCTAAAGTCGGATCACATGAATGGAAGTAGAGTCACTATGACAACCCCCGCTCGTGTCTATCAAAATGTTAGTTACCAAGAATTACTCCGCTACGCGGAAACCAATCCCCATCGAGCCCGCACTCTGGATTCGATGGAGATTCGCATGTCCATCGTGAAAGAGACATCCCTTGATTCGCTTTTGTTGACAGGATACACGGCATTTTCCCTGTATCCTACTGGAATCATTAGTCTATTCGCATGCCTGTCTGATCCCCATTATTACATGCTGGCTCCTCCCTCGGTTCGCACCGAACTCATCATGGCCCTTGCGACCACCCTTCAAGAAGAAGTGGAGACGCTACGCACGACCACTCTTGCTCGGAAGCGGAAACATTTATATGAACTGATTGGGAAGGCCTTTCATGGAGCACGCATGGAAGAGAAGGATTATAACGATCTGTTTCAAGGAATTGCTTACATCCGAGAGATTCAGTTTGTGATCATGAAAGAGGCGGTTCAGGAGCGCGTGGAAGAGGGGAAAGGAAATGGAAAGGGAAACGAGGAGGAGTATGCTTCCAGTGGTGTCAAGGGAGAGATTCATTTCTCTTCCAACCCCATGAACTGGAAGAAAGAGAATGCTACATGGCTAGCGGATCATCATGCACGATGGGTGGCGATGCCATCAGGCGCATCCGCGCGCCCCTTTTCATCCTTGGTGGGCGAGTGGATCGTGGACATGGAGGGTCGCGGATGGATTGTTCAATGGCCCGAAGTGGAGGCAACGAAAGTAGAATTGGTGGCGCAACTGTCCACTCGTCCCACGTGGCAGGAGACGGATCGCAAACTTCTCAAGGAGGTTCTTGCGGTGCGCCTTGGAAAGGCACTTACCCTACAACGGTTTCACTCATGGGCCTAGGCCTAAGTATAAAGATGGCGTGCAGTTGTCCTACAATGAATCAGAACAGAGAGGGACTCCATGTTCTCGTCCACGGATACAATGTGCCTAGAGATCGTCTAATCGATATGACAGATATCACTCGTGGACGCCCTGTGTGGGATCGCGTCATCTATCACATACAATGTTCTGTTGTCGCACAGACAGGTCATACATTCCCCCATGGCGGTGGATATTGCTATACCTATCTTCTAGAAGAGGGTCATATGACAGTTCATACATATCCTGAACGTCGCGCGTTCTTCGTAGATCTCTTTTATGACGAGGGTAATCACTCCGAAGCCATTGAAATTATTCAGAGCGCCTTTGATGGAGCACGTTTTTCCTATCAGATCATTCAGCATTAGGATCTATAAAATTTGACCACGTGATTCGTTAGATATAAAGGGTATAAGGTTCTTTTGTCGCTTCATAGTAGAATGGACCTCACTCTTGATCAATCCAAACAGTTGGCTGGATTTGTCCAAGACTGGTTCGCCCACCCCCTCTTGGAATTGGAGGCCACCTTTGGAAAAGAGGGTGTGGTGGACTCCACGACCTTTCTCCATATTGCGCAACGGATTCGTGCCAAAGGATGGAAGGTCCTCCCCCAACAGGATTATCTGAACATCCTCACTCCGAATCAGATTCGCTTCACGCTGGATGGTCTCGGAATCATTCAGTCCTATTGCCGCGATGACAACCTCGAAGGGAAAGACTTCACCTCCATGATCAAAGACCGTGCCGCATTGGAAAGCAATGTGGACCTTCGCGAATATCACATGCGTGTCAAAATACGACGCGAAGATCCGATTTCACCAACGGACCCGCGTATCCTGGACCTTATCAAGCAGTGGCCAACTCTGCGCAAGGCCTTCCGATTGATCCGACGCTGGAGTTTTGAGGGACATGGAATTCGCGTGGATCTGTCCATGGTCCGCCAATCTCCTTACGCCCCCAGTCGCACCCCAGGTCGCAAAGAATACCAGTGGTCTCAGCGTTTTCTTCAACACAACGTGCTCATGGAGGTCCCTCGTTACGAGGTAGAAGTAGAATTGCTTCATGGGACGGAATACACTGCCACAGCAGAGGCCGCGCTCAAATCACTGATCCGCGGATGTGGAGAGGTATTGCGCGCCATTCAGAAGAATTCCCTGTTGATTCGGGCGTCTGTTGCGGAACGCGTGCGATCTGACTACCGAACCCTGACAGGCACGGACAAGACACGCGATCCCGTGTTTCGTGGTGTCGGCCCTGTCACTCTCCAGGTGAAAAACATGACCAAAGACATCCAAGAGGAGGTTCCCAATCTTCGCACGGGATATAATGTGACGGACAAGGCAGATGGCTTGCGCGCCATGGGCATGGTGGACGCATCAGGAGAACTCTTTCTGCTGGATCAGAGTTTGAATGTCTATCGCACAGGTCTCCAAAACGTGGCGTGTGCAAACTCCATGGTGGATGGTGAGTGGGTGACGATGTCCCATGACAAACGGGCGATTCATCACTATCTCCTCTTTGACATCTACTACGAAGAGGGGCGACCCGTCTCTCGCCTCCCCTTTGCGACCTTCACGCCCGAGGGACAGTTAGATGCAGACGGTATGTCACGATATGTTCGCATGAAGAACTGGTATGCATTGTGGACACAGGATACGAAAACGATCGCCCCCAGCGTCACCGAATCCAGTCGTCTGATGGTGATGCTGAAACGGTTTGAGTTTGCGACACCCCTGGATGATTCCGTCTTTACGCGATGCGCCACCCGTATTCTAGAGACCAAACGGATCTATCACACGGATGGTCTGATTTTGACGAGCAACACGGAGCCGCTCCCTGATCGGGCGGGCGTTCGCTTCAAACATCAGTTCAAATGGAAACCCGCCATTGATAACACAGTGGATTTCCTGATTGTCTATGAAAAGGATCCCGATGAGCCCGCACTAGACAAGGTGACGACCAACATTGACCCGAGCAACAATCAGACCATTCAATACAAAACGATGAGTCTCTATGTCGGTGGAGAAACATCCGCCCAGCACAAGGATCCTCGTTCTACCATTCTTCGTCAAGAGCCCCTTCTGAAAGAGGGAGATGGCCCCTCTCGCTATCAGCCCATTCTCTTTACTCCTACTGACTATGCGGATACCATGGCACACACCTGTCACCGCATCTTGGAAGTTCACCCTGAAACGGGAGAGAACTACATCATGACCGAAGACTCTCATGAGCCCATCCCTTCTCGCAGCATCGTGGAAATGCGATATGATCCGACGAGAGAGCCTGGTTGGCGATGGGTTCCCTCTCGTATTCGCCATGACAAGACAGAGCGCCTTCTTCGTGCCATGAAAATGAAAGGGGCCATCGTATACAAGGGGATGATGAACGATTCGGGGGTCGCCAATGATGTATGGAACTCCATTCACGATCCCGTCACGGTCTCTATGATTCAGACGGGCAATGAACAACCGACCCTTTCCGAAGTCCAGGCACTTGTCCATTCCCGTGAGACCGATGTCACAAAAAAATACTATGAGCGCAAGGCGCCAAAAGAAAACATGAATCTTGTGAAGGGGCTCCAGGACTTTCACAACAAGTATATCAAAAATCGCATTCTTCTGAAAAGTGTGCTCAAAGGCGGAAAGAAGAATCTACTGGATATGGCATGCGGAAAGGGTGGTGATCTGTATAAATGGATCTTCAATCGGGCAAACATCGTGGTGGGAATGGATCAGGCAGGAGAGAACATCACCAATTCGGACAACGGCGCCTACAAGCGATATGTGGAGGCTCTCACGGAACTGGGTCCGCAAAAGGTGCCTCTGATGGCATTTGTCATTGGTGACAGTTCCAAGTCCATTGTGTCAGGAGAGGCAGGTGCAACACTTGAAGAGCAGGATATCCTGCGGTCTATCTTTGGAAAAGCGGAACCCAAGGGTCCCCTCCCTCCTTACATTCAAACCAAACTGTCGGGCTCGTTCCGAGAGGGGGCCGATGTGGCAGCCTGTATGTTTGCCATTCACTACTTCTTTGAATCCAGTGATATGTTGGATGGCTTCCTGCAGAATTTGTCCGATACAGTGAAAATGGGTGGATACTTCACGGGATGTTGCTTTGATGGAGACAGGGTCTTTCAACTTCTTCAATCGGTGGAGAAGGGTCATGCCCGAAAAGGATGGGAGGGTGATGTTCCGCTGTGGTCCATTACGAAATCATATGATCAAGAGCACTTGACCGATGACGACTCCTCTATTGGATTGGCCATTGATGTGGAGTTCATCAGCATTGGTTCCACTCACCGTGAATATCTTGTTCCGTTTGCCCTTCTCCAATCCAAACTGGCCGAGATTGGATTTCGGCTCTTGACGAAGACGGAACTCGCCGAGATTGGTCTTGGTGCGTCCACCAATACGTTTGACGTCAGTTACCAGATGGCGGAAAAAGGGAAGCAGTCCTTTCCGATGTCGGCATCGGTCAAAGAGTTTTCCTTCTTGAATCGGTGGTTTATCTTTAAACGCCAGGCTCCTTCGGCACCTATGGCGGCACCTATGGCCCCTATGGCGGCCCCTTTGGCTGCACCTATGGCCTCTGTGCCTGCAGATTCTGCGGAGGCATTGGATGATGAGAAGGAAGAGCCTGTGGTCGTGAAAGCCGATGTCGCTGCGCCTCGTATCTTAACCCTCAATGAGGTCTTCCTCTTTGGACCCAGTGTGCGCATCGCCGATCTCTTGCAACTCCAGGACATCTATGCAGGACGATGGTTGAGTCTTTCTGCACCGTTCCCTATCCCTGATCCTGAACACCCCTCAGTCCTCTATCCCTCCGTGGAGCACTATATGGCGGCCATGAGATTGGCGCGAACGGCCACTCCTGTGGAGCGAGGCCGCGATCTTGCGGTGTCTCTCTTTAGTCGCGAGGGATCCATTCATCAGAAGTTTCTTCAGATGCGTCTCATGAAAAAGGTGGAACGCAAACAGGATCAACTGATGGCCATCGATGACACGGAGACCGAACGATTGCTCGCTGAGACCAAGAGCGTGAAAGATGCACTCCTGAAGAAATCGCTGACTCCTTTCCGCATGACGCTCAACGATGCCGAATGGAACCTCATGAAAGAGAACGTGTTACGCGAGGCCCTCACGTATCGCTGGGAGCATGATGCGCGCTTTCATGCGATTGTGGAAGCAGCACGCACACAGGGGAAGTTTCTTCTCTACAGCCAGCCCGCGACGAATGCAGGTTCAGAGTGGGGAGGACAATGGAAATCGGGTCGTATTCAAGGAGAGAATAAGGTGGGGCAGATCCTCATGAAGATTGCGGGATTCTCCTTCTAATACCAACACGTGACGCGTCCCATAAAATTTGATTCCACGATCTCTTTTTTATGATAGCACACACTCAGAATGCCTCGCGAAGCATGGCAACATCTCACGCGGCTCCACCATCATCCTAGAGACGATCATATTACCTTCCATGAACCTACTCACAAATACTATGTGAATGGATCCTGTCAGGGAAACATTTCGTGCACGGGATTTGTTCACGAATTCTTTGGGCACTTTGATGGGAAAGCCATTCTCACCAAAATGCGCAAGGGCCCTAACTGGGCCACCAGCAAATACGTCGGGCGCACGGACGAAGAGATCATGGCAGAATGGTCTCAGAATGGAAAGATCGCATCCGAAGCGGGAACGGCGATGCACTTGGCCATTGAACAATTCCTCCATGGTGCGCCTGAACAGATCCATCCCGCTGTCCTGGAGACGGTGGAATGGAAATACTTTATGAAATTCTGGCAGGATTGTGGAGATGATCTGGAACCGTATCGCAGCGAATGGGAGGTCTTTACCGATTCCATCGTCCCTGTGGCGAATGAGAAAAAGATCAAACTCTGCGGGTCCATTGATATGGTGTTTCGGCGCAAATCCGACGGAGCATTTGTCATCTATGACTGGAAACGCTCCAAAGAAATCAAATCGGACAACCCCTTTGGATCAGGTCTGGCCCCACTGGATCATCTGCCTGATACGAACTACTGGCACTACACGATGCAGTTGAATGTCTACAAGTGGATCTTGGAAACCTATTACGGGATTGTCATTGCGGATCTCTACCTCGTCATCCTTCACCCTGATCACCCCTCGTATCGGCGGATGCGATTGAACATCATGACGGACGAGGTAGAGGACATGATCGAATGCCGACGACGTGCGGTGGCGATGGGAGGCAAACAGAGCGTCATTCTTCCCGTGCCCGAGGAACCCGACTTTCTAGGGGAACAGAAAGAGAAACCGCTTGCCTCCTTTGCGTTTCGCTTTCCCTCTTAGGCCGCATGCATCATTCTAAAGGCTGTATGGTCTTTATTTTTCTTCTTTGACAGGCGAGATACGTTGCGGTCGTCGGATGCGACGTGGTGCGATCAATGGCACGGTGGGAGCAGGAACCACAGGATTGATAACCGGTTCAACGGGTCGCAAGGACGCAGGAGGGAGACGTGGGCGAATCATCACAAGCGGCGCCGATTTCCATGCCTCTAACAGGGGCGCGGGCAGGGTCGCAATGGGCAATTGTGGAGAACCGTTCTCTTCTAGAAGACCAATGCGATCGGCGAGAAAGACCAGAAAGACGATCGTATCGGTGGAGCCTCGTGAGGGGCGCACGATCTGAACCTCTTTTTCATTCGCATCTCGTTGCTGAATGATGCCAATCGGACGTTGGGTCAACTTCACATACTTTGTCAAATGAGAGGAATGAAGCATCGTCGCGGCCTCTTCTACTCCAAGTTCTTCCAACGTGACACCCAGTGTGCTCATGAAAGGGAGGAGAGGGCGATCTGCATCGATGTCATCCGCCACATGAAACGTGTAGCGATCTCCAATCAGAGGATGAAGTTCTGCAGGCATAACAGTGGAGGGTACTTCCTCTTCTTCCTGCTCTTCACGCGACATCTCCTCGTAATAACGGGGCATCTCAGGAACCGACTTATTCCAATCCAGTTGTAATAATTGTGTCCAGGTAGACGATGATTCGGGAATCAGATATTGATCGCCTTCATGAATGGGGCGAAGAAGAGTAGAAACCTTAGAGACACCGTCTAGTTTCATCAATTGCTTTCTGCGGTTAGGGAATCGCACCAATTCATCAATGATACGTTTGGTAAACAATTCTGAGGTGGACACCATGCGGTCCTTATCGAGCGGAGTTCTCGCGGGAACATGTAGCAGACACTTGCCTAGTGGCTCCTCTTTTCGGTCGTCCTGATCTTCATCTTCTTCTTGATCCGCCCTCCATACACACGATCCTGTGCATGAGGCGGCGTCATGGATGACGCGACAATCTTTACGTAGAAAAGAGGTCGTTGTTTCCCATTTGTCCTCGTCTGGATAGAGCCATGATGAGATCGTAGACCCGATATACACATATAATCGTTTGCGACGCTCATATTCAG
>Ga0078894_10003137_pt1 | contig 12539 bp, 10 predicted proteins | sample LauGreSu1BDMLBSD_2_FD_67506 | JGI IMG/M metagenome (GOLD analysis project Ga0078894, IMG submission 67506) | Freshwater lake microbial communities from Lake Michigan, USA - Su13.BD.MLB.SD (version 4) (version 4) | ecosystem: Environmental > Aquatic > Freshwater > Lake | place: Lake Michigan...
TACCGCGAAAAAAGAGATGCGTTTAGTTAAATATGGTTTTGTAACAAAGAAAGGAAAATTTGGATACGTAAAAACTAAATCCAAACGATCATCTAGTCGTAGCCGTAGCCGTGGTAGAAGTAGAAGAATGAAAGGAGGAAATTTTGCTCCGGTGGGTGGTGAATATACTTTAAGAGGTGATAATTTTTCTGGGGGGGTTTCTGATAATCTAGCATTTACTGAATTGACACCATCAAATGTTTAATTTATGTTTCAATCCATCGGTGATCGATTAAGTTGTCACTTTTCATATAATTTTGTAATTTTAAATAGATAAATTTTTTAAAATAATCATAACTAATTATAAAAATTTTATCTACCAATTGTTTTTTATATTCGTCATATAATGTGTCGTATAATTTGCTAATTGAAACAGTATCGTTCAAATTAAAATTGTAATTTTTTAGACATTTATATTTATATGAATTTAAAAAATCATTTATTTCACTTTCTTTATTCCACAATTTGCATTTAATATTTTTGACATATTTTTCATCAATGATTTCGACATTTGGATAAAAATAATGATTTATTAATCTTAATAAATTTTTACAATTTAAATTTCCAGTTTTATAGTTGCTATTTTTATATAATTGCAATATTTCAATAATTTCATAATCATATTCATAATCTGATGTAATGTCAGTTGTCATAGTTTCATTCCAAAATAGCAAAAATGAACTTACATTTGGCAAATATTTGCTGGTGATGTTTTTGAAATATATTTCATTTGTTGCCGAAGTTTCATTATTTAATTTAGAAGTTAATAATTGTTGTAAAACGTTTGTATATAAAAATGTGGGAATTTTCATATTATGTAAATAAATTTTCCAAATGTAATGCATATTTTTCCAACTAATTGCATTATTGTTTGTATAATCTTCAAGTTCAATATAATTTAAAATAAAATCATCAATTATTTGTTCAGTAGTATTTTTTGTAAAAAATAATATATAATTTGCAACTACTTCATCTAATTTTGGAATATAATTTTCAGAATTTCCATAAAAATCCGAATAATATGTAGCAACACACATTAAATCTAATCCAATGTCATTTATTGTATTTTTTAAAACATTTATAGATGATGCAGTTTTAGTTTTAATTAATCTGTAATTGTTCATTTCATGTGTATTGTGATATTTTACAATAAAATTATTTGATATTGAATAACCCAAAGTTGTGTAAATGATGTAATCAATTGCGGAAATGAGATGTTTTGCATTTGGTTTGATAAAATATAATAAATTATTATTTTTTTTAAGAATGCAATCTCCCAAAATACATAAAAAATAGATGCTTTCTTCATCAGATATAAAAAATAATTGTAAAAAAGATAATATATTTTGAATGGTGAATGTTTCTGGGATAGATGAAAAAAGAGAAATATTTTTAATTTTTTTGAGAATGTTGAGTTTAGTTTTATGTTTCCATTGAAATAAAATATGATTGTTTGTGATTGATGTTAATAATTTATGTTGTATCGTATCTTCATCAATAATATAATATTTTTCGCCATCGTATTCATAATATTTATTATTATATGCTGTATAATAAAATTTATTTTGAGTTAAAAATAATTTGGAAAATGTTTCTTGTTCGGTTGTTAGTTCATTAAATTTGGATATTCTTTCATTATTTTTTTTATTTTCATTTTCAATTAATACTGGTAAAGAATTGATGTGATATTCAAGGCGTGATAGTGCGTATTGGTTGTCTTGTGAATAAGTATCGTATAAGTTTTCGACTATTTTACATAATTCTTGTTTGGACATTGATTAATGAAATAAATATGAAATCTTTATGTTTTTAAATTTAAAATATAATTTAATTTAATTTACATTCTTTAAAATTTATAATACCAATTGAGATCAACGTTAAACCACTACCTACCATAAATGAACTCAACATAAATAAACCCAATGTAAATGAATCTAATATAATTAAATTGAATTGCATTATATATATTAAATATGTATACATTTTTTAATTTGTTTTTTCTTATTTTGATGAATTTAGAAAAATATATTTTGTAAAAAATAATATAAAATATAGTTCAAAAAGTATTTAAAAATTATGTTTTTAATTTAATAAACAATGTCTTTTGAAGAAAATAATGTATTAACAATTAAAACAGTTCAAATATCTCCATTTAGAAAGTTGATTACTGCATTGAAAGATATATTAATTGAGACAAATGTTACATTTCAACCGGATGGAATAAGAATTATAAATATGGACAAATCACATACAATTTTAGTACATATGCATCTTGAAGCTTCTAAATTTCAAGAATATGAATGTAAAAAAGATAAAATAATTATTGGGATGAATATGGTGTATTTTTTTAAATTAATTAATACTATGGAAAATGATGATACATTGACAATGTATATTGAGAATTCAAATTATGAAGATGGTGTTGTGAAATTTATTGGATTGAAATTTGAAAATACAAAACAATGTAAAACAACTAGTTTTAAATTGATGGAACCGGATCCAGAAGAATTAATTGTTCCAAATATAAATTTTTCATCAATTATTAATTTTCCGTCAGATGATTTTCAAAAAATAATTAGAGATTCGTCATGTCTTTCAAATAATATTGAAATTAGTTCGATTGGTAATCAATTAATTATAAAATGTCAAGGACAATTTGCAGATCAAGAAATAGTTAGAACAGAAGAAAATACATCAGATAGTAATGATGATGCTGATGGAATGCATTTTGTATCTGAAAAAAATCCAACAAAAATAGTTCAAGGAACATTTTCATTGAAAAATTTAGGATATTTTACAAAATGTACAAATTTATGTCAGCAAATTGAATTATATTTAGAAAATGATTTGCCATTAGTTGTTAAATATGAAGTTCCAGATTTAGGATATATTAAACTAGGAACTGCTCCAATTTGACTAACTTCTCCAATTTGACTAACTTCTCCAATTTTACTAACTTCTCCAATTTGATTAACTTCTCCAATTTGACTAACTTCTCCAATTTAATGCAGTGTAAAAATATTATAAAATAATTATAAAATATCATAAAAAATATTGTAAAAAATATTATACAATGTAAAAATTTTATATTATGCAAAATTAAATTATATAATATAAAATATTTAAGATATAATGTAATTTTAATTATACTATATATTATAATGGCTTTTACTAGATTTAAAGATGACCCAGCGAGAATTTCCAAACAACTCCAACAGCAAACTGACATAGGAAGATGGTATATTAATGTTCCAGGACCTGGTGATAATTTACCATTTATGGCGGATTCGCATATTTTGGCTCAAAAATGGGGAGGAAATATAAATCGTAATGTAGTTGATATTCAAAGCACATTGCTTGGATTAAATAAGCAAATAAATAGGGATAATGTTAATCAAATTCAATTTAAACGTCAAAATTTATATTCTATACCGATGCATTATCCTATACATATTGATTTTTTAACAACTGAACAAAGTAGAGCAATAATGCCTGCTTGGACAGCAAAAGATTTGCAACAAAATCACGCATATATATTGCCCGAAAATCCACAAGAACATGTTGAAATTCCTTTTAATAATTATATGAGCACACGAAATGTTGAAAAAGATAATTTTAAAAGAAATTTTAGTTGTATTCCGATAAATGACCAACGCTATACATTACCTATTACTGAAAATAAAAAAAATATAAAAAAATAATTTATTTGGTTGTTATATATTTTTGCCGATAATGCAAATGTAATTATCAAATATAAAGAAAATAAAATATATTTTTTTAAAATATATAATATAATGGAAATAGCGATACCTTTATTAGCATTAGGTGGAATGTATGTAATTTCTAATCAAGGAAATGTAGAAAATAAACAAAAAGAGAAATTCGTTAATATGGGAAAACCAAAACCAGCGCAATATTTGCCAAACACTAATATTCCTCCTGACAATTATCCAACAATGAATAATTCGCAATTGATTGATAATGTTGGAGAATATCAAGGAACTAATTTAGCAACAGATAAATATTTTAATCAAAATGTGTATCAACTTGCCGAGCAAATGAATGTTCCTGTTGGAAACACTATTCAGGATATTTATTCTTTGACTGGCGATTATATATCTAAGACAGATTTTATTCATAATAATATGATTCCATTCAATGGAAGCAAACCAAAAGGACAAGTATATAATAATAATAATGCCCAAACTATTTTAGATAATTACGCTGGAACTGGTTCTCAAGTAACTAAAAAAATAGAACAAGCGCCCTTATTTAAACCACAAGATAATGTGCAATGGACTAATGGTGCGCCAAATATGAGTGAATTTTACCAATCTCGCGTTAATCCAGCGTTAAGAAATAATATGGTTAAACCATTTGAAAGTATTCATGTTGGACCGGGATTGAATCAAGGATATACAAACAAAGGCACAGGTGGTTTTAATTCTGGTATGGAGTCTCGTGAGTTATGGTTGCCAAAAACAGTTGATGAGTTGCGTGTAGCGACAAATCCTAAAGAAGAATATTCTTTACTTGATCATCAAGGTCCAGCAAATGCTCTCATAAAAAATGTGGGAATTGAAGGAAAAGTTGAAAAAAATCGTCCGGATAGATTTTACATAAATACCCAAGATAGATGGTTTACTACGACTGGTGCTGAAAAAGGAAATAGACCTATAGCTAAAGAAATATTTAAAACATCGAATAGAAATGACTTGACACAATATCAGCAAGGAACTCCAAGTTCAAATTTAAAAACAGCTAGTTATGTTCCGAAAAAATATGAACCATCCAAGCGAACGCAATTGGAGGGATTCCAAGTTGGTCATTCTTGTGGTTCTAAACAAGCTCCACTACACGAATACAATGGGCATTTGAAATCGCATACAAATTATGCAAATAATAGAAGTATTAATGAACAACCGCACATATTTGGTAGTGGGTTTTCTTCGGCAATAGGGGCAGTTATTGCGCCTTTAACTGATATGTTAAAACCATCAAAGAAGGATGAATATTCTGATAATATAAGAATATATGGAAATTATGGTGGACAAGTTCCTAAAAATTATGTGATTGATTCGCAAGATACGCCTGGTGTTACAATTAAAGAAACAACTTTACATCAAACAAATGGATATATTGGAAATCAAAATGAAAATGCTGGATATTTAGTATCTAAACAACAGCCGATTAATAATCAAAGAGATACAACTACTGAATTTTGCCAATATAATCCAGCTGGAACTAAATATGGTGCAATGCCATATGATGCTGTTCAAACAAATAATCTAATTAAAGAAAAATTGGTAGCATCTAGAATAAATCAAGGAAATGCCAAAACATTTAATTCAAATGTGAATGTAAGTTATAATAGATCTGATGAAGATAGAAATAATAATAGATTATGGGTGCCTTCATCAATTGGTGTTCCATTAGGACCTAGTGTGCAAACTCATGGAAGTTTAAATACTAATTTACAATTTATTGATAATGATAAGAATTGTCAAAGACTGGACGGAGATTTATTAAAAGCATTTAAAGAAAATCCTTATACACAAAGTTTACATAGTGTTGCATAATGTTAATATTGTTGTCGATGTTAATTAAATATAAAATATGAAATATATTTTATATTTATAATATAATATGGAAAATAATGATATGAGTTATAATGTAACTGATAATGAATCATCATTAGATATTGAGACATTGCAAAAAGAATATGATGTAGTATTGAAACAATATCAAGAAGCTATGAAAACATATATTGACGAATTAAAAGAAAGTGAGACAAAAAATCAATGTTCAAAATTTAAAAAAACTGACAAGAATATTTCTCAATTATGCTATGATAAGATCTGGCATGAGCAAGGTTGCTTAACTGATGCACCACAAATAAATGCAAATGATACATTAGATGAATTAGTTCAAAAATCATATAATACATCAATATCAAAAAATGATAATGATATAAAACAATGTTATGGAGAGAATTCGTCAATTCCTACAAATAATATAATAAAAAATGGAAATTTCAATGATCCTAAAATTGAACCAAATTCATTTAAATATATTTCTGGAGAAAATGAAGTTCCAAATTGGAATTTTGAAGGGTCTGCGCTAATAAATAATTCTGAAAGTTGGTTATATGAAATTCCCTATCCAAGTGGAAACCAAGCTGTTTCGATACAATTTAAAGCATCTATTTCTCAAACTTTGAAATTAAAAAAAAATGTAAAATATTTTTTAAAATTACATTGTTCTGGAAGAAATTGTTGTGATGGTGTAAATCCAATAAAAATTGAGTTATATGATTTAAATGGTAAAATGATACTAAATATACTTGAAATTACACCGACTATTGTTTGGAGTGAATATGATGCAAATTTTACCTCACCTGATACAAATGATTATAAATTAAAAATTTCTGGAACTACTGAAACTGGTGACAAATCATCTGCAGTTCAAAATATTGAACTCATTGAAGAAAAAAGTGCAATTTATCCAAACATTATGGATTATATATCAATCAAAGGCAAACAATGGTGGGGAACTGGTGAATTAAAAACAGAAAGTGTAGAAACCGAAAATGAATGCATTGCATTATGCGAGACTGATGAAAAATGTTCAGGTGCTACATTTAATTCAAAGGAAAAAATGTGTTGGACAAGAAGTGGTGATTCTGAAATAGTAGATAATGATGATGAATCAGGAACTGATTATGCTTTGATAAAAAAATTAAAATATCACATGACTTTATTAAAATCACTTAATCTTAAATTATTGGAATTAAATGAAAAAATAATTAATAAAATAAAAAGTCACAATTCAAAATCAAAAACGGAATCAAATGTAGAAACATATACAAATAAAGAAGATGTAATTTCAAGTAATATTTTTAATGATTATTATAAAGTTCTATTAAATCACAAAAGAAAAATAGAAGAAGAATTAGATGATTATGAAAATATTGAGGCGCAATATGATAATTCATCTATTTATGTTAAACAACAACATTGGTCTTATAATATTTATGCTATTTTAGCAATAATAATGGTTATAATAACCTTTAAAAAAATTTCAGAAGGTGACAATATGGTGTCGGTTTTTATTTTAGTTGGAATTGTATGGGCATTTTATATTTTTATTATGAAATTTTATAAGGGAACAAAGAAATAAAACCCAAAAACCCAATAAAACCCACCCCCTTTTGAAAATCCTTTAAAACACACTTTAAAAAAAAATAAAATAATTTATTATTATAAATGAGTGATTATAATAATATAAAAGCGGTATACGATGATAGCAATTTAAGAATTACGATGGAAAGATATAGATATAATATGTGGGCGTTAATTGCACTGATAGGAGTAATAGTCATATTAAAAATAATTGATCGTATGTATTTATATAATATATTTGTAATTTTTATTGTAGTTGCTTTTTTTGCAGTATATTTTGAATATATAAAAAAAAACAAATAAAATAATTATAAAAATAATATATTTTTAATAATTATAAATGCCATCTGAAATAGAAAATAATTTTTCAGAAAGTAACCAACAAGTTTTATCTGGTATACTTCAATTGCAAAAAACTGAAAAAGAATTATATGCTAATTTAGCAATGCCAAATTTGTCAAGTAACGAAAAAAAAAGAATTATAGACCAAATTAATGAATTGTCGCAAATGAGAATTGATATGTATTCTAATTTGAGAAATTTATATTCGTCATATCAATCAAATGTCAATAATTTAGATGTAGCATTAAATACACAAATACAATCTGTTGATTTTATGGAAGATGAATTAAATCAAGTTAAAGTAAAATTAAATGCAATTGACCAAATGAAAGTTGATAAATTAAGAACAGTAGAAATAAATAATTATTATGCAAAGAGATATAATGCCTATAAAAATATAATGTTTGTCATATCCATTTCTTGTATTCCAATACTTTTGCTAACAATTTTAAATAATAATACAGTTATACCATCCAATATATATGGAGTATTAGTAAGTTTAATAGCAGTGATTGCAAGTTATTTTATATTTAAACAATATTTAGACATTTCTAATAGAGACAACATTAATTGGGATTCATATTCATGGTATTTTAATAAAAGTGACGCACCAAAACAAGGTGAAAATTCAAGTACAAGTAGTGATACAAATAATGAGGATGAAAACAATCAAAATGAGACTGAACCTTGTGTTGGTTCATCATGCTGTCAAATAGGGACTGTTTATGATGCAAGTCTTAATATTTGTGTTCCAATTGATTAAAATAAATGTTTGTTATATTATATCACATTTATTACATTTATATTATATTACATTATAATAGAATGGACCAATCCCCTGAAAAATTGATGATGAATCAATTCATTTCAAATCAAAAAATAAATGATCTTATACAATTAGCTTCAGAATATATAGGATGTGATGAAAAATGCCAAGAAAATAAAAAAAGTCAAGAATTGCACGATAAATATATTAAATCTCAAACAGCATTAAAAATGGGACCGAATAAAGTTGAAGAAAATAAAAAAAATTATTATGTTTATACATATGGAAGTGAATATTATGAAAATATAAGAAAAAATGAAGTTGTCAAAAATGCTTCAGAAATTGCATCTAAAATATCAGATGAATTTAATTCTCAAGTAAAAAATGCATTGGCAATGAATTCTATTTTAAAAACAACTGATCCATCATATAATTGTACCGATCATTATCCTGTAATACAAAATGAATTAAATTTACAATTGAACAAAAAAACGAATAATACATTAATTAATAATCGTATGACATATTATGATGATAAATCAATAAAAAGATTGGAAGCATGGAATAAATTTTGGACATTTATATATTATTTTACAATGCTTGTTTTTTTAATATTATGCTTTCCAAAGACAGTAGTTGAACTTTTAAAATATGGATTTGTATTTTTATTATCATTTTTATATATTTACATAGTAAATCATTCATTTCTTTTTTCATATTTTTATAATAACATATTTAAAATTGTCATTACAATAGTTTACTTCATAGTATTATTAATTATAATTTTATTTATGTTGTATAAAATAGCCACGATGTTTAAATATGTTTTAATTAATCTAACCGATACGATTACTAAAATTTATACTTTTTCTGAAAAATAATTTTAATTTGTTTGTCAAAAAAATAATTTATCAATTAAAAAAAAATGAAAAAAAAATAAAATAGAAATATTTTCCCATATTATATTATCAATTTAAAATGGAGACAACTTATCGCAATTTATATGATTTCCTAACCAAACATCGTGCAAAAGATTTAAACAAACCATCAACACACACTAGAATACCAAGTGAAGAACATAATGTTTATGGAGGTTCATATCATATTGACAAAAATGAATTACGTACTTATTATGAATTGTATTATGATCACGTGTTCAATAAAAATAACATTGAGCATTTGACAGAATCACAATTGCCGGATGCTGGACCAATTCTTATTGATTTGGACTTTAAATATGGTCCGGAAGTTAAAACTAGACAGCACGATGAAAATAATATATCCGACATAGTTCAAGAATATTTATTGCAAATTAAAGAATTTTTAAAATTTCAAGATGGTTCGGAAGTTATGATATATATTATGCAAAAACCCAACGTAAATATAAAAGAAAATATGACAAAAGATGGACTTCATATTGTTATTGGAATTCATATGGATAAATTAATGAAAATTATTTTAAGGGAAAAAATGCTTGTAAAACTTCCTCTTGTGTTGGGTAGTTTTAATTTTATAAATACTTATGAGGATATAATTGATGTTGGAATTGCGAAAGGAGTGACTAATTGGCCTATGTATGGTTCTAGAAAGCCAGGAAATGAGGTTTATAAGGTAGAATACAAATTAAAAGCAGTTTATTCGGAAGAAGAAAATGATTTTGAAATTGAAAATGATGTTTATTATCAAAGATCTGATTTTGAAAAAATGTCTGCACAATATGATAAGCATCCTAGATTTGAAATTAATCCAAAATTCAGTGAAGAATATAATCGTAGAATTCAAAGTGAATCTAGTCCTAAAAAGAAAAGTTGCGTTGATAAAATATCGTCAATTGTTAATTTAAGTTATGAAAATTCGTCTAGTTTAAATAATATAACAAATCAAACTGAATTAGATTTAGCAATAGATTTGATGATTGATTCATTAAATCCAAATGAATATATTATAAAAGAATTGCATGAATATACACAAATATTGCCTGAAAAATATTATCGTCCTGGAGGAAGTCATTTGTTGAATAGACAAGTAGCGTTTGGATTAAAAAATAAAGATGACCGTTTGTTCTTATCGTGGGTTAAATTAAGATCTAAAGCAAATGATTTTAGTTATAGTGATATTCCAAGATTATATAATGAATGGTGTAATTTTGACAAAAAAGATAATGGCATTACTTATCGTTCAATTATTTACTGGGCAAAACAAGATGCATTTGAAGAATATGAAAATGTAAAAAAGAACACAATTGATTATTATATTGACAACACTATGTTTGAAGCTGGCGATTGGGATTATGCAACTGTGTTGTATTATATGTATAAAGATAAATATATATGCACTAATTTAAAAAACTCAACATGGTATGTATTTAAAAAGCATCGTTGGGAAAAAGATGAAGGTGTGAGTCTCAGAAAGAATATTTCGACAAAATTATTTCAATTGTATTCTGATAAACAAAGTCAATTGCTTCAAGATGCGCAAAAATATGAACCGACAGATGAAAAACACGGCAATATTCAGAGAAAAATAAAACAATTAGCCAATATTTGTATAAAATTTAAAGATTCTGGTCATAAAAATAAAATTATGCGTGAAGCATCTGAGTTATTCTTTGATGGTGAATTTAACAAGTTAATGGATTCAAATCCATATTTGTTATGTTTTGAAAATGGTGTATATGATTTTCAAGTAAACCAATTTAGACAAGGATATCCAAGCGATTATGTAACAAAAACAACTGGAAGAAATTATATTAAATATGATGAAAATAATCCAACATATGCGCCTATTTATGCAGAAATTCGCACATTTATGACGCAAATATTTCCCGAAGAAGAATTGTGTCGATATATGTGGGAACATTTGGCAGCCGCGTTAATTGGTGTTAAGAGAGAACAAGTATTTAATATTTACAAAGGATCAGGCAGTAATGGTAAGTCAATTTTGACTGAATTGATGTCTCTTGGTCTTGGAGATTACAAAGGAACAGTTCCGGTCAATTTAATTACTGATAAGAGAAGTGCTATTGGAGGAACAACATCAGAAATAATTGCATTAAAAGGTGTAAGATATGCAGTAATGCAAGAATTATCTGCAGGAGCAGTATTAAATGAAGGCATTATGAAAGAAATAACTAGTGCAACAGAACCGTTACAAGGTCGTGCGTTATGGTGCGAAAGTGAAACATTTGTTCCTCAATTTAGTTTAGTTGTATGTACGAATATATTGCCAAAAATTAAAAGTTATGAAGATGGTACTTGGAGAAGAATGAAAAATATTGAATTTATGTCTAAATTTATAAGCGATGGAGAAATTCACTATCACGACAATGAGTATGTATTCCCAAAGGACAAAACATTAAAAGAGAAATTGAAAAATTGGGCACCGGCATTTATTGGTATGTTGGTTGATATTGCTTCTAGAACAATGGGTGAGGTTATTGATTGTCCGCAAGTTGTGGCTGCCTCAAATAAATATAGAGAAAGTCAAGATTGTTTATCTAAATTCATTAATACAAATATTGTCAAAGAAAATGGTTCAAGTGTTAAAAAGACTGAGATTAATTCTGCATTCAAAATGTGGTTTACTGATAATTATGGTAGTGAAAGAATGCCTAGATTAACTGAATTAGATGAATTATTGACGAGAAAATTCGGGCCGATGAATACTAGAACAAATAAATGGATGAATATTAAAATTTTAACAGTGGAAGAGGATGAAGAAAGTTAATAAAATAAAAATGAATAAAAATGAGAATGATGATTAATATTTTTTAATGAAATATAAAAAATTGAAAAATATTTATTTAAAAAAATAAAATATAATTAAATAATAATATGCATTTCTGTACAATTTGCCACAATATGTATTACATATCAATTAATTCAGTTGATTCGGATAATTTGGTTTATTATTGTCGAAATTGTGGGCATATCGACAATAATAGTTCAAAAAGTGTTTTATCAAATCCAAAAAATATATTTATAATACAAACAAATTTAAAAAAACAAGAAGAAGAATTTAATCATATTATAAATCAATATACTAAATTAGATCCAACTTTGCCAAGAGTAAATAACGTTTTATGTCCAAATGATGAATGTTTGACAAATTTAGATCCTGATAACAATTCAAGGGAAATTATTATTATGAGATATGATGATAAAAATATGAAATATGTTTCATTATGTTCAACATGCGACACTGTTTGGAAA
>Ga0078894_10003138_pt1 | contig 12537 bp, 13 predicted proteins | sample LauGreSu1BDMLBSD_2_FD_67506 | JGI IMG/M metagenome (GOLD analysis project Ga0078894, IMG submission 67506) | Freshwater lake microbial communities from Lake Michigan, USA - Su13.BD.MLB.SD (version 4) (version 4) | ecosystem: Environmental > Aquatic > Freshwater > Lake | place: Lake Michigan...
AAAAATTATTTTATTCTGAATAGAAAAAAATAATGGTAATAACTTAGTCTTGTCTATAAGGTCAATAATAGTTTCATGCACTGGTAAGGCTTTAATTGAGTATATTATAACTAAAGATCCTTGTGAAACTGAAGGTAAAAATAAAAACGGTAATAGTTTATTTTTCTTAGTAAAAGTATTTTTACAAATGAATGTTCTAAGGTTCAAAAGAAAAGTCTTTTTTTTTATCAAGATTAAACTGTCAAAGTCTAAACACTTTAATTGAAAAAATCCTACAAATAAGCTTTTTTTTGAAATATTATTAAGGTTAGAAAGAATATGCGCAGAATGGAGAATTTTATATTTTTTTGAATACATAATTTTTATATAATACAGTATGGCGAATAATGAGATTTGAACTCATGACCTTTAGAATCACAATCTAACTCTCTAACCAACTAAGATATATTCGCCTTGGAAAATTCAGTTTTTTGAGATATATGAGAGTTGTGAAGAAAGTTTGAAAAGGACCCTGAAAGTAGTTTTATCTATTTGTCTTTGTGACAAAATAAACGTTTTTTTTAGAACATCGATATTATTAATAATAAAAACAGACTTTAGATTAGAGTAACTATCTAAAGCATATTTTTTTGGCATAAAGCCTATAAAACCACAAACACCAACAGAAAAACCATTCTTGATTGGATTTAGGATTTTACCAGGTAAGAAACATTTGATGTCAAACGCTTTCTTTATTATAAGCCAATTTGATTTTTTATTTAAGTTATTTTTGCTGTTTGAGAAATCAATTAAAGAATCGTTAAAAAGAGTCTCTAATTTAATAAGCTTAAGCAGTGTATAATAATTATGTGAAGAACCCTTTTTTATTTTTATAATGTATTTAAAACCAACATCAATTGATATAGAGTCGTTAAGTTCAAAGTTAGCACCCTCAGTTATACGATCTTCAAATAAGGAAAAACAATTTAAACTGTTTTTAAATTCTTGTATATCATTTTTAAAAAACTTTAACAAATTATTAGGGTTAGATAAAAATCCATTATTATTATGTAAATTCATTATATTATATTATAAATTATTCGGAATGGCAGGATTTGAACCTGCGAATTTCTGTACCCAAAACAGATACGATTGGCCAAACTACGCGACATTCCGCAAAATAATTTCTTTAAGAAATTATTTGAAAGAAGATACAAATTTTGTCATATAGTTATGCATATCTTTCTCAAATTCTGGGCTAATAGATTTTTTTGTTTTAATAGTATTTAACATATCTGATTGAGTCTGTGACAAATCTGTAAGAAGAGCACGCTCAAAAAAATTAATACGTTTAATATCTATTTTATCAAGGTATCCTTTAACTCCAGCAAATAAAACAAATACTTGTTGTTCAATAGTTAGAGGAGAGAATTGACTCTGTTTTAAAAGTTCTGTAAGTTTTGATCCTCGATTAAGTAGATGTTGAGTTGCAGCATCTAAATCAGAACCGAATTGAGCAAAAGCTGCAACTTCACGATATTGAGCTAATTCTAATTTTAGAGTACCAGCAACTTGTTTTAAAGCTTTTATCTGAGCTGCAGAACCAACACGGCTCACAGAAAGACCAACATTTAAAGCGGGACGAACGCCTTTATAAAAAAGTTCTGTTTCTAAAAATATTTGCCCATCAGTAATTGAGATAACATTTGTAGGAATATAAGCTGAAACATCACCGGCTTGAGTTTCTATAACAGGCAAGGCTGTAAGAGATCCTAATCCTGCAGCAGCACCCATTTTTGCAGCTCTTTCTAACAATCTTGAATGAAGGTAGAATACATCGCCAGGGAAGGCTTCTCTACCAGGAGGTCTTCTCAACAATAAAGACATTTGTCTGTACGCTACAGCTTGTTTACTTAAATCATCATATATAACTAAAGCATGCATTCCATTATCTCTAAAAAATTCTCCCATTGTACAACCTGTATAAGGTGCTAAAAACTGTAAAGGAGCTGCATCGGAAGCAGTAGCTGCAACTATAATAGAGTATTTTAAAGCACCAGCTGACTCTAATATTTTACTTACCTGAGCAACTGTTGACCGCTTTTGTCCAATAGCTACATAGATACAATATAATTTATTTATCTCGTCATTACTTTCGTGAATTGATTTTTGATTAATAATTGCATCAATAGCAACAGCAGTCTTTCCTGTTTGACGATCTCCAATAATTAGTTCTCTTTGGCCTCTACCAATTGGCACTAAGGAGTCAACTACCTTCAATCCTGTTTGCATAGGCTCATGGACAGATTTTCTTGGAATAATACCAGGTGCTTTTATCTCAACTCTTCTGCGAAGTTTAGAAGTAATAGCACCTTTACCGTCTATAGGAACACCTAAAGCATCCACAACACGACCTAACAATTCTTTTCCTACCGGCACATCAACAATAAAACTTGTTCTCTTAACTACGTCACCCTCCTTTATAAATTTATCATTACCGAAAATAACAATTCCAACATTGTCTGTTTCTAAATTTAAAGCCATTCCTTTGATTCCAGAAGCACTAAACTCACACATTTCACCAGCTTGGATAGATCCTAAACCATAAACTCTTGCAATACCATCACCAATAGTCAAAACTGTACCTATCTCATCTATATTTAGATTTGTATAGTATTTAGAAATACTTTGTTCAAGAATGTTTGAAAGTTCCGCAGCAGATAAAGCCATATATATATATTTAAATAGTTTTAGTTATCTTATTATAATAAACTTATAATAGGATTTGTCCAGAAATGGATTTGAACCATTGGCCTAAGGATTTTCAGTCCTTCGCTCTAACCTCTGAGCTATCTAGACCTAGTTAATTTAGAAACATAAATTAACTATAGAATAATGTATTAAAATACTTAAGAGACTAGGGTGTAAAAAAAACACTATGAGTATTAAAGTTATAATGCTAATTAAAATAGATATTTCTTTACTAGGTTTTTTTAAACTTATCCATTCTTCATTTTGTTCGAAATAACTTATTTGGATAATACGAAGATAATAGAAACAAGATATGACACTAGTCAAAATACCTACAACAGATAGAGTGTAGGCAGATTGAGAAATAGCACTAGAAAATAAAAACATTTTACTAAAAAAGCCAGCTAAAGGAGGAACACCTGCAATAGAGAAAAAAGTAATAGCAAAACAAAAACCAATAAAAGGGTTAGTTTTAGCTATTACAATTAGATCTTCAATATATTTTAATTTTTTTAAGTTATCATTTCTTCGCACTATTAAAAGCAAAGAAAAACTTGAAATAGACATGAAAATATAAATAATAGAATAGAAAATTAAACCATAGACACTCTCAACTGAGCAACAACATAAGCCAATAAGCATATAACCAACATGACCAATAGCACTAAAAGCCAAAAGTCTTTTTAGCTTAATTTGCCAAATAGCTCCAAAACTACCTATTATCATAGAACCAATTGATGCGATTAACAGAAGATCTTGCCAAGAAATAAATAAGGTATACAGAGAATCAAAAAAAAGTCTTAAAAAGAATGTAAGAAGTCCTATTTTAGGGACAATAGCGAAAAAAGCAGTTATTGTTGTAGGTGACCCCTCATAGATATCAGGCGACCATAGATGGAAAGGAGCTGCAGATATTTTAAAGAGAAAAGATATAAGTATAAATATTGTACCAATAACTATGCCATTATTATTTAGATTACTATAATTAGAACCAATGAGGAGCAAAGATATTTGTTCGTAATTTGTAGCCCCTGTAAAACCATATATTAAAGAGCATCCGAAAAGAAGGAAACCAGATGAAAAAGCACCTAAAATAAAGTATTTTAAACCTGCTTCAGCAGAAAACTCTGAATTTCTTTTAAAAGCACTTAATATATAAGAACAAAAACTTTGTAATTCTATAGCCAAATACATAGCTATTAGGTCATATGATGATATTAGTAATAAAGTGCCTAATATAGTTAACATTACAAGTATTGGAAATTCAAAATTATTAATCAATTCGAATTTATTATATCTTAAAGACATTAAAAGTATACATATAGTACTTAATAGAATGACACTTTTTATCAAATTTCCAAAACTATCTACAATAAGGAAATTGTTTAATACAACAATATCGCAGTAGTAGTTATTCATATTTAATACAAAAACTATAAATAGTATTTGTATGCTTAACCAAGAAACATTATTTATCAGAAGGGGAAAATCAAATAATGGTGATGTGCAATAAATAACTGAATATACAAGAATTAGGTTAATTGAAATAACAAAGAAGACTTCTGGTAAGATTGCTAACCAATCATTGTTAGAAAATAAAAAGTTCATAGATTTAAATTTTTTGTAATAGATTAGATATAGTTAGATGCATAGTATCTAAAAATATCTCTGGATAAACACCCATCCATACAGTACAAAGGAGTAAAGGGATTAAAACAGCAAACTCTCTGCGAGTAATGTCAGTGTATTGTTTAATATAGTTAACAGTTAGAGGGCCAAAAAGTACTCTATTACAAAGCCATAGGGAGTATCCAGCTCCTAAAACCATTCCAGTAGAAGCTAGAAATGTTACAAACGTATTGCTCTGATAAGAGCCTATAAGAGTGAGGAATTCGCCAGCAAAGCTACTAGTACCAGGAAAACCTAAATTAGCCATAGAGAAAAAAACAAAAAAAAATGAGTATAGTGGCATTACCTGTGTAAGCCCAGAGTAATATTTAATCAATCTAGTATGGTGTCTGTCATAGAGAACACCAATACATAAAAATAGAGCACTAGATATAAAACCGTGACTTAACATTATAAGCAAACTTCCTTCTACACCGTATAGATTAAAAGTAAAAATACCTATAGTAACAAAAGCCATATGAGCTACAGACGAATAAGCAATTATTTTCTTTAAATCCACTTGTCTAAGAGTAGTTAAAGAAGTATAGATTACAGCTACAGCACTTAATGAATAGACTAAAGGTGTAAAATAAATACTAGCATAAGGAAATAAGGAAAGTGAGAAACGTAATAAACCATAAGTACCCATTTTTAACAAAATTCCTGCTAATATTACTGATCCAGATGTTGGTGCTTCTACGTGAGCTTCAGGAAGCCAAATATGGACAGGGACCATTGGAACTTTAACGGAAAAGGATAGGAAAAAAGCTAGCCAAAGAATAAGCTCTTTATCTTCTGAGAATAATACAGTATTTAATATCTGAAAATCAGTTGTACCAGTTTCAAAAAACATATAAAAAATAGCTAAAAGCATAAATAAAGATCCTATTAGGGTGTAAAGGAAGAATTGGTAAGCTGCCTTTAATTTTCGAGTTCTCGACCCCCAAACTCCAATAACTAGAAACATAGGAATCAATATACTTTCAAAGAATATATAGAAAACTATTATATCTAAAACAGAAAAAACAATAATTAAAAAAAGGTCCATAAGTAAAAAACATACATAATATTTTTTTAGATGTTTTTTAATGCTAAACCAACTATTTAAAATACAAATTGAAACAAGAAAAGTGCTTAAGATAACAAAAAATAATGATATGCCATCAATACCAAGAAAAAAATGTATATTGAATAAAGACATCCAATCAAAATATTCAATAAATTGAAATTTTGATGTAGAATTATCAAAAAAGACCCATAGAAATAAAGAACAAATAAAAGTGAGTAAAGATGACAGAAAAGCTACTTGTTTTATCAAATTGACTTTATATTCTGGAATTATGAGTATAGATAGAATACCTAGAATTGGTAAGGTTATTAGTAAAGACAACATATAATCTATATATTATTTAATTTTATTTAACTTTATATTGTTAATAATTATATAGAGTACAAACATAAAAGACAATTGCAGATCTATATATGGGGCAATTACAGAAAGCACCAAACTAATACTTACAAGCAACGTTGTACAGATAAACATTAAAAAAGCATATTGGTTTATTTTCCCAGATTCTAAATCACTAACTTGTTTACTAACTATAAAAACCATATTGGATATACCAGAGGGGCCAAAAAATTCTATAAGACCTTTATCTATAGTCTTATAAGTAATAGCATAGCCTATTTTTAGTAGTGAAGAACCAATAAGTTCGTTTTGTAATCTATCAAAAAACCATTTTTTATTAAAGAATGTATAAATGAAAATGAATAATGAAGTATTGTTGTAAAAACTAAATGATAATCTTAAGAGGAGGTGGTAGAGACAAACAGCCAAAGAACCACCAAAAATACTTACAAAGAAAGGAATCCATTTAATATGTATAGGTATAAATTCTGCATCAATAATATTCAAATGGTGTGGGAGGATAAAAATAGAACCATTCCAAAAAGGGGTACCTAACCCTATAAAAAGATCTTTAGTTAAATAACCAACAAAAATACTGCAGATAGATAAGAAGAAGAGCGGAAGGCCCATAGAGAAAGGGGCATCATGAACTGACTGCATAGAACTTTTATAACCATTTGGAGCAGCTAGAAAAGTCAAGTAAATAAGCTTAAAAGAATAGAAAGCTGTAATACTAGCTGATGTAATGCCTAACCAATGAGCAAAAGTACCTAAAAAATTATATTTAGAATAAGCGATCTCTAATATAACATCTTTTGAATAGAAACCAGTCAAGAAAGGAAATCCCATTAAAGCAAGAGAACCTATAACTATCATAGTATAAGTAAATGGAAGTAATTGAATTAGACCACCCATTCTTCTCATATCTTGTTCATCAGAAAGGGCGTGTATAACAGAACCAGCGCTTAAAAATAAAAGAGCTTTAAAATATGCGTGGTTAAGAACATGAAACATACTAATAGAATAGTTAGAGAGGCCACAAGCAAAAACCATGTAACCAAGTTGGCTACAAGTAGAGTATGCGATTACTTTTTTCAAATCATTTTGAAACACACCTATACTAGCTGCAAAAAAAGCTGTCAAAGCACCAACGACAGTTATATAAAATAATGCAGAAGAAGAGTATTCGTATATAGGAGAACATCTTATTATTAGATATACACCTGCAGTGACCATTGTTGCTGCGTGTATAAGCGCAGAAACAGGAGTAGGCCCTTCCATTGCATCTGGTAACCAAGTATGTAGACCTAATTGCGCAGATTTACCAATAGCTCCAATGAACAGTAGTAAACCAATAAGTGTAACCAGATCAAAATTAAACTGAAGGAAAGATATACTGTAACCATCAAAATAAGGTATTAGGCTAAAAACAGTAGAATAATCGACAGTTTTGAAAGCAACAAAAATAGAGAATATACCTAGAGCTAAACCAAAATCACCAATTCTATTGATAACCATTGCCTTTATGGCTGACTTGTTAGCCTGCAATCTTGTAAACCAAAAATTAATTAAGAGGTAAGAGCATAAACCAACACCTTCCCAACCAAAAAAAAGTTGTATGAAGTTATCTGAGGTAATAAGCATAAGCATAAAAAATGTAAACAAAGACAAGTATGACATAAATCTAGGTTGGTGGGGGTCATGGCTCATGTATCCTGTCGAATAAATATGCACTAAGCTAGATATACAGGTAACTAGCACACACATAGAGACAGTTAAGCTGTCAAACATAAAACCCCAAGAAGCATCAAACAACTCTGAATCAATCCAAGGAGATAGTTTGATATAGACAGGAGATCTTGACAAACCAACCTCAAAAAAAGATAAGCATGACAGTATAAAAGATAAAATTAGAAATGTACAGGTGATAAGAGCAGTTCCTCTCGGCGATATAAATCTACCAAAAAATAAAGAAATAGTAAATCCTATTAATGGAAAGAATACTAGCAGTAAGTACATAATATTATCCTTTTAATAAATTAATGTATTCGATAGATACAGTACCTCTAATTCTATAATAAACAACAAGTATAGCTAAACCTATAGCTGATTCAGCAGCTGCGACAGTAAGAACAAACAAAGCGAATATTTGACCAATTATGTCATCTAAAAAAACAGAGAAGACTATAAGATTAAAATTAACAGCTAAAAGCATTAACTCAATAGACATGAGCATTAAGATGATATTTTTCCTATTTAGCATTATACCACATAAACCTATAAAAAATAATGAGATTGCTACAAAAAGAAACTTACTTTGATCTATTAACATAAAAAAACTATAAAAATTGTTTTGAAAAGGAAAATAGCAATAATCCTTAAAAATGTAGTGCTGGTTAAAAATAATACATCATCGTGTATATAATCATCTATCAAAGTTCTTATACCCACAGTTATATGAAAAACTAAAAAAAATGAAAGAAGAATAAAGAAGTGAAGGCTATCAGAGAAAAAAATTATAAAGATACTTAAAAGTATACTTAAAGCTGTAAGTCTTTGTATAGTCCAATGTAAAAAACCATCTAAAGAGTTTATTTTTACAAGAAATTTATTTATTGTATGTAACATAATATATATATAGTTTTAGAGAAGGATAATAAAACAACTTGCTAACAAACTAAGAGAAACAACTAAACATCCTGTAATAAATAGATTACTTAAATCAAGACCTAAACCAAAATCCCACATAATATGACGAATACCATTCATAGAATGAAAACAAACAGTAGATAACAAAAGATAAAAAATAATTTTAACTAAGAAAAAAATAATTGTAAAAATGGCATAAATAAAGCTATAAGATAAAAACGAGCCTAATAAATTCATAAGAATTGAGCTGCAAAGTAATATAATAGCTAATAAAGAACCTGTAATTCTATGAAAAATTGAAACTACTGATGTTATTTGCGGTTTGTAAGCGTATAAATGAGGTGATAGAGAACGATTTTCTTTATTTATGTGCATATAATATTATTTAGATTATAATAACCAGTCTAGGCCTAATAATAGACCTGATATAAAAAATAGCCAACCTAGGGAAAAGGGAAGGAATATTTTCCAACCTAATCTCATAAGCTGATCGTATCTATATCTTGGGTATGCAGCTCTAACCCAGACAAATAGGAAGAGAATGCTTGTAGTCTTTAAGCCAAACCAGAAAAAACCAGGTATCATATTAAAAGGTACTAAATCAACAGGACTTAACCAACCTCCTAGAAAGTAGATAGTTACAGTGGTAGACATAAGTATCATATTAGCATATTCTCCTAGAAAGAAAAGGGCGAAACCCATAGCTGAGTATTCTGTACTATATCCTGAAACTAGCTCGGCTTCGGCTTCTGGCAAATCAAAAGGGGCTCTATTAGTTTCTGCTAATCCAGAAATAAAAAACATAACAAAAAGTGGAAACAAAGGAAAAATATACCATACTTTTCTTTGAGAGTCTACAATATCCGATAAATTTAAAGAGCCTGAGCAAAGAAGAACACATAAAATAATAAGGCCTATAGAAACTTCATAAGATATCATTTGAGCAGCAGAACGTAAAGCACCTAAAAAAGACCATTTAGAATTACTTGACCAACCAGAAGTGATAATACCATAAACTCCTAAAGAAGAAATTGCCAATATATATAAAACACCAACATTTATATCAACAAAAACTATATTTTCATCAAAAGGAACAACCGCCCATACAACTAAACTTATTAAAAAAGTAATTATTGGGGCTAATATGAAAATAAGAGTATTAGCGCTACTAGGAAGTATGGTTTCTTTTACGAACAATTTTAAACCATCAGCAAACGGTTGAAGCATACCAAAAAGTCCTACAACGTTAGGTCCTCTTCTTTGATGCATGCTAGCCATAACTTTTCTTTCTAGTAATGTTAAATAAGCAACACCTATAAGCAAAGGTACTATGAGAGCAAGAGATTTTAAAATAATATTTAAAAGTATAATTAGTGATAATATCATATAAATTTAGTATTTCCAAGAAATCGCTGATTTAAAGTTTCTACCCAACTGTTTATAGATATATTGTCTTTTTATATCATTACGTCTATGTAACGTTAATGAGATTGCACCTATCATAGAAACAAGTAGTATAATGCCAGAAACAACAAATAGATAAGAAAAGTAAGTATAAAGTACTAATCCTAAAGCTAGAACGTTATTTTGAGAAGACACAGAATTTTCCCAATCATTAAAGTACAAATAATCAAAATTCAAAAACAAACTTAAGTTATAGACATCTATAGGAACCAAGTCAAAGTAGAAAATCACGAATAATTCAGAGAAGAAAACAGATCCGAACAAAATAGATATTGGCAGATAACGGTACATAGATATACTCAAATTAGAAGTTTTTATATTTAACATCATAATTACAAACAAGAAGAGGACAGCAACAGCGCCAACGTAAACAATAATGAATAACATAGCTAAAAATTCTGCACCTAAAAGAATCAATAGAGCTGCAGCGTTAAAAAAAACTAATATAAGGCTCAAAATAGAATGAACAGGGTTTTTAGATATAATAACAAAAAATGAAAATATGATAGAGAGTATTGAAAAAAAATAAAAAAATAGATTTTCCATAAAGTATGTTTATTTATCTATATAATGATTCAGTACTAAGATTTTCGCTTATTTCAGTTTCCCACCTATCTCCGTTCTTTAATAATTTTTCTTTGTTATATAAAAGTTCTTCTCTAGTCTCAGTAGCGTATTCAAAATTAGGACCTTCTACAATAGCATCAACGGGGCAAGCTTCTTGACAAAAACCACAAAAAATACATTTTGTCATATCAATATCGTATCTTGTAGTTCTTCTGCTTCCATCAAGTCGAGTTTCAGATTCAATTGTAATGGCTTGCGCAGGACAAACAGCTTCACAAAGCTTACAAGCAATACATCGTTCTTCGCCACTCATGTAACGTCTTAAAGCATGTTCACCACGAAATCGAGGACTTAAAGCTCCTTTTTCGAAAGGATAATTCAAAGTAACCTTACGTCTAAAGAAATACTGCATGGTCATCCACAAACCTCTGCATAACTCAGTAAGAAAAATTGTTTGAATATGATTTTGCATAGTATTATGTATTATATATTATTTTTAAATAGAAAGAGTATGATTTTTAGCGTGAAGTATTAGAATAGATTTTAAAATAGACTCAGTTAAAATAGAATAGAAAATAGAGATTGAAGATTTATTGTTATTATTTCCAAAAGACGAGTAAAAACTTTTATTTAGATTATAGTCGCTATCTTCTACAGTAATCACAGGTATCAAATTTTTTGAAGCTTCTTTCAGAATAAGACTATCTTTTGGGATATTATGAGTAATTATTATAGAAGTTTTTTTTAAAAAGCCATTTGTAATAGACCCTCCAACCCATTCATTAACATAAACAGGTTGCAAACAGCGGGATCCAAAAAAAACAGTCAGTTTTTTATAATCGTTACCAAAGTTAACAAATAAGATATTGCCATTTTTATAAATGATTTTAGAGCAAAAGATTGAACATCGCTTTGAATACTCTACAAAATGCGAAGGATTGAATATTATAAAACCTTGCTTAGTGCCTATAGTGTGTGAAGATAAAGAATTATTGGATATTTGTTTATGATGCCCCCAATGGGACTGTGAGCTTATAAAATTCTGGGTTAGCTTTTTTGTAGAGACATCTAGATTATAAATTACTCCCATTCTAAAGCTCCTTTTTTCCACTCGTATACAAACCCAACAGTTAAAATAAATAGAAAGATAAACATAGACCAATATGCAAATAGAGGGAGAGAGCCTAAAGCTATACACCAGGGAAATAAAAAACTAACTTCTAAATCAAAAATTATAAATAGAATTGCTACCAGGTAGAATCGTACGTCAAAGTTACTTCGAGCATCATCAAAAGGATCAAAACCACACTCATATGCTGACAACTTTTCGGTATCTCCTTTTTGGATTGTAAGAATGAAAGAGAAAACAAAAAAAACAACTGATAGAAGAGAACAAATAATTAAATGAATGAAAATTGAGAAGTATTGGGACAAGAATAAAGTCATATAGTTTAATATTATATTAGTTGTGAATAGTTTAGTTTACAATAACAATAGCGATAGTGAGATTTGAACTCACGACATACGGATTATGATTCCGTTGTTCTAACCAACTGAACTAAGTCGCTTTGTGTTTATCGAGGATGACGGGATTTGAACCCGTGATATTTAACGTGACAAGCTAACATTTTAACCAACTAAATTACAACCTCGTAGAAAATCATTAACTATAAAAACTGTTTAATTTAGGAATAGTCGAAAAAGTAAATAATATAACACAGGAGAGATCAACAATATATCCGCAACGCTATAAAATACAAAATAGAAATATAGTTGTTTATTATTCAAGGAAATTAACATTCTACTATTACATACTTTCTATAATTATATATTGACAAACCTAAAAGAATATTGTAATCAATTAGGTAGCGCAATTCAGCACAAAATCACACTAAAGCCTACCACCCGGCGCAAAACCTATCCTCGAAGGACCCGAAACAGATGAAAATAGGTCAAAAACAAATGAGCTTACACTAACTGGACCTGGCCCAGCATAAAACCTATCCTCGAGGGACCCGAAACAGATGAAAACAGATCAAAAACAAATGGAT
>Ga0078894_10003139_pt1 | contig 12536 bp, 6 predicted proteins | sample LauGreSu1BDMLBSD_2_FD_67506 | JGI IMG/M metagenome (GOLD analysis project Ga0078894, IMG submission 67506) | Freshwater lake microbial communities from Lake Michigan, USA - Su13.BD.MLB.SD (version 4) (version 4) | ecosystem: Environmental > Aquatic > Freshwater > Lake | place: Lake Michigan, USA...
GGCGCCGACGACGGCCATCCACGCGGATCGCACCGCGCTCGCGGCCGGCGCCATCAGGCACAGGGCCGCGAGCGCGGTGCGATCCGCGTGGATGGCCGTCGTCGGCGCCGGCGGCGCGTCGTTCCAGCGCGATTGGAACGGCGACGCGATCCTCGCGGTCGTGGCCATCGCCATGATCGTCGCCGATCCATCGAACGCGACGATGGCCGGCTTCCAGCTGAGCTTCCTCTGCGTGATCGCACTGAGACACCTCGCACCTGCGATCCGCGCGCGGTGGCTCGGGTGGCTGCCGCGCGACGATGGGCGGCATCGCTGCCCGGCCGCGGTCGCGATCGCGTGCGAGTTCGGCTCGCGGGCGCTCGCGGCGGGAATCGCGGCGTTCCTCGCGAGCCTGCCTGTCGCACTGCTCCACTTCGGGTCGCTTCAGCCGGCGAGCATCGTCCTCACGCTGCTCTGTACGCCGCTCTCGACCGCCACGCTCGCCGTCGCCTATCCGAAGTGCCTCGTCGGAATGCTCGCGCCCGGACTCGTCGCATGGATCGGCCCGGCGCTCTGGGTCCCGGCATGGCTCCAGACCGTGCTTGCGGACCGCGCGCTCGTCTGGATCGGAGCGCCGATGCAGGTCGGATCGATCGGCACGGCCGCTTGCATCGTCATGCTCGGGGGACTGTTCGCCGCGCTGCGTGCCGAGCGTCGAATCATGCGAGCCGCTGGTTGGTGCGCCGTCGTGATTGCGATCGGATGCTCGGTCCTCTTCCGTTCGAGGGAGGTGCCGCCGCCGCTGGCGGTGACCATGTTCGCCGTGGGCGACGGCTCCGCGTACCTCGTCGCGAGCGGGGACACCACCGTCGTGTTCGACGCCGGCTCCAGCTCGACCTCGCATGTCGCCGCACGCGCGTTGCTTCCTGGGATCGCGGAGCGCGGGGGATGCGTCGATGCGCTCTTCATCTCGCATCCGAATCTCGATCACTTCAGTGCGGCGCTGAACATCGCCCGCCATGCACGGGTCCGGGAGGTCCTCGTGCATGCGAGCTTCGTGCAGTCGGCGCGGCGGTCAGACGCGGTCCGCGAGCTGCTCGAGGAGCTTGCGCGGATCGGGACGCCTGTGCGCACGGTGGCCGCGGGCGACAGCCTCGAGGTCGGGGATCTCTCCTGCAGGGTGCTTTGGCCCGACGAGTCGTTTCGCTCGCGGCGCGAGAACGACATGTCGCTCGTCGTCCGGATGGAGCACCGCCCGAGCGGCACGGGAATCCTCTTCTCCGGCGACATCGAGACCGAGCCTGCGGCGCGGCTGGCGGCGCTGGCGGCGCGCGGGGAGATCGCGCTGCGTTCGGACATCGTCGAGCTTCCCCATCACGGGAGCTGGCGCGAGGCTGTGGTCGGATACCTCGCGATGGCGTCGCCCTCGGTGGTGCTCCAGTCGACGGCGCAGAAGCGATTCAACGCCGATCGGTTCGCGCCCCACATCCCGCCCTCGTGCAACCGGCTCGTGACCTGCCGCGACGGATCCGTGCGTGTCCGACTGACCGGGCCGACGCGTCTCGCCTGCGAGCGCTGGTGGGGCCGGCGCGGATGGATGCCCGCCGGCGGCGCATCACTGGCGGGGCGTGACGATGCAGGCCCTGCGAACCTCGACCACATCGCCGACCGGACCGTTGCCTCCGTCGTCGATCCGGATCTCGAGCAGACCACCCGTCGCGGGCGCGGCCTCGAGGCGGATCGGCACGACGGGCGTCGACGCATCGAGCTGAACGCGCCCGGAAGTCGCCGATCCGATGCGGACCTCGACGCCGACGCGCGCATCGGAAGGGAAGGGCTCGCGCAGCGCGATCTCGAGCGTCATCACCGATCGGCCGCCGCCAGCCTTCGAGGCCGGCTGCGCGAATCGAAGCTCGAGCGGACCGTCGATCTCGATGGTCGAGAGCCCGAGCATCGCACGGTCGGGAGGCGCGATTCGGACGGCGTCCTCGTAGCCATAGTGGAACTGACCGGAGGGAACCGAAACCGCGGGCCTCCCGAGCGCCGCGATCGGAACCACATCGGCGATCGCGAAGACCGCTGCAACCGGATTGGCTGCGGCGTTGTCGCTCGTGCGCTTGGCGCGCACGGCGGCGAGCCTCGGATTCGCCAGCGTGAACCCCCAGCCATCCGATTCGTCGAACCGAAGATCCTTGCCGTCGACCACCGAGCCGTCGAGCGTCCAGATCCTCGCATGCTCGATCGTCGGGCGATCGATCGAGGCGAACGCGATCGCCGCCATGCGGTCCATCGAGATCGACCGCTTCTCGCGTGCGTCGCCGGTCTCCTCGAACACCACGCTTTCGCCGACCGAATCGACGAAGCCCACCAGGATGTCCCCGTTCAGCAGCTGCAGCGTGTCGCCATCCGCACGACGGTCCGGCGCCGTCGCGCCGCGGACGCGCAGGACCGCGAGGTCCTCGAGTGCGATCGGAACGGCTCCGATCCAACGGTGATCCCAGAAGTTCCCGGCCGAACCCATGTTCCTCAGGTTTCCCGGAAGCCGCTCGCCGGTGTTCAGCTCGATCAGTCCGGCGGAGATGGGCGAGGGCGGGTTCGGTTCCTCGCCAGCACGACCGGCCGTGAACGCGACGATCTCGCTCGTCGCAATTCGGCGCTCGCCGCCACGCCCATCACGGGCGAACAGAGTCCACGCTTCCGCATCCGCGGTGCGCAACGCACCGTCCGTCCACGAGCCGTCCCTTGTGAGGATCCGGACCTGTACATCCGCCGCTGCTGCGGCGGCGGCGATCCACAGGACGGGCCCGGCGACGATCGAGATTCGAGGTCGGTGCATTCGGAGTCCCCGCGTTCAGCGCTGGAAGATCGGCAGGTATCGCTTCGGCATCTGGAGGACGATGAGCGCCATCGCCGTGCCGTAGGCGTTGCCGTACTGCGCGTCGGTCCACGAGCCGTCGGCGTTCTGACGGGCGATCAGCTCCTCGCGGATCGCCGGCCACCACTTCGCCCAGTGCTTGCCGCCGGCGAGGTACATCGCCTGCGCGGCGTAGTAGTGGCCGTAGAAGTAGTGCGGCTGGACGAATCCGCCGCCGCGGCCGCCGCCCGCGCGCGGGAACGCGGCCTGCTGCAGGTAGTCAAGGCCACGCTCGATGCTCTCGTCCTCGTAGACGCCCGCGTAGTAGAGGCTCGCGATGCCGGCCGCCGTGCGCGGCCACAGCGAGGCTCCGGTGTCGCGCATGTATCGGAAGCCGCCGTCGGGGTTCTGGCACTCTCGCACGTACTTCACGGCATCGTCGATCGTCGACTTCGGCACCTTGATCCCGGCGTTGCGGGCGCTGCGGAGTCCCATGATCTGGCAGATCGTGACCGAGACATCCGCATCCGCAGGAACCGGGTTGTAGCGCCAGCCGCCTTCATCGTTCTGGCTCGCGACGATGAGCCGCACCGCGCGCACCAGCGCGTCGCGCACTCGGTCGTCGTCGCTGTTCATTCCGTAGATCTCGCCAAGGAAGAGCGTCGCGAACCCGTGTCCGTACATCGGTCCGTGCGTCTCGTCGGATACGAGCAGGCCGGTCTCGCTGGCATGGTCGAGCACGAAGCCGAGCGTCTTCTGCACGCAGTCTCCGAAATCGCCGCGCCCAGGCACATTGCCATCCGCCATGAAGGCGATGGCGCAGAGGCTCGAGACGCCGATGTGCTCGCCGTATCGCCCCTCGCCGAAGGAACCGTCCGGCTTCTGCGCCCTTCGGAGGAACTCGAATCCACGCTGGACCGCCTCCTCGAGCTTCGGGGTGATCTCCGCCTCGGCGGGCGCGTTCTCCGCTCCGGCCTCCGCTCCGGCCTCCGCTCCGGCCTCGGGTGCGGCCTCGGGTGCGGCCGGCGGCTTGGCCGGCGCGTCCTGCATGGGAAGCGCGAGCAGCCCTGCGAGCATCACCGCCGCGATGCACGGGCTCATCGCGAGGCCTCTTCAGCGAGCCGCTTGTAGTACTCGCGCGTCAGGCGCTCGTAGATCGTCGAGACACGGTCGCGGCGCCCCTGCAGCACGAGCTCGCGCACGCGCTCCGGAAGCCGGCCCCACTCGATGCGGGACTCCTCGAGCTCCTGCGCGTCCGCGACCTCGTCGCCGCGCTTCTCCGACTTCTCGGCGTCGGACGCGTCGCCGTCGGACGGCTTCGACGCGGCCGCCGACCGCTGCTGCTGGCTCGGCTTGGAGTTCTGGCCGTTCTGCTCGGACGGATCCTGGCTCTTCTGGTCCTTCGACTTCTTGCCCTGGCTCGAGCGGGACGACTTCTGCTTCTGCTGCTGCCGCTTTGCCTCCTCGAGGAGCCGGTCGAGCGTGCGCACGACCTCCTCCTGGATCCGCTGCGTGCCGAGTCCGGCATCCTTGGCATCCATGAGCCGGTCCGCGGCGCTCTTCATTCCATCGACCGCTTGCTGGACGAGACCCTGCATCGACGCCTCGTCGAGAGACTTCTCCAGCCGCTTCTCCTGCTCGCGCCGCGCCGCATCCTCGGCGCTCTGCGGCTTCGCATCGGCCTCGGGCACGCCGAGCAGGTCGTCGAGCGACCTCGGCGCGTCCTTCGGATCGGGCTTCTTCTCGGTGGTTGGAGCATCCTTCGGTGGATCAGGCCAAGGACCGGAATCCATGAGACGCGAGATCACGGGACGCAAGACCACGGGACTCGACATCACGGGCGCCGCCACGGCGAGCACGGCCGCCGAGCACCCGACGAGGACAGGCCAGAGAAGCGGGCGACGCACGCGCATCGGGAGAGAGTATCGGTGCATCATGGCTGGGCTCCCCCGGAATCGGGCGGATTTGGCGACGGGTTCGGCCCAGAACCACCACCCTCGGGACGAAGCGCCGGCGCGTTGCCACGGGGGGCGATCTTCTCGGCGAGCTTCTGTCCAAGCTCCACGATCCGCTGCTGCCGAGCCGCGAGTTCCGCCACCTGCTGCGCGCGCGCGACGGCATCCATCGCGGCCGACCGCTCGTCGAAGGCGCGGGTCCGCTTCGCAAGCGAGTCCTGCATCGCGCGGAGGAGCTTCACCTCGGCCGACGGAGGCACGGTACCGCCCGATTCGGACCCGCCACCCTCCTGGTCGCCGCCCGCTCCAGCCTGCTGCTCGCCGAACGGATCATCGTCCTCGCCGGCGCCGGCCGACTCATCCAGCGCGGCGACGATCGCGGACAGCGCCGCGACAGCCTCATCCTCGCCAGGCATCGCGCCGGCCGGCTTCCCGGCGGTGAGCTGCTCCTTCGCATCGGCGAGCGCAGACTCGATCGCATCGTGCATCTCGACGAGCGCATCCGACGAGCCGACATCCTCGTCCGTCGCGCGAAGATCGGCGATTGCCTTCCGCAGCTCCTCCTGCACGGTGCCGAGGCGACGGCTCTCGATGAGCTCCCGTCGACCGAGCGCCTGCCCGTCTGCCGGCACGATCTTCGCGACCGACGCCCGCACCGCAGCCTGCCGCTCGAGGAAATCGCGGTACTTCGCGAGCAGCTCCTCGCGCTTCTCGGCCTCGGCGCGCTGCTCCGCGCGATCGGCCGCCTCCTCCGCCTCGACGAGCGCGTCGTTGAGCGACTTGAGCGCGGCGTCCATCGCGAGGCTCGTGTCGTCCCGGTCGAACGGATCGGCGCGGAGGTTCCCGGCGACCTTCGCAAGGCTGCCGGCCGCGGCGTCGAGCGTGCGCGCCGCGCGCGCAGCCTCGCGGCCCGTCGCGCGCGCATCGGCCGCAACGCCGCGCGTGTTCTGCGAGAGCTTTCCGGCTCCGAGCGCGGCGCGCTCGCGGTCCGCATCGCCGGCCGCATCGCCACCGATCTCCGCGACCTCCGCCTGCGTGGCCTCCGCGCCCGCGATGAGCCGCTTGATCGCGTCGACGAGCGACTCGAGCTCGCGCGCGAGCTCCTTCGCGCGCACCTTGCGATCCTCGCCGAGCGCCTCGGTCGCACGCTCGAGCGCCGCGGCGGCGCGATCCTGCGCCTGCTTCGACTGCGCGAGCCTGTTCTCGCCGGCATCCTCCGCAGCCTGCTCCATCTCCTCGCGCACGCGGCCCTCCTCCGCGAGCTTCGCAGCCTCCTCGAGCGCGCGCGACTGCTGCGGGTCGGCCTCCTTCAACTCCTGCGCGCGCTCCTTCAGCTCCTCGACGACCTGCTCGGCCTCCTCGGACGCCTGGCGCTGCCTGTCGGCAAGCGCGTCGATCTCAGCCCGGCCCTCGGCGGACAGTTCCTCGCGCGACTCGCCCCGCGAGCGCTGCGCGGCCTGGTCGGTCTCGCGCGCGGACTGGCGGATCTTCCCGGCGAGCGCATCGAGCCGCCGTCGCGCAAGCCATGAATCCTGATCGCGGTCGAGAAGCTGCACCAGGTCCTCGAGCTCCGCGCGCACGGCCTCCTGCCGCTCGGCAGCCACCTTCGCGTCCTCCGCGCGCTTCTCGGGATCCTGCGCGCCCTGCGCACGCTCGACGGCCTCGCTCGCCTCCGCGCTCCGCGCCTCGGCGGCGGAAGCGAGGTCCCGCGCCTGCTCGGCGAGCTCCGCCAGCACGCCCTCGTCGCGACCATTCCGCCCGAGCCGCGCCTGCGCCTGCTCGACCGCCTCCCGCATGCGCGCGGCACCCTCGGTCACCGCACCCTGCATCTCCGCAAGCCCCCGCTGCGCCGCGTCCTTCTCGAGCGCGTCGCGCGCCTTGCCCTGGCGCTCATCGATGCGCATCGCATCCCGCCGCACGCCGGCGAGCGCACCACGGATCTGCCGTTCGAACTCGTCCTCGCCAACGATGCGGAGCGTCCGAGACGCGCTCCGGACCCGGCCATGCGCCGGAACCGCATCCTCGGCAAACCCGCGCAGCACCACGGAGTCGCCTGCGGAAAGAGCCAGCTTCGCGAGATCGAGCACCCGCTCGACCTCCGCTTCGGTCGCGGCTCCAGCGACCGGCGCCGGCTCCTCGAGCACCATGCCCTCGGGTCCATCCTTGCCGATCCTCGTCGCGATCTCGATGCCCGCCTTCACCAGCCCGATGTCGTCGCGCGCCTCGCCGCGCATCGTGATGCGCGCATCGGCAACGACCGATTCATCCTGCGTCGGCTCTGCGATCGCCGCAGACGGCGCGCGGTCCGGAACCGTGTCGAACGCGAGCACGACCTCGTCGTCAGCCGCGATTCCATCGGCGTCGACAAGCATGAGCCCGATGCGCAGCGGCTTCATGGCCTCGCAGCGGATCGTCCAGCGCGAGGCATCCGCGGGATCCGCCTCGATCGCGACGCCGGCAGCCACATCACCGCCCGCGACGGCCCGCATGGGCGGCTTCGCCGGATCGAGCGGCAGCGCGCGAGAGAGCACGACCTCGTACCGAACCGAGCTCCCCTCGAGGACCGGATCCCGCAGGATCCCGCGCGTCCCGCCGAGATCGCCCAGGCGCTCGCTTCGCGCCGCCACGGCGTCCTTCGCGTACTCAGGCGGCGTGATCGCGACCGACGCCTCGCGGACCTTCGGCGGCTCGACGAGACGCACGCCCGCGACCTCCGTCGCCGCATCGCTCGTGAGGAAGCGCACCTCGAGCCGGTCGCCCTCGGCGTCCACGATTCGCTCGAATTCGCCGGAGGGCTGCCGCGAAAGGCCGACCTCGATCCACTCGCCGGCCGCCTCGCCGCGCACGAGCCGGTACTCCGCGCGCACGCGCTCGCGCTCCGCCTCGCCCTGCGTCAGGCGCGCGCGCAGCGCGAAGGGCCGGCCGCTCGCCGCCACGGTCCCGTCGACAACGAGCCCCTCGACCGCGGTCCGCGCCGGCCACGCGACATCGCTCCACGGAAGCAGCACGCGCCGGAGCGCGATCGAGGTCCACTCCGGCTTCGCGACCGTGACCGCGGCGGCCGCACCCGCGCACAGCGCCGCGCCCGCGACGCGCGCGACCGTCGGCCGCCAGCGCAGGATGCGCCCGAAGTCGGTCCCGCCCGAGCGTTCCTCCGCGTCCTGCACCGCCCGCAGCGCGAGCGGGCTTCCGCGGCTCATGCCGCTCAGCTCGAAGTCGACCGCACTCGCCAGCCTGCCGCGCAGCTCCGGCCGCGCACGCTCGATCCGAAGCGCGATCTCGACCGGATCCGGCCGGAACCGCAGCGCAGGCAGCACGAACTTCCGCAGGTCGACGGCGACAAGGAACGCGGTGACCGCGAGCAACGCGGCACGCAGCAGCGCCGGGAACCGCACGCCGGCATCCAGCACCGCGGCGCCCGCGATGCACAGCAGCACGAGCATCGCCAGCGACGCCGTCGCCCCTGCGATCCGAAGCAGCCGCGCACGGTGCGCGATGCGCACGATGTCCCGCACGGTCGGCGATCCACCGCGCGAACTGCTGGGGTTGTGTCCGGTACTTTCGTTCATCATCCGCACCGATTAGACAAGACGCAGCACGCGCCTTCCGATCCACTCGAGCCCGAGCAGCGCCAGCAGCAGCGCAAGCGCGGCGGGCGTGTCCCACAGCGTGCGCAGCACGCTCTCGTCGATCTCCCGTGCACGCTGCGGCAGCAGCGCCGCGAGCGAACCCACCGAGTCGCCGGCGACCACCTGGCCTCCGCTCCGCTTCGCGAGATCGGCGAGCGCCGGATGGTCGGTGTCGCCGCGCCGCAGCTCGTCGTCCCGTCGCACCACCTCGAAGGGCGCCTCCGTGCGGCCGAACGCCGGATCCTGCGCAACCGCCCGGAACGCGCCGAGCCTCTCGACCGGCACCGTCGCCGTCGCACGAGCGCCCTCGCGGACAAGGTCGACGCGCGCGATGGCGCTTCCATCGCCTGCGACGATCTCGACCGGCACCGTCGCGCCGCCCTGCTGGGCCATCTCCTCGTCGGCGACGCGCAGCGTGATCACCACGGACTCGCCCGGCGCCGCGCGCGGAGGCTCGACTGAGAGCTCCGCACGGTCCTCGCCACGGGCCAGCGACTCGCGCGCGAGCATCCGCACGATCGGAATCCAGAACCGCTCGGGGTACCGCTCGCCCTGGCCGTAGCGCCAGCGCCAGATCTCGTCGGTCGCGACGAAGACGACCTCGCCCGCGCCGAACCGCATCCTCGTCACGGCGGCCGTCGGCTCCATCGTCGACGCACCCGCGCCCTCCGCATCGGCGAGCACCTCCGCCGTCGGCTTGAGCCGCGCGCGCGGAACCGCCTGCACATACCGGAGCCTCGGCCACGCCGCCTCGCGCCCCGAGAGCGCCTCGGGCCATCCATCCTCGTCATCCGAGAGCCGAAGCACGCCGAGGCGCTGCGCGACCGCCGTCGGCCGCAGCACGCTCGCGCCGGTCCTCGGCTCGAGCGAGAGCGGCGGCCGGAACGGGAAGAAGTCCGCGAGCGGCGTCGACTCCCAGCTCGCGGGCGTCGAGCGCTCGCCCGCGATCCACAGGAGCCCGGCGCCGCGCTCGGAGATCTCCGAGCGCATGATCGCCAGCTGGTCCGGCGAGAAGAACCCACTCGGGACATCGCCGAGGATGAAGAGGTCGTAGCGCCCGAACTCCTCCTTCGTCCGCGGGAGGCGCGCGATGGGCATGTTGCCTTCCTGCGCGAAGTCCCGGTCGGCGGAGAGCAGCATGATGGAGCTCTCGACATCCTTCTCGCGGGTGAGGAGGTTCTTGAAGTAGCGGTACTCCCACCGCGAGGTGCCCTCGACATAGAGGACGCGCAGCGCGCGGTCGATGAACTCGATCGGGATCTCGCGCGCGTCGTTCTCGCGGACGAGGTCGCGCATGCCGCCGTCCTGTTCGCCGACGAGCTCGACGCGCCATCGGCGCGGACCCGCCGCATCAGCCGCGGCATCGAGCACGATGGTCTCCTCCGCCGCGTCGCCGACCGGCTTGCGCGCGAGCTCCGCGCCCGTCGCCGCGTCCACGAGCCGCACCGAGAGCCCGCCCGCGACGCCGCCCCGCTCGACGCGCACCTCGACCGGAACGCGGTCACGCACGAACGCGCGCGCCGGCGCCTCGGTCGCCGTCACGGCGGCGTCGCCGATCCGCGCGTCCGAGCCAAGCGGCACGGGAAACACCTTCACGGCATCGCGCTCGAGCAGCCGGAGCGTCTCGGGCGCGATCGGCACCGTCATCCTGCCGTCGCTCAGCACCACGATCCCGCTCACGGGCCGTCCGGCGCTGCGCGCGAGGGCCTGCCGGATCGCTGCGTCGAGATCGCTGCGTTCGCCGTCGGCCTCGCCGATCGCCGGATCGACGGGATCGCGCTCCTCGCGGACTCCGGCTGCGCCGAGCGAGAACGCGCCGCCGCTGAATCCAATGAAGTCGATGTCCTTGCCGCGCGAGACCTCCGCGAGCATCGGCTGCGCCGCGCGCAGGATGCCGCGGAGCTGCTGGTCGCGCGTCGTCCCGCCCGGTCCGTCGCCGATCGCGAGCGATCGGCTCCGGTCGACGAGCACGATGAGCCGGTCGCGCTCCACGCTCGTCTTCTCGAAGCGCGCGCTCGGCCCCGCGATGAGCAGCGCGAGAAGCACGATCGCGCACGCGCGCAGCGCCACGAGTACCGTCCGCACCGCGCGCGAGAAAGTCCGGTTCGCGCCCTGGAGCCGCCGGTAGCTCCACACCGCGACCGCGACGGCGGCCGCGACCACGAGCAGCCACGCCCACGCGGGGAGCGGACGCTCGAACACGATGCGAACCGCAGTCGAATCGGTCGGAACATCGCCGGAGACGAACAGTCGGAGGAGGCTCGGCGTCATGCCGCGCGACCTCCCGACGCCTGGCGCGAACGAACGCGGCCGACGATCGCGACGGCCTCGACCGGCGCGGCGCGGCGCAGCGATGCGTGCGAGAAGAGCCTGCTCAGCACGCCCTCGACGAGCAGGAGGGCCAGCGCGGCCACGAGCAGTGCGAACGACCAGCTTCCCGCGGACTCGCGCTGCGCGGTGGCCGCCGACTCGTCGGTGCGGAACCGCACCTCTCCGAGCGGCGCCAGCGCCGACCGCACCGCCTCTGCGTCGCCCGGAGCGAGCTCGAGACTCGTCTGGCGCAGGTTTGCCGCAACGACACCGCCGGCGTCGGAGCGCCAGAGCCCGGAATGCGGCACGGGTTCCGCGCCGACTCCCTTCGCATCGAGCATGAGCGACACGCCTCGATCGCTCCGCATCGACGCCGAGGGCTCGCCCACCATGGCGTCTCCGACGAAGACCTCGCTGCGGCCGGCGGCGCGCTGGATTCCCGCCCGCACCAGCTCCTGGAAGAGCGGCACCATCAGCGGCTTGACCGGGAGATTCGTCCATGCAAGCTCAGGCGGCGATGCGAACACGACGACAAGTCCGCGGCCCTCGCGCCCGTCCTCGAGCGCCGGCGCCTGCGCCACGACCGCAGGCGACCCATCGGCGTGCTCGAGCACCACCTCGCCGCGCGAGACTCCCGACAGCGCGACGGTGCGGCGCGCCTCGATGGGCGCGGCGAGCGCGGCGAGCTCCGGCCCGATCGAGGCGAGCAGCTCCGGGACGCGCGGCTCCTCGGCGAGACGCAGCGGCGCGGCGTGCTCGACGGCCTCGACCGAGACCCGCAGCGGCACCCCGAGGCGCGGAAGCAGCCCCGAGCCCCATGGCTGCGCCAGCGAGTCGCCGGCGGGAAACACGACGGTCACGCCGCCCGCGCGCACGAAGCGCGCAACGGAGTCCGCGCTCGACGGGGAGAGCAGGTCCGGCCGCGCGAGCACGATGGCGTCAAGCCCGAGCAGCGCGCGGTCATCGCAGTTCGATGGATCGATCTCGCGCACGCGCATGCCCGACCCGACCGCAGGCGACAGTGCGCGCGAGGCCCACAGCGACGCAGGAACACGCTCGAGGTCGATGCCTTCGAGCGACGCGCGGCGGCCGACGACTCCGATCTCGATGTCGCTGCGGACATCGACCGACGCGTGCGCCGCGTTTCCCGGCCCCAGCATGTCGTCGTCGATCGCGACGGTCACGCCCACGCGACGCACCTCCGTCGCGAGTCCGGCCGGCACGAGCTGGAAGTCGACGCTTGCCTCGGCCTGGCCCTGCTCCCACAGGATCGGCCGCGGAGGCGGCGTGGAGAGGCCCTGCGCCGCGACGCGGACGAAGAGCGGCGCGCGCGCGGCCTCGAGGGACGCACCCTCGCGGGCGACGACGGCGCGCACGAGGATCGCATCGCCCGCAGGCGCCGGCCGCGCATCGACCCGGACGACGCGCGCGTCCGTCGGCGCATCCTGTGCGGGGACGAGGGCGCGAACTCCGACGCGCGCAGCGTCCGCGGCGCGTGGCGCGACGATCTCCTCGCCCTCGCGGAGGCTCGCGCGGCGGAACGCACTGGCCACGATGATCTCGGGGCGCACCCCATCCGCCGCACGCGCCGCCGTGTCGTCGAGGATCATGCGCTCCGCGAGCGCGAGCGCCTGCCGAAGCTCGCCGGGCGACTCCATCGGCTCGATGCGCGCGATCGCCTGCTCCACCGCGCCGGCGTCGGCGGTCGGCTCGAGGACCACGGCGGCGGGCCGCGCCGCGCAGGCTTGTCGTGGTGGTCGTCGACAACGGCCCGACCAGCGCGCTGAGAAGGGGCGAGGAGCCCGAGCT
>Ga0078894_10003140_pt1 | contig 12536 bp, 10 predicted proteins | sample LauGreSu1BDMLBSD_2_FD_67506 | JGI IMG/M metagenome (GOLD analysis project Ga0078894, IMG submission 67506) | Freshwater lake microbial communities from Lake Michigan, USA - Su13.BD.MLB.SD (version 4) (version 4) | ecosystem: Environmental > Aquatic > Freshwater > Lake | place: Lake Michigan...
CACTCTGAAGATGATTTTAGAAATATTTTAGTTGAAAAATTTTGTAATAAGCTAGAGAATGTAGATATATCTAAGCTAGACTCTAGAGCTAAAAAGATACTTGAAGAGTTGCCAGAGTATATAAATAAAGCTTCTAGCAGTATAACAAAGAATGTAACTAACACAGGAGTTAAGACTAGTTATCAATATCTCTTAGCTGGTTCAAAAATAAAAGTAGATGATACTGATCATATGGATCTAGGCTTGAGTGTTTTTACAATGTCTAATCTTTTTAATAGTGTTAAAGCAGATAACATATATAAAAAAGTTGCAGACAGTCTTTGGAATGCTCAAGGTGATTATGAGTTCAATAAGTTTACTAATGAAGGCAATATTGATTTAATGAGAGATAGGTTATGTTCTCTAAGAGATCAAAAACCTGAATCAGTTTCCAATGCAGTTTTAAGTTGTGGTAGGAAGATTGTTAATGTTATAACTCCAATATTAGTTGACTCTGCATTAGTTGGTATGATGTATAATAAAGATGCAACACTTTTCTCGCCTGGCAGTTACAAAAGTGCATATATGACTGCAGGTACGATTCTTGGGATTGGAGAGACTTTTGTTGATATAGATGCATTTGCAGCAGTACAGGAACTGCAGTATTTATATGACGCACTCAATAATCAAACAGAATAATGATCCATATTATGCTAGATACAACTAGGAATAATTTTTGGTTAATTCCATTATTGATTTTATCTATGATGCTCTTATCTCTTCTGAGTTATTTATTGTAAACCTTATGTCTCTCATTCTCTAACTGAGCCTAATAAGTGTTTGTGTTAATTCTGTTAGTCTTGGAAAATAATAGCTACCGCTATTGGTGCTCGTGAAATAAAATATAGCGTGGAACTCTAATGAGTCTTCTTCAATGATTCTAGGAATAGATTAAAGTCCTTAGACGCTGCTAGCTTGAGAGTTTTATCTATATCAAATTCAACTATTACTTGATCTGATGAATGATAATTAATTGCAGCTGCAGTTGCTTTTGACAAATCTACAATTGCATTTGTCTTATATGGACCGCGATCGTTTATTAATACATGAATTGTTTTTCCATTTCTCTTATTTGTGATTCTTACAACTGACATTAGAGGTAGCTTTACACTTGCAGCTGTATATTGATAGTGAGAGAACTTCATGCCGCTGGCAGTCTTTTTGTTGTGGTAATGTTGTGAATAAACCTTAGCTTTACCTTCACCATTATATCCCTCTAACGAGTGATACTTATTAATGTTCTTCTTGATAATTTGTGCTGGTGTGCTTCCATATGCACTACTTGAAAAAATAACTAGGAGTGCAGTTAGAAATATCTCTTTTATAAATTTAAACAAAACTTAGCTTTTTTTATATAGCTTCCAATTTTTAACTCATTACCGTATGACTTGTCAAGTTCAGACTCCTGCCCCAAAATATTTAAAAGAGTTACTTTAGTTTGAGTTGTGAGGATTTTTCCATTACTTTCAAGCAGTTTAAGTTTTACATTAGATCCATTTAGAAATATACAGCCATAATTCTCAGAAACTTTTCCCAGATATACACCATCTGGCGGCATGAGAAGGTTTGTATTGGATATATTATAGCTGTGATAACCTTCAGTTGAATTTAAATACTGACATTCTATATAGTATTGCCTACCTGTTAGTTGTGAAAAGAGTTTAAGACAACCAAGCTTTATTACTTGTCTAAGGACAGATGATGATATATGAGAATGATTATATAGAATCTGGTTGATAGTATTAAATTTAAAGTGGTATTTTTTCTTGAGGCTATTGATAGTTTTTATATCACCATGTCTGTTATAGCCAAACCTGAAATTGTAGCCAGTTGTAATTGATTTTATATTAAGTTTCTCACATAGTTCGTTGATAAAACTCTCAGCAGGCATTTTAGAAAGTTCTTCTGTGAAATTAATTACTATTACTTGATCAACTCCTAAACTCTTAATTATTGAGACTTTCTCATCAAAGGATAATATCTCCTGAAAAATATTGTTTGATAAAACCTTTGCTGGATGAGGTGCAAATGTTATAACTGCACTGTGACAATCAAGCTCCCTAGCCTTCTGTCTAGCAGTATTTATAACTTCATTGTGCCCTAAATGTACTCCATCAAAGTTGCCTAATGCAACTGCGTAGCCTTTACAAAAACCTTTAAGATCCATTTTTCCCTCACTATAACAGAAATTAGTATTGTCTTTGCAAAGTTCAAATTATACGAAAAGTTCCTCCACCATTTTTTATTGGGTCAATGACCCCTGATTTAACCAGTTACAATCTTCTGTAAACTACTTAGGACCTGATTTAACTCGTTCAAACTTAAAATAGCAATATTAATATTAACCTTTGCCCTGGCAGCATCCTCAGCATTTTTTGGAAGATCAGCATTTAATATTGCACCCTGCGCATTATCTAATTCTTGAACAGCAGTAGTAAGCTGCTCTATCATATTGCTGAATCGCAGCTGATAAGCTCCTAAAGCGCTATAGAACGTTAAAACCCGTTCTCCAAGTGCAGCAACGATTGGAATATCAGTATAGGCATCAGCAATTGTCTTCAATTCTGTGAGACCTGTTGGCGTTACACTTGATTGCAAGCCACTTATGTTAAGAGTACTGATAACACCAGGTGCACCTACTTTATCATATAAGCAAAGATTAGGCATATCAACTTCAGTGATATCTTTAGCTAAGTTTGTACCTGTAACAAATCTAAATGTACTTACTGTGCCTTGACCACCTGTTGATGTATATTCTGATTCTATTCCAGAAATTGATCCTGCAGTTAAAGTAGGAGGTGTTGTTACTTCAGTAGTGCTTATATTGGTAATACCATTAGGAGAAACACCAGGCTTAAAATTTGTGAATGATACATTATTTGGTTTAACATCAGTAACCTTAGGAGCAGCAGTAAAAGTTAGAACATCATTATTCATAGTAGCGGTAAGAGTTAATGTTACCCCTGTGATTTTTAGATCAGCTATCGCACTTTTAGTAGTAGCCCCTGTGTCGCTAGTCACACTCACTCCTGGAATGGTTAGTGTTGCATCTACAAGTATGAAATCAGTACCACTTTTAGTCAGAGTACCGCCAGAGACTCTAGGTATTACATTATTTGCTGATGGTTTAAGGTTAAGTGTTGCTGCAGATGTTGTATCACCACCATTATCAGTGATTGTTGCTGTGAAAGTTCCAAGACTTGTTGTAGTATTGCCATATTGACTAAAAGCAGAAGCAGCTGCTGCCATATCATAAACTACTAATGACGGGTCTATTGTTGAAACAACACCAGCTGTAACTTTACCACCAGTACCATTTAGAAGTTTTTGTCCATTAAAGTCAATACTATTAGCAATCCTATTGAATTCTTCTTGTAATTGCATGTATCCTGGGCTTAAAGTATTTTCTACTACTTTGTCAGTCATATATCCGAGCGTTGCTCTGAGAAGGTAGTTATTTATTTCTTTGACGACCTTATATGCAGATTTTAAGCCATCTTCTGCTATAGACAACATTGGGGCGCTTTGTTCTAAACCATCCAACACAACTGCAGTTACATCTCTTTGATTTTTGACAGATTCTCCTGTGATTCGACCACTTGGGTCTTCAGATGCTTTGGTATATTTGTAACCTGTTGACATTCTTATGTAGGCATCATTCAGCGCATCAAGATTTTCTCCTAATGCATTTCTTGTTGGTGCAGTTAAAGATTGATTTGTACTTACTACTGACATTATTATTTGTTTTTTATTCTTGGTTTATATGCTCAGGAACATAGTTTCGGAGCTTTATCATTCATTGATGATACTGTGTGAATTTAGTCTATAAGGCTAAAAATGCAATAAAGAATTTTTGCTAAAAACTACCTAGTAACTTAAAAAACCCCGATAATATGGGGATTTTTGTAGAAAAAGTTCATTGGCCATAGATTGCACTTTAATGAGACATGTTGTCTAAAGACAACATTATTGTTCATCTATTTATGAAGAGTTATTTATCTACAATAGATCGGATTTAGCAAAATACCAATCTAAGTTGCCAACGTTCAACTTTCCACGTAATATTTTTAAGTAGCATAATTGATAGTTGTTATCTCGTGATAGTTGTTTAGGTTTTCTCAAGACATATTTTATTTATAAATAATTCTATTTAGTCCTCCCATATATTGAACTAAGGCCTGAGGAATTGTTACTGAATTGTCTGAGTTCTGATAGTTTTCTATTATAGCCACAATTGTTCGTCCTATTGGGAGTCCAGAGCCATTTAATGTATGTAGGAATTCATTCCCATCATCACTCTTATATCTTGCTTTCATACGTCTTGCCTGGAAGCTATGGCAGTTTGAGCAACTTGATATCTCTCTATATTTACCTTGTCCTGGCAACCAAGCTTCAATGTCATAGGTCTTTGCTGAGCAGAAGCCTGTATCTTGGCTTGACAGCAACATTACTCTATAAGGTATATCTAGTCTTTGTAAGACTGTTTCTGCAGCACCTAACATTCTCTCATGCTCACTTTCTGAATCTTGCGGTTTGACTATACTTACTAGCTCAACCTTAGAAAATTGATGTAGTCGAATCATACCTCTTGTATCTCTACCTGCACTGCCAGCTTCTGATCTGAAGCATGGTGTATGCCCTGTTAGTCTCATTGGGAGTTTTTCTTGTGGCACTATCATATCTGCAACCATGCTTGTTAGCGTTACTTCAGCAGTTGGTATCAATCTATAGTCTCCATTATCAACTACAAATGAGTCCTCTGCTAAATTAGGTAGTTGTCCTGTACCAAACATAGTACTTTCACGCACCATAAATGGTGTTGACATTTCCATATATCCAAACTCCTTTGTATGGATATCTAACATAAAATTGACTAGTGCCCTCTCTAATTTTGCCAAGTCACCTTTAAGTGTTACAAATCTACTACCTGAAATTTTGGCTGTCTGCTCAAAGTCCATCATTCCCAATGCCTCACCTATTTCAAAATGCTGCTTTGGAACAAAATCAAAGTCTTTAGGCTTGCCATAGGTTTTTATCACAACATTATCAGCTTCAGATTCACCATAGGGAACATCATGGCTTAGCAAGTTAGGTATTGTTGTTAGATATTGAAAGAGCCTAGCCTCTTGTTCAGACAAGCTTCCCTCTGACTCATTCATTTCTATCTTGGCATTTTCAACTTCCGCTATTAGTTCTTCAACTTCATTACTACCCTTTGATTTTATTATACCTATTTGCTTAGAAAGATCATTCACCTTCTTTTGCAGGCCCTGGACCTTTGTTTTACAATCTCTAACCCTTTCGTCAGCCTCAAGTATTTCCTCTGCAGTAATTGTTAAGCCACGCATTTTTATGGCTTTGTTGAACTTTTCAGGATGTGATCTAATATATTTTATATCGTGCATTTTTTAGATCCATTATATTCTTATCCTGAGACTATTTCAATCTAGGGATATTTTTTTAATTAGCTGCGTAATTTTTAGCCCACTGAGTCACATCACCTGCTCCCATAAATACTATTGTATCTTGAGGTTGTCTAATGCTATCTAATATTTGATAAATCGCATCTTTGTCCTGTCCAAAATAAATCTCTTTATGAGGGAATTTTTCCTGAGTAAGTTCAGCTAATCTTTTCCCTGATATGCCACTGATTTCCTTTTCACCTCCAGAGTAAATGTTAGAAATAATTGCAATGTCAGCATCTGATAGGCAAGTTATGAAATCATTAAGCAAGGCAGCTACTCTACTGTATCTATGTGGTTGTAATACAGCTATAACTCTCCCACTTAACTGAGCTGCAGTGGCAACTGTTGCCCTAATTTCACTTGGATGGTGTCCATAGTCATCTATAATGGTAACGCCTTTATTATTTGGTAGAATATTAAATCTTCTTGCAACGCCTTTGAAGCTCTCCATCATTTTCCTTCCTGCAGCAATAACATTGTCTGTTAGGCCATATTTTGCAATTGCTATAGATAGAGCACAGAGAGCATTGAGTATATTATGTTTCCCGTAGCAGTTTAATTTTACATCTTTAATTTCTTTGCCATAAGCTACAATTGTAAAGTTGTCATTTAGGTCCTTAGCATATATGTCATTAGAGCTACCGAAGCCATATCTTATAGTTTTTTTATTAATATTGAGGCTATTTATCAATGGGTCGTCGCCATAAACAACTACAGATTGTAGTGCATCGCCATTTGTAAATGTCTCGCATGATTCTATAAGGTGGTCTATATCTTTATAGTACTCAGCATGTTCAAATTCAATGTTTGTCAGGACTGCAATGTCTGACTTGAGATTTATAAAGGTTCCATCAGACTCATCTGCTTCTACAACAATAAGCTCCTCTGATCCAAGTCTAAAATTGCTATTAAATAGCCCCATAATGCCACCACTAAATACTGTAGGGTTTGTGCCTAAGTAATACAGAAGTTCACCAGTCATAGTTGTAGTAGTTGTTTTACCATGTGAGCCTGAGATGCTTATTACAAAGTTATGTTTCCTAGTTATCTCACTTAAAATGTCGCTTCTGCTTAGGACTTTTATCCCTAGTTCACATGCTTTAATGATTTCTTTATCATTGCTACTTATAGCTGTAGATTTCACTATAAAGCATAGGTCATTTGTAATGTTTTCTAATGAGCTTTCTAAAACTTTTATCCCTTCACTTCTCAGGTTATTTGCCATTTCACCATCAAATGCCTTATCGCTACCACTGACATTACAGCCAATACTTTTTAGGTACCTAGCAATTGCACTCATGCCTATGCCACATATACCTAAAATATAAAGTGATTTTCCTTGTAAATTCATAATTATGTTAATTTACTTTCTATAAACTGCTGCTATCTCTGGCTTTTTGCACAATGCTATTTAACTTAGATAAAATCTCCTTTATATTGAAATTAGTTGCTGCTGAGCAAGGTAATACTTCTTTGCCTATGGCTTTAGATAATTTACCTTGAACCTCTTTATAATCTGGGTTTAAATCACATTTGTTAAGGACAACTATCTCATACTTATCTTTAATTGCTCCCTTATAGAGCTCCATTTCTTTTCTCACTATATTATATGATTCTATTGGGTCTTCCTCAGTAACATCAATTAAATGCAGAATAACTCTACAGCGCTCTATATGTCTTAGGAATCTATCACCTAGGCCATGTCCGTCACTAGCTCCCTCGATTAGCCCTGGTATGTCTGCTATAACTACCTCATTGTCATTTATATATGCAACTCCAAGCTGTGGCTTAATGGTAGTAAATGGGTAATTAGCTATCTTGGGCTTAGCTGAAGTAGTAACTGATAGAAATGTTGATTTGCCTGCATTTGGTAGCCCTACTAGTCCAATGTCTGAGAGCAGCTTGAGGTTGAGCCATACTTCTAATTCATCGCCTGGAAATCCCTTTGTAGCCTTACGAGGTGCTCTATTAGTTGAAGTTTTAAAGTGAGTGTTGCCCAGTCCGCCATCGCCACCTTTCGCTACTGTAAATGTCTGCCCATTAATGTCTAGATCTGCAATGACTGTTGTGCGGTCAGATGCTAGAACTTGTGTACCAAGTGGAACTGTTAATATAATGTCTTTTCCTGATTGTCCGCTACAGTTTTGACCTGATCCATTTGCTCCTCTTTCAGCTTTAAAGTGTTGCTTATATCTGAAATCTATCAATGTATTTAGATTTTCATCTGCTACAAATATAATGTCGCCACCTTTTCCACCATCTCCGCCATTTGGGCCGCCAAATTCCACAAATTTTTCTCTCCTGAAGCTTGCTGATCCATTACCGCCATCTCCTGCTTTGAGGAATATTTTAACCTCGTCTATAAAGTGCATATTTCTAACTACATTTGTAATGTTCTTTTAAAAAGGCAAAGGCCCTATCAAGTCCCTGCAAGTCATAATAGTCATTTGCTACCTCTTTCTCTTTACTTTCAATTCTGACACGCAATATGCTTTTGCTCAATAAAACTGTATTTATCAGCTTTATATCATCGTTTACATCGTATGTGTATGCGAAAAAGTCCCTATAGAACTTCAGATAAAATAAGTCATCATTAACAAAAACTTGAATTGCCCTATCTTTGTTTATCACAAAGCCTGCATAAATGCTAAAGGAAAAATTTGAGCCTTTTGTTGATACAAAACCAATGTAAGGTAGATCTCTAAAGCCAGAAAAGCCACTTGTTGATATTGGATTAGCAATAACTGTACAATGTTGCTTATTTTTTTCTTCTTTTACAAAGACCCTCCACTTATTGAAGTTTTTTACAAATTTTGCTCCTTCTTCAACTCCTGCGAAGCAATTAATTTGGCAAAGTATTATAAAAAAGATTGAAAGAATTATTTTTGTCATAATTACCTATATTTATCGTCAGAAAGGCTCATGCCACCATCTATACATATTGTTTGGCCAGTCATTGACTTTACATTTAAAATAAAATCTACGGCTTGTAATAGGTCATGGACTGTACTTGAGCATTTCAAAGGTGTTGCATTTATGGCATCTTGGAAGTTCTCTTGTGATTGTTTCTCATTTTTAAATGTTTGACCCAAGGCAATAGAGTTGATCTTTATATTTGGTGCAAGCTGTCTAGCAGCCAGCTGAGTAAATTGATGCATCATCTTATTTGCCATATGGTATGAAAAAAAATTATCAGGAACCTTATACATTCCATAATCCAACAAGTTAATTATATCTAATTTTTCCTCAATCTGCAAGGAATCCTTTATACCTTTAATTAGGACAACTCTAGCTAGGTAATTTACCATTAAGTGTTCATTGAGAGAATCTATAAAGTTATCTGAATTAATTGAATCATTTTTGAATGCCGAGGCATTATTTATTAGGGCTGCTATTGGAAAATTATTAAGGAAATCGCTTAGTTTTTTTGCTTCATTTAAATTGCTTAAGTCGGCTTGAAATAGCTCAACTTCCACATTGTGTTTTCTCAGATCACTTGCAAGATTTGTTGCTTCAACCTTAGATTGATTATAGTGTAAGATTATATTGTATCCTCTTTTGGCAAAGTGCTTACAAATTTCAGCACCGATTCTCTTGGCGCCGCCAGTAACTACTATGTAAGGCATTTTTTATGCTATTTATAGCAAGGATCCTTATCTAGTTCAATCTTAAGTTGTTAGTTTTAGAAGTTTTACAACTTTGCATGAATTGGATTTGTCCTATTATATCCCTTATCTATATCTCTAGTGATATTGAGGAAAATTCCAAATAATATTGCCTGTGCTATGAGGGATGAGCCTCCATAGCTTATAAATGGTAATGTCATACCCTTTGTCGGCACGAGATTAAGTGTTACAGCTATATTAAATAGTGATTGAACTGAAAAGTAACTTATAATTGTTGATCCAATGAAAACCTTCTGTCTACTATGTTTCAGCTTGAGAATGCTCACAAAGCCATTTACAACTATATAGCCAATTAAACTTACCATAAATAGACAAAAGACTAACCCTAGCTCCTCAGCTGCTACAGGAAATATAAAGTCTGTATGGGCATCAGGTAGTTGGAACTTTACAGTGCCTTCGCCAGGCCCCTTGCCCCAAAGACCCCCTTGGTAATATGATTCAAGGGATTTTTTCACCTGATATCCAATTTCCTTATCACCAGTGCCTAGAAATTTCTCTATCCTCTTTGCAACGTGTGGTAGGAGATGGTAGGCAACTATTCCTCCTAACATAAAGATTAGGCCTAAACCTCCAAGTAGTAACAAGTTTATTTCAGCAATGAATAGTTGTATTGAAAATATAGTTGAAATTAAAATTGCCATGCCGAAATCTGGCTCCATTAACAATAGAGACATAATTACAATGTGGAAAAAGATTAGTGAGGACAGAAAGCGATTTGAGTGATTTCTCTTAGAAAGAAGTATTGCAATGAGAGTGCTATAGAATGGTTTTAGAAGCTCTGATGGTTGAAGAGAAAAACCAAGGATATTTAACCATCTCTTAGCGCCCTTTGTTTCATCACCTATAAATAGAACTATAACTAACATTAATAGTGTCAGGATAAATCCTATAAAGATGAACTTTTTCAGAGATTTCTCATTTATTGCAGATAGTGCTATCATTATTGCCAGAGCTATAAAAAAATAGTAAAATTGCTTCTCAATAAAGTGAAATTGGCTAATAGCAATCCTTTCTGCTACAGCTGGACTTGCAGCAAAAGTCATAGTGAAACCAAATACCATTAAAAGGCATATTGCAACAAATAGCTTATTGTTTATTGAATTGAACCAAGCTGAAACATTCATAACTATATGTTTAAAATTTTATCTGTAGAAGAAATTGCCACTTCTCTCAAATTACCTTTTATAGGGAAAAATAAAATAATAAAGGGAGTCCAAACACTTAAAAATGCAGGTGAGGACCATATAACTTTTTTCTCTAATCCAAAGTATATAGATGATCTTAAGTCAACTAAGGCAGGTGTTTGCCTAATTAAAGAGCAAGATGAAGGTCTTCTGCCTAGCTATGTTACAAGAATAATTACTAGTGATCCATATTTAACATATGGCTTGGTCCTCGATCTATTAGTGGATGAGGGAATTCAATGTCAGGTTGCACCAACAGCCTACATTTCCAATAGTGCAGAGATTGGTAGTAGTTGCTCAATAGGCCCAAATACTGTTGTGGGAGATAAGGTTACAATTGAGAATAATGTCATAATAGGTGCTAATGTGACCTTGGAAAATTGCCATATAGGAAACAATTGTATTATACATCCTGGGGTTAGGATAGGACAAGATGGCTTTGGTTTCACAATGGGAAGTAATGGAAATTTAAAAAAGATTAAGCAGCTAGGCAAAGTCATAATAGGAAATAATGTGGAAATAGGAGCAAATACAACTATAGATCGCGGTGCAATAGAGAATACAACTATAGGTGACTATACAAAGATAGATAATTTGGTGCAGATAGGACATAATGTAGTTATTGGAAAAAACTGTATAATTTGCGCTCAAGTCGGCGTTGCAGGGAGTACTGTTATTGGTGACTATGTTATGATAGGTGGACAAGCAGGTATAAATGGTCATATTTCAATTGGTAATCAAGTACAAATTGCTGCACAGAGTGGTGTTGTCAGTAGTTTAAAAGATAAGGAAAAAGTTGGTGGATATCCTGCGGTTGCCATTACAGACTGGCATAGGCAAAGCATCTTTTTGAAAAAATCTATAAAGCAATAGATAGTTGAAGATAGCTAAAATAGGTATATAGTTGTGAAAAACTCTATGGACAGCCCATTTTTAATGATAGCACTAATTGTTACAGTGCCAATAATATCAATCACAGCAATTATCATTTCAATTATAAATAGTAGAGGAGCAAAGAAAAATCAGGAGATACTCTCAAATGAACAGAAGGAGGCAATTGCAGAGCTATCTACAAAGGTTGAAATAATGGCACAACAGTTGAATCTGATTCAAAATACAATTACTAATTCAGCCACGCAAGTTGAGAATTCTATAATTAACTCTGTAAGTCACAATATCCAATCAATTCTCATGGCTCAGCAAAATGCATTTGAGATGCTAAATACTCAAATGAACCAACTGTCTGTAGGTAATGAAAATAAGATGGAAGCCCTTAGAACAACTGTCGAAAGCAAGCTGATGAATTTACAGAGGGAAAATGAGGACAAATTAGAGAAGATTCGACTTACAGTTGAAGAAAAATTACATGATACCCTTGAGAAGAGGCTTGGTGACTCATTTAAAATAGTTAGTGAGAGACTAGAGATGGTATATCAGGGGCTTGGCGAAATGAAGTCATTAGCTGCTGGCGTTGGTGATCTCAAGAAGGTATTAAGCAATGTTAAAACTAGGGGTATATTAGGTGAGGTACAGCTTGGGAATATATTGGAGCAATTTCTAACTAAGGAGCAATATAGTGAGAATGTTGCAATTAGAGCAAATTCACAAGATAGGGTTGAATTTACAATTAATTTGCCTGGAAAAGATCAAAGTCAAAAGCAAGTTATGCTACCAATAGATGCTAAGTTCCCATTGGCAAATTACCAAAGGTTAGTTGAGGCACATGATAAGTGTGACAAAGATCTTATATTACTTGAGGAAAAGGCAATTGAGGCAGGGATTAAAAAGTGTGCCAAAACAATTGCTGAAAAGTATATTCATCCCCCAATTACAACTGACTTCGCCCTTATGTTTATTCCAATTGAAGGGCTATACGCTGAAATCTTACGCAACCCAGGATTAGTTGAAACTGTACAGAGGGATTATAGAGTTATAATAACTGGCCCTACAACCCTCAGTGCTATAATTAATAGTTTACAAATGGGCTTTAGAACCCTTGCAATTGAAAAGCGCTCAAGTGATGTATGGAAAGTCCTTGATGTAGTAAGGAAGGAGTTCGTCAAATTTGCAGATTTACTGAATAAAACCAAGCTAAAGCTAGACCAAGCAAGCTCAACTATAAGCGATGCTGAAAATAGATCGAGATTACTTAAAAGTAGATT
>Ga0078894_10003141_pt1 | contig 12535 bp, 13 predicted proteins | sample LauGreSu1BDMLBSD_2_FD_67506 | JGI IMG/M metagenome (GOLD analysis project Ga0078894, IMG submission 67506) | Freshwater lake microbial communities from Lake Michigan, USA - Su13.BD.MLB.SD (version 4) (version 4) | ecosystem: Environmental > Aquatic > Freshwater > Lake | place: Lake Michigan...
CCGCCGCCAGGAATGATGCCAAGCAAAATTTCTGGCTGACCCATAACGGCATTTGATGCCGCGATTCTAAAGTCGCAACTTAGGGCAAGTTCCAAGCCGCCACCAAGTGCGTAACCAGTGATCGCAGCAATAGTTGGAACTGGAATGTCACCAACTGCGTTAAAGCAAGCTTGTAGGCCTGGGGTTTCTTGTCTGGCGACTTCGCCATCCCAATCAATCATTTCTTTAATGTCAGCACCTGCTGCAAAAGTTCGTTCGCCACCATAAATAACAACGGCACGAACTTCATCCGTACTTGAAACCTCAAGCGCAACCGCTTTGATTTCTTCCTGCATGGCACGATTTAGCACGTTCATCTTTGGACGGTCTAAGTAAATAACTGCAATACGCTCTTGGCGTTCAACTCTGATGAATTCCGACACGTTATAAGCCTATCTACCGATTGAGAGTCAACAAAACTTTAAGGATGGGATTAAAAAAGCGCGTTAGTTAGTGCGATTCTTGCCTTAACTACCGCAGGATCTGCTGGACCTGCAATTTCAAAAAGTTCCAATACTCGCTCGCGAGTTTGATCCCGCTCAGTTCCGGTTACGTTCTTGAGGTGTTCAATAAGTAGCGCAAATGCATCCGCAAACTCGCCCATCAAAAAAGTTGAATCGGCAGCGCGTAATACTGAATCAGTTTCTAATGTCATAGTTTCAACATCTGCAGCTAAATCACGACCATCAGTGCGCTGCAAGAGATTTACATTGAGCAAACCAATTTTTGCAATTGCATCACCTGGAGTGACAGACAGGATTTCTTTGTAGGCTTCGGCTGCTTTAGCCCAGTCTCCGGCCTCAAGGGCGGCTTCGGCGGCATCAAATCTTGGATCGCTTGGTGGCTGCAAAGTTTGATTTTGGTTTTCTGATTCTTGTGCTGTGCCATCAACGAATCCGACGCGTCCAGTAATACCTGCTTTTTCCGCTTCGGCGAGCACGGCTTCTAATACTTGGCGAACTTGTGATTCGGGCATGGCGCCTTGGAACATCGGAGCTACCTGCCCACCGATAACGACATAAACCGTTGGGATTGATTGCACCTGGAAAGCTGCTGCAATTTGTTGTTCGGCATCAACATCAACTTTTGCCAGGATCCAGCGACCGTCATATTCGAGGGCAAGTTTTTCAAGGATTGGCGAAAGCTGTTTACATGGTTCACACCAAGTGGCCCAAAGGTCAACAACCACTGGAACTGTCATCGACTGAGTTATTACATCAGTTTCAAAGCTTGAGGTGGTCACATCAATTATCAAATTACTTGCAACTGGATCTGCTGCCCGTTGCGCCGCAGCCTGCGCCGCTTTTGCTTGTGCTTCTCGCGCTGCCGCTACTGCGCCAAGATCAATGGCACCTTGCAAGTTCATGTTGGACTGATTCACGCCTCTATTGTGGCGCATCTATAGTTCCTGGTACTAACTCAAGTCCCGCAAAATCTCTTTGACGGCTGATTCGGTTGAGATTTCGCCACTTGCTACTTGGGCACTTAGTGAATTCAAACCTGCTGCATTCACGTCCATTAGTTCAGCAATCGAATCCAAAACAGCGCGACGAAGGTTTAGTTTGGCTCGTTCAACGGAACGCAATGCGCGATCACCCGACGCCACTGCCCAGTCGTGATGTTTTGAAATTGCCAGAACTAAATCTGTTAGACCTTGACCGGTTGTTGCAGTCGTCGTGACAATCTCTGGAGTCCAAGATGCTTGGCTGTTTGAACCAAGTCCGATCATGGAACGCAGTTCCCGAACTACGCCTTCGGCACCATCACGATCTGCCTTATTCACGACATAGATATCAGCAATTTCTAAAATTCCTGCTTTTGCAGCTTGCACGCCATCACCTGCGCCAGGTGCCAAAACCAAAACCACGGTGTCCACGGCATTTACAACATCAACTTCGGACTGACCAACACCAACGGTCTCAACAATTATGACGTCAAACCCAACTGCGTCCAAGACTTTTGCGGCAGCCTGCGTTGCGCTCGATAGTCCACCAAGTTGGCCGCGAGATGACATTGATCGAATGAACACACCTTCGTCTAAGGCATGCTCTTGCATTCGAATGCGATCACCAAGAAGTGCGCCACCCGTAACTGGCGAGGAAGGATCAACTGCTAAAACTGCTACGCGTAAACCTTTGCTTCGATATTCAGAAATCAATGCACCAGTTGTTGTTGACTTACCAACTCCTGGAGGTCCGGTTACTCCAATTAGTAAGGCGGATCCCGAATCAGGCAAACCAGAAAGCAATTCACTTAACTCAGGTGTGCCATCTTCAATCACGCTAAGTGCCTTACCCAAGGCGCGCACGTCTCCTGAGACTGCTGCTTCAAGTAAGGAGTGCATTTGAAATTAACCTATGGGACTCTGATGATTAGTGCGTCGCCTTGACCGCCACCGCCACATAACGCAGCAGCGCCGGTGCCACCACCACGACGTTTCAATTCATTTGCCAAGTGAAGAACAATTCGGGCGCCTGACATTCCGATGGGATGGCCTAGAGCAATTGCGCCACCGTTTACGTTGACTTTGGAGTCATCGATTCCAAGTTGATCCATGCTCACAAGTGCAACTGATGCAAAAGCTTCGTTCATTTCATAAAGATCTAAACCAGCAGGATCTAGTCCGGCTTTTTGAGCTGCCTTTTTGATTGCGCGCGCTGGCTGGGCAACTAACGATGCGTCCGGTCCAGCCACCATTCCATGAGCCAAAATTTCAGCCAGAACCGTTAACCCGAGTTCGGCAGCTTTCTTTTCACTCATTACGATTACCGCTGCTGCGCCATCACTAATTTGTGAAGAAGAACCTGCAGTGATTGTTCCATTTGGATCAAACGCTGGGCGTAGTTTGCCTAATGATTCAGCTGTAGTTTCAGATCTAATGCCTTCATCTGTTGCAAACAGAATTGGGTCGCCTTTACGTTGTGGGATTGAAACTGGAACAATCTCGTCAGCAAAAAGGCCGGCAGCATGCGCGGCGGCGGCTCTTTGATGTGACTTCGCCGAGAATTCATCTTGACGCTCCCGCGAGATTTTCTCGGCAGCAGTGTATTTATCTGTTGCTTCACCCATACCAAGTTGATCGATCGCGCAGTAGAGCCCATCGAATGCCATGGTGTCTTTGAGTGTCCAGTCGCCATACTTAACACCTTCGCGACTTCCAACTAGTACGTGCGGGGCATTTGTCATACTTTCCATGCCACCTGCAATTACTACATCTGCTTCGCCGGAACGAATTAGTTGATCTGCCATTGCGATTGCATTAATTCCTGACAAGCAAACTTTGTTTACGCTGATTGCTGGAACATCAAGTCCAATTCCAGCCTTAATTGCTGCTTGGCGTGCCGGCATCTGGCCAGCTCCAGCCTGCAAAACATGTCCCATGATTACGTAATCAACATCTGATGCGGATACGCCTGATTTTTCCAAAGCCCCACGGATTGCAGTAGCTCCAAGTTCAACAGCAGAGACATCTTTTAGGGAGCCAAGCAATCGACCGATTCCGGTACGAGCTCCACCAACAATGACGGACATTAAAGGCCTTTCCGATCAGCAAAAGTGCTAGAAATTGCGCGTGATGTGCAAAATCCCTTACTGTCACCTTAGCGATGTTCTTGGACTTAGCAGGAATCCGCCCAATGATTGCGAGGATTGCAATGGTCAACTTAAGTGCCGCCCTAGGCGGAACGCTATTAGGAATCGATCATGTTGGGCTCGCTGTTAGAGACCTAGATGAGGCCATCGCACGTTGGTCCCAGACTTTCGGTCTAGAAGTTTCGCACCGGGAAATAAACGAATCTCAAGGTATTGAAGAAGCCATGCTCGATTTAGCTGATGGAACTCGTTTGCAGTTGTTGGCTCCCCTAAATTCTGAATCAACAATTGCAAAATTTCTTGAACGCAGTGGTGAAGGAATGCAACAGCTGGCATTTCGAGTTACCAACATCGATGAAGCAATGGCAAATGTGTTAAGCGCTGGGATGCGATTGATTTATCCAGAGTCACGAGTTGGTACCGCTGGATCACTAATTAACTTTGTGCATCCAAAAGACGTTGGCGGAGTTCTTGTTGAACTAGTCCAGCCAGTTGATCACTAACGTAAAGAATTATTCAGACTTGTTCAACAAGTCGTTCCAGCGCGTCATTTCTCCATCCCAAGTCCAACTCAGTTCTGGCATTTCTGGAAGTATTCGATTTAGCGCTTCATTCCAGGCAATCCGCACAAACTTTTCACCAACCCATAAGTGTCGACATTCAGGGATCGCAACAACATCGCACTGCGGAACGATTGAAAACTTTTCGATTGCTTCAGGTGGTTTTAGGTAGTCATCTAGTTCTGGAACTAAAGCCGTAAGTGGGCGACCAGAATCAGCCCATGACTTGAGATTCTCTTCAGTACTCCACATCAAAGGTGGACTAAACAAAACGGCACCTTGAACTGGATCAACGTTGCCATGCATCAAAGTGACATCTGTGCCAAATGACCAACCGACTAGCCAGATGTTTTCTAAGCCACGCGACTGGGCAAAATTCAAGGCAGCTTTGAAATCTAAGCCTTCTAAAACACCTTGGTCGTAATCACCTTCACTGGTTCCTGCTGCGCTGGTAGTTCCTCGGGTGTTCCATCGCAAGATTGCAACGTCAGCTAAGGCTGGGAGTCGCCAAGCAGCTTTCTTGAAAAGGTGACTATCCATCATTCCGCCACCAGTTGGATTGGGATGAAGTAACAAAATTGTCGCTTTCGGTTTTTCCGAAACAGGCAGAGCTAACTCCCCGACTAATCGCAGGTTGTCTTCAGTTACTAGCGTTATGGCTTCGCGCTTTGCCGGAAGCACGCTATTCGAAACTATTTCAGCCATCAGAATTTCCGCGGCGTTCTACGTTTCCAACAAGCTGTGTGCCAATGTCGTCTTTCGTCAGCCGAGTAGTCCATGTTCCAAGCAACGATGTGTGCCGTGCCGGGCTGGATGTCACCTTGGCAACCAGGGCAGCGATAAACCTTCACAGAAGTTTCGCCAGTAAGTGAAGTAACTTGCCATTCGCCATCGGCATGATTTTCGGTGCGACCAAAACTGCCAAGTTTGAGCTCAGGTGGCTCTTGATTTGGTTCTCTTCGGTTTCGGCGCCCCATGGTGCAATTCTAAGTTCAAATCTAAAGATGTTAGAACGGCAACGGTTGATAAGCAGCAATTCCAGTTCGCTGCGCAAGTTCGGCTTGTCCAGCTCTGACCTTTTCGATACCGATACTTTCGATTACCTCAAATGGTCCCTTAGGTAACCCACAACCCAGCTTCATTCCAGAATCAATGTCAGTTTTTGATGCGTAGCCTGTGGCTTCCATCGCAATGCAGTCGCCGAGGTATGCCATCAACAGATCATTGTGTACTTGGTTCTTTATCGCTTCGTTTGGATCCGTTGGAGCATCAAGTCTTTCGGAGTAGTCATAAAAACCGGATCCTGATTTTCTACCTTTGGATCCTGTGGAAACTAGGCTGACCATTCCAGCAGCCGGTTCGTCAATTTCTAACTTGGTATCGGCGTGAATAGTCTTCAAGATTTCAACACAGGTATCGATACCAATTAAATCCAAGAGTTCACATGGTCCCATTGGGTAGCCAGAAAGCTCGCGCATGGCCGCATCCATCTGTTCTTTTGTTGCCTGACCGGCATCAAGAATCTGGACCGCATGATTCAAGTAACGAAGCAAGAGCTTGTTGACAATAAATCCTGGCTGGTCAGAAATCTGGGCTAGGTGTTTTCCGAGGGAATTTCCAAGTTCGACTATCTTTCCAACAACCTGAACGTCTGAATGCGCAGTTGAAATCACTTCAACAAACTTTTGAACAGGTGCTGGATTAAAGAAATGCATTCCGATTACTTTTTCTGGACGCATTGTGGCATTTGCAATGTCAGTCACAGACAAACTTGAAGTGTTCGTTGCCAGGATGCCTGATGGATTCACCGCTGCATCTAATTTAGAGAAAATCTCAACCTTCAGCGAAAGAATTTCTGGTGCAGCTTCAATTACAAGATCGCAATTAGCAAGTAGTTCGAAGTCTTCGCCGAATGAAACTCGCGCGGTAATTTCATCACTTTGTTCTTGGCTCAACTTCCCTTTTGAAACTGCCCTAGCCAGTGACTTAGCAAGATTGGATTTACCAGCATCAACTGCAGCAGCCGACTCAGCAACGCCAACTACTTGATAACCAGCTCGAGCGAAAACTTCGACAATGCCAGCCCCCATAATTCCCAGACCAACAACACCAATTTGCGAAAAACTCATGTGGCTAGTCTGGCAGACATCAGAAAATGCCAGTAGTTGGCCAGACTTTACTCTGCAGTAGCGGGCAAGTTGCGACAGACTTAAGTCGTGCCAGCCTGGAGTTCGTATTCATATTTCTTCGGACCACTTGTGGCATTTTCCGGCCTTGGCATCATGGTTTTGATTCTGCGTTGGGCTTTTGCCCGAGGCGGCTCAGTAGTTGAACGAGCACCGAAATCTGGCAATCCCGATGAATACGGAATGTTGGTGCCCATTGCATCACCTAGTAATTACATCGAAGGTGAAGTTTTAAGACGATCCCTAGTTGATGCTGGGCTTCGAGCAAGTTTGGCACAGACAAATGATGGCCCGAGAATTATGGTCTGGCCTAAAGATGTTGAAGTTGCGAAACAGGTTCTTAAGAAAGCTGCGGGCTAGTCTCACGAATAATGTTGGCGCCAAGTTTGCTCAACTGTTTTTCAAAGTCCACATACCCACGATCAATATGGTCGATGGCGTGAACCGTAGTTTCACCATCAGCAACTAAGCCAGCTAGAACTAATCCGGCTCCAGCTCTGATGTCGGTGGCTTCTACGGGAGCTCCGGACAATTGGGAACGGCCTCTAATCAGTGCGTGATGACCATCAGTTCGAACTTCAGCGCCAAGTCGAGTCAGTTCCTGCACAAACCTGAAACGTGCTTCGAACAAGTTTTCGGTAACCATCGCAGAACCTTCGGCAATTGAATTTAGCGCAATGAATTGTGGCTGTAGGTCAGTTGGGAATCCTGGATACGGAAGCGTAACAACATCGATGGCAGTAGGACGCTTATTCATCTGGACTCTAAATCCATCATTAGTGATTTCTACTTCAGCGCCAGCTGTTACCAACTTCTCAAGTGCTATCGAAAGGTGTTCACTATTTGCGTTGCGCACTGTGATGTCTCCACCAGTAATTACAGCGGCCACGGCCCAAGTTCCTGCAACAATTCGATCTGCAACTGTGGTGTGTTCAACTGCTCTCAAACTTGAGACCCCAGTGATCGTTAGTAGTGAGGTACCAACGCCATCAATTTGTGCGCCCATCGCTAACAACATGTTGCAGATGTCAACGATTTCTGGCTCGCGCGCAGCGTTATCAATTACCGTCACGCCATTTGCAGTGACTGCTGCCATCAATAAAGTTTCGGTAGCTCCAACACTTGGAAAATCTAGGTAGACATGAGTACCAACTAGACCACCATCTGGTGCATGAACAACGAGGTAGCCATGTTCATTGGCAACTGTTGCACCCATTCGCTCTAGACCAGCGGTGTGCATATCAAGTCCGCGTGATCCGATTGCATCGCCACCAGGCAAAGCAACATCTGCGGCGCCAGTTCTGGCGACTAATGGCCCAAGAACAGCAATTGATGCTCGCATGCGTCTGACTAAGTCGTAATCGGCTCGATGCTCAATGGTGTCTGGTACATCAATTACCACCGTCTCAGTTTCTGCGCTGTAGCTAACTGAACAACCAAGTCGGCGAAGTAACTCAGCCATGATCGCGACATCGAGAATATTTGGAACTGCGTGAATTGTCGTTTTTCCAGCCGCCAGCAAAGCAACTGCCATAAGTTTTAGGCTGCTGTTTTTGGCACCGGTGACATGCACCTCGCCAACTAGGCGGGCGCCCCCTTGAATCCGAAAAACATCCACGATTAAGCAGAATAACGTGCTTTTGCCGATTTAATTTCTAACTCAAGAAAAGGCAGATAAACCCAATGCGCCCTAGGCTTAGGGCATGGTCAATTTAACAAGAATTTACACTCGCACTGGCGACGACGGCACTACCAATCTTGGTGACATGAGCCGAACTGGAAAGAATGATCCTCGCCTTAAGGCCTATGCCGACGTTGATGAAGCCAACAGTTCGATTGGCCTTGCAGTTGCCGCGGGTGAACTTAGAAGTGACATTGTTGAACTGTTAACCATGATTCAAAATGAATTGTTTGATGTTGGCGCAGACCTTTGCACTCCGGTGATTGATAACCCAGCGCATGAACCACTTCGCGTTACACCTGATTACATCGAACGCTTAGAAGCAGCTTGCGATAAGTACAACGAAGAAGTCGAAGCGCTACGCTCCTTTATCTTGCCTGGTGGAACAGTGGGCGCTGCTTACTTGCACGTAGCTCGCACAGTAACTAGACGTGCCGAGCGAAGCACCTGGGGTGCCATAGATATGTACCACGGTGGCATGAATGTGCTGGCTGCAAACTACTTAAATCGACTTTCAGATTTACTGTTTATTCTTTCCCGCGTTGCCAACAAGGAAGTCGGCGACGTTCTTTGGAAGCCAGGTAGCACTCGCTAATTAGTTACCGACGCTTGCGCTCATTTTTGCAAAAGCCGACATTAGCTTCTGATGAAAGCCATCGCCATCGATGGACCAGGCAACATATCCATTTGGCTCAACACCATTGCGAAGTCGAGTATCCGTAACAGTCATTCCGATTGTTAGTTCACCCTGACATTCAACGTCGATAAACGCTGGCTCAAGTTCCATGATGTTAGGCCAAATAGCTTCTGCCATAGCTAACGCGTCGTGTTGGTGCGTCATGCGTTCGCCGTAAAAGATCTCATAGAAATTTGTGTAAGAAGTCAGAATGTGATCAAACACCTTTCCGAACTTGCTTCCGTCCTTTAGCCAGCCCCATAAAGTTTCATAAGTCTTAACCGAGTGTGTTACATCCAAACCGACCATTACAGTGTTGATGCCACTGGCAAAAACTCGCTTTGCAGCTTCTGGATCATGCCAGATATTGAATTCAGCAACTGGTGTTACGTTTCCAGTTCGAGCTGCGCCACCCATAATTACAAACCGATCAATCATCGGAATCACATCTGGGAATCTGTCAACTAAGTGCGCAATGTTTGTCAGTGGACCAATTGCAATTAACGTAACTGGATCTGGCGAGTTGCGAATCTTTTCTGCCAGGAATGCTGGGGCATCCGTTGAAACTACTTTTGTAGTTGGCTCTGGAAGGTCGACTCCGGCTAGACCATCATGTCCATGAACTGGCTCGTATCCAGTTTCCATTTTGGCTCGAGCATATGGCTCGTCATGTCCTGATGCGACAGGAATGTCTGTCCGACCCATGAATTCAAGTAAGCGCAAGGCGTTACGCGTCGTGGCTTCAAGGCCAGAGTTGCCGCCAACGGTAGAGATGCCAATGACATCTACTTCTGTTGATGCCAAGGCAAGCGCGATTGCGACTGCGTCATCAATTCCAGGGTCAGTGTCAATCAAAAGTGCGCGGGTCATGTTTCCTCTTTACTTAGATGTCTCTACTTATTGAAAAATTCTTTAACTTCACTTGCTGTTGGCATTCCAGATTGAGCACCAAGTTTTAACGTTGAAAGTGCAGAAGCTGCGCAGGCTAGATCTAATGCATCGGGAACTGTTTTTCCAGACGCGTAGGCGACTACGAATGCACCTACAAATGTGTCACCTGCGCCCACTGTGTCTAACGCTTCTACTTTTGGTGGCTGTGACTTAGCGACAATTTCTCCATTTTGGTAAGCGACCACTTCTTTTGCGCCGGCAGTAACAATCACAAGTCCTGATTTTGGTTCACCAAGTTGAGCAAACTCATGTTCGTTAACGATCAAGACATCAATCAAACTAGCCAGCTCATCAGATAACTCGCGAACTGGAGCCGCATTAACGCAGAAGATACCTTTGGCTGCTTTTCCAACTTCAACAATTACAGACTCAGGAATTTCAAATTGCACTATGACTGCGTCTGCAGATGAGATTTGCGCTGCATCAAATGAGGCATGTTGGTTAGCGCCATCTGCAACCACGATTTGGTTTTCGCCTGAATGTTCAACCATGACGAGTGCGGTGCTAGTTGGAGATAAAGCCGTTACCACCGCATCAACATTGACTCCACTTTGCTTCAAGGCGGATAAACACATCTGACCTGGTTCATCAGCGCCGATTGCGCCGAACATAGAAACGTTTCCACCCATTCGCGCAGCGGCAACTGCCTGATTGGCACCCTTGCCACCAGGGAACCAAGCTGGCTCGGCACTGCTTACAGTCTCACCACGTCCTGGAAGCTTTGGCATCTGGACCACTAGATCGGCATTAATACTGCCAACTACTGCAATGCGAGGTCCCATACCTTGAGCCTAGAGGTTGGGCTTTTGAGCCCAGCAACCCGGTAAATCTTGGACGAACCTTGGCTGTTCCTGCACAGTTACAGGATTCTTGGCAATCAGACATTAGTTAAACTCAAAGGACAAGGGAGTTACTAAATGAGCACTGAATTAAAGGATCGCCACGTGCGTCCTCGGCGCTCCATTTTCCTAATTGCCGTAACAAGTTTTGCGTTAACCCTCACAACTTTGGGAATAGCCCCTGCTGGCGCAGCTGATCCGATTCCAGCGGATGGTTCGTGGCAATCCGATGCAATTGCCGAATCTGCAACTCCAGCAGAATTGAAGGCTGAGGTGGCTGACGGCGAATTAAGAATGCTTGTGATTCGCGATGATTCTGGCGAGCCAGATGCGACCGTTGTTTCCGTCGCCAACGTGAAAAGTCTCGACAGGACGTTGAAGTCAATTAATCAGGATGACTCAGTAATCTCAATCCAAGTTGATCAAAAAGTTTCCTTGTTGGCACCTACTATGACCTCATTTGTTGCCGCTGCCGCGCCAACCGTCGCCTATACCCAATGGAATTATTCGGCCCTTCGATTGGGGGAAATACATTCCTCGCTAACTGGCACCAACATAAAAGTTGCCGTAATCGATTCTGGCGTTGACCGGACTGGGTTTGAATTAAATGTTGCAGGTCAAGTATTAGATGGCTGCGATTGGGTGACTAGTCCGACCAACGTTTGCATAGAAGGCATTGGTATCGTTGATGAGAATGGTCATGGCACACACGTTGCTGGAATTATTGCTGCGAAAAACGATGGCTTGGGAATAACTGGAGTTGCTCCTAATGTGACAATCTTGCCACTTCGGGTCTTAGACGCAAATGGCAATGGCTACTTATCTGATGTCGCAGCCGCAATTGATTACGCAGTTTTAAACAATGCCAAAGTTATCAACATGTCTTTGGGTGGAACTGCTGATTTCTCACTGATTCGACAAGCAATTACTCGGGCTGCAGCAGCAGGGGTAGTTGTTATTGCTGCAGCTGGTAATTCTGGCGCAAATGGTGCAACAAGTTACCCAGCGGCTTACCCCGAGGTTATCGCGGTAGCAGCCACCACTTCAGGAAATGTCATTGCAGATTACTCCAACGGTGGAAGCTATGTTGATGTGGCGGCTCCTGGGTCACTAATTCTTTCTAGTTGGCCAACTGGAACGGGCTATGCTCGTCTCTCTGGCACTTCTATGGCCGCGCCTCATGTTGCCGGCTTAGCAGCTTTGCTTCTGCAAAAAGGCATACTTGCATCTGCAGTTAAGAACCAAATTGAAACAACTGCACTACAGACTGTTGTAGGTGGTTACGGCGTAACTGATTACACACTCGCACGTTACGGCGCCGGCATCATAGATATTTACGGTGCTTTGGGCTGTGGTAGTGGTTTGGGTTGTACTCCACCTAGCACGTCACCAGTTCCAGTAGAAGAAACATCAGCCCCACTTGCCCAGACTCCGCCAACATTAGTTGAGGCACCTTCGACTCCTGTTCAGGCACCGGCGCCAGCTGCGCCAGCACCCGCCCCTGTTGCTGCTCCAGTTGCTGCTCCAGTTGCTGCAGTCGAAGTAATTGGAATATCGAACATAGTGAAGCGGAAATTTACCTTGACAGTGGATTCCCCAGCGGGATCAAAAACTTGGATTCAACGTAAATCTGGCAAGAAATGGGTAACTCTCAAGAAAGTCAATTCATCTTCCAGATCTGTTGTAAAGGTCAGTAAATCTGGTACTTACCGAATTCAAATCGTGGGACCATCCCGCAAAGTTATTTCAAGCCCATTTAAAGTCAAGTAGTAAAACCTCGACCTGAATTCAAATACCAAAGGCTACTTCCCTCTTGGAAAGTAGCCTTTGGTATTTGACTAATTTTTAGCTATGCATTCCAGATGCGGTAACCGCTGCGGCTGCCTTCAGACGAGTTTCGGCGCGATGCGCTGCAGCAAGTGCTTCTGGTGAATCTTCGCCAGCTGCACGTGCACGATCTAAAGCTTTCTGCGCGCGATCAACATCGATGTCGCTTGATAGTTCTGCAGTCT
>Ga0078894_10003142_pt1 | contig 12534 bp, 15 predicted proteins | sample LauGreSu1BDMLBSD_2_FD_67506 | JGI IMG/M metagenome (GOLD analysis project Ga0078894, IMG submission 67506) | Freshwater lake microbial communities from Lake Michigan, USA - Su13.BD.MLB.SD (version 4) (version 4) | ecosystem: Environmental > Aquatic > Freshwater > Lake | place: Lake Michigan...
CTTCACCACCCCCCAGCTCGACTGGCTCGACAAGCTGCGCAACGCCCTGGCCCTGGGCACCAGCCCGATCGTGCGCGGCCTCGTGGATTACGAGGGGGCGATGAAGGTGATCCGCGATCTCGATCGCATCAGCTTCCAGCAGTGGTTCCTCGGTCACGGCGGCAGTGAGCAGAGCATCCGCCGCATGTGGAACCCGATCGCCTATGCCCTCGGCTTCATCGACTGCGAGGCGATCTCGGCCCGCTGCATGCTCACCATCTTCATGATGTTTGCGGCGAAAACCGAAGCCTCCAAGCTCAATCTGCTCAAGGGCTCGCCGCACCGCTGGCTCACCGGCCCGATCCTGGATTACATCCAGCAGCGCGGCGGCCGCCTGCACCTGCGCCACCGCGTCACCGAGGTGCTGTTCGAGGAGGGCTCCAACGGGGCCGATGGCCAGCCCGTCACCCAGGTGAGCGGCCTGACGCTCGGCACCCCTGAGGGCGACATCACCGTGCAGGCCGATGCCTACCTGGCCGCCTGCGATGTGCCCGGCATCCAGCGCATGCTCCCCGCCGCCTGGCGCCGCTGGCCCCTGTTCGACAACCTCTACCAGCTGGAGGCCGTGCCGGTGGCCACCGTGCAGCTCCGCTACGACGGCTGGGTCACCGAGCTGGGCGATTCGCCTCTCAACGAAGCAGCGCGCCGCGATCTCACGCGCCCCGCCGGCCTCGACAACCTGCTCTACACCGCGGACGCCGACTTCAGCTGCTTCGCCGACCTGGCCCTGGCCAGCCCGGAGGATTACCGCAAGGAGGGGCTGGGTTCCCTGCTGCAATGCGTGCTCACCCCCGGCGACCCCTGGATCCCCAAGAGAACCGAGGAGATCGTGGCCGCCACTGATGCCCAGGTGCGCCGGCTGTTTCCTTCCGCCAAGGGGCTCAACCTGGTGTGGAGCAACGTGGTCAAGCTGGCCCAGTCACTCTATCGAGAGGCGCCCGGGATGGAGCCCTACCGCCCGGATCAGAGCACGCCGGTGGGTAATTTCTTCCTGGCCGGCAGCTACACCAAGCAGGACTACATCGATTCGATGGAGGGGGCGACCATGAGCGGCCGTCTGGCGGCCGCCGCCATCCTCGGCCGTCCGTTGCAGCTGGCCCGCAACGCTGCAACCGGGCACTGAGGCCAGTTCGCCCGGGGCCCATCACACTGGGACCGACAACCGTCTGCCCGCACAGGAGTCTCCATGGGCCGTTGGCTCGAGCACAGCGTCACCACTGAGATCCAGGCCCCCGTGGAGCGCGTCTGGGACGTGTGGAGCGATCTGGAGGCGATGCCCCGCTGGATGCGCTGGATCGAATCGGTCACCACCGAGCCCAACGATCCCGATCTCACCGACTGGACCCTGGCCGCTCAGGGCTTTCGCTTCCACTGGAAGGCTCGCATCACCTTGCGGGTGGATGCTCAGCAGCTCCACTGGGAATCCGTGGGAGGTCTGCCCACCAAAGGCGCGGTGCGCTTCTATCCGCAGGGTCCCGCCATCACTGCCGTGAAGCTCAGCGTGAGCTACGAGCTACCGGCCGTGTTGGCACCGCTGATGGAACCATCCATCCTGGGGGGCATCGTGACCAAAGAGCTCCAGGCCAACATCGACCGCTTTCGTGATCTGGTGGAGAGCGGTGATGGCGTGGCGTCCGCCTGAGCGCCGGCACGGCGGCGGCTTGCTGGTCCCCCTGCTGGTCGCAGGCCTGACCGCCTGCAGCGATGGGGCTGACCAGGCGGCCTCGCTCAAGCCCCTGCCCCCGCAGAGTCGGCCTGTGGTGTCTTCGCGCAAGCCCTCGCCATCGCCGCTGCAGCCCCCGCTGAGCCCACCGGCAGGCCTCACTCCCCTGGCGTCGCAGCAGCAGCTGTTGGGCAGTCTGGCGATCGGCCGGGAGGATCCCTTCGCTGCGCTGCAGCCCTCCACAAGCGCCGCGGCAGGGGGATCCGTGCGGCGCCGGGCCCCTCTGCCGGCGGATTTTCAGCTGCTTGGGTTGGTCAGCGCCGGCCGCAGTGCTCAGGCCATGGTGCGCATCGGCTCCCGCACCGGCACGCTCTGCCCCGGTCCGCGGGGGCGTTGTCCAGGATCGGATCCCCTGCTGCTACCACCAGGCTGGAGCGTGGAGCGGGTCGCGGCGGGGAAAGGGTTGCTGGTGCTGCGTCAGGGCCGCCAGCGGCAGGTGCTCAGCCTGGCCCTGAGGTCGTGAGCGCCTGCACGCAGGCCGCCACCAGACCATCGAGATCGTGGGGGTCGGCTTCCGCATCCACCCGCCCCAGCAGCTGCCGGCAGCTCTGGCTGGTCTGCGGCCCGATCGACACCAGGGCAACCCCGGCCAGTCGATCGGCCCAGCCCTCGCCGAAGCTGGCCTGCAGCAGCTGCGCCGTGTGGCGGACGGTCTTGCCGCTGCTGAAGGTGATGGCTGCCACCGTGCCGGCCGCCAGCGCCTCGGCGGCGTCAGCCGGCAGGCCCGCGGGGCAGCGGGATTCGTAGGCCGCCACCTCCACCACCCGGGCGCCGGCTTCCCCGAAGGCTTCCGCCAGCACCGTGCGCCCCCCGCTCTGCACCCTTGGCAGCAGCAGCCTGAGCCCCCAGCCCGAGACCGGGAAGTGTTCGATCAGGCTGTCGGCCACGAACTGGGGTGGCACGAAATCCGCCGGAGCGCCCAGCTCTTCCAGTCGTGCCGCGGTCTTGCGGCCCACGGCGGCGATCTTCAGGGTCGATGGCCGCTGCACCAGGCTTCCCCCCAGGCGCTGCAGCCGCTGCTCCACCGCCTCAACGCCATTGGCGCTGGAGAGCACCAGCCAGTGGAAGTCCTCCAGTTCAGCCAGGGCATCATCGAGCGGACCCCAGTGATCCGGGGGGCCGATCACCAGGGCCGGCAGGTCGAGCACCCGGGCCCCCACCTGGGCGAACAGGCGGCGCGCTTCGCCGAGTTGCTGCTCGGCGCGGGTCACCGCGATCGTGCGGCCCTGCAGGGGCAAGGGGTGTGTCGTCATCGCTTCAGGCCTCCAGCTTCACCAGTTGGCCGGCCTGCTGCTGCAGGTGCTGGGCCTCGGCGGTGCGTCCCTGGCTCATCAGCAGTTGAATCGCCAGGCGGAAGCTGGCGCGGGCCGCTGAGATGTTGCCACCCAGCAGTTGGGCCACCGCCAGGTTCTGGTGCCCTTCGGCGTGCTCGGGATTGCAACGCACCGCTTCGCCGTAGGCCGCCAGAGCTCCGCCGATGTCGCCCCGTTGGCGGCGGATCACACCGAGGTTGTACCAGCTCAGCCCCAGCTCCGGTGCCACGGTGGTGGCCTGCAGGCAGAGCTGTTCGGCGTCCTCGAGCTGGCCCAGCTGCAGCAGCAGGGACGCCAGATTCAGCCGCGCCGCCAGCGTCAGCCGCGGCGACAGGGGCGTCACCAGCGCCTGGCGGTAGAGCTTCACGGCGGCCACTGGATTGCGGCCGGCTTCGGCGATCGCCTGATGCAGGAGCAGCTCGTAGCGCTCCGGATGGGCGCTGTTGGGGCAGTGGTTCAGCCCTTGGCGCAGAAGCGCCAGGCCGCGCTCAAGCTGCCCTTCCGCCACCTCAAGGCCGCCGAGCTTGGCGCAGGCGTACGGGTCGCCGGGACGTTGCCGCAGCTCCGCCTCCATCGCCTTCCGCAGCCGGGCAGCCTTGTCGCCCTGGGCCAGGAGATCCGGGTGGTAGCCGTCATGGGTCAGGGCCGGCACCGGACAGTCGAGGATCCGCCAGTGGGGTTCCCGCTCCAGCAGCTCCGCCACGCTGTCGTCCACCTGCGAGTGGTACGTCCGGCTCCAGTGAATGGCCGGATGGCGGCGGAACAGCCGGCTCACATTGGAGTAGGGCGACTGCACGGCGCCCAGCTCCCGGCGCAGCAGATTGATCAGCAGGGCATCCGGCTCGGCCATCAGCTGCTGCAGCGGCTCGCGGGCCTCGGGGCGCAGCTGTTCGTCAGCATCCAGCACCAGCACCCAGTCGCCTGTGACGGCTGCCAGGGCCTGGTTGCGGGCCGGGGCGAAGTCCCCGGGCCAGGGGATCCGCTCCACCCTGGCCCCCAGCCCTGCGGCGATGGCGATCGTGTCATCCGTGGAGCCGGTGTCCACCACCACCATCTCGTCCACAAACCCTGCCACCGAGCGCAGGCAGGCTTCGATCCTTGCTGCCTCGTCGCGCACGATCATCGACAGGCTGAGCATGGCGAGGCCGGTGCCGGCGCGCTGAACGTGACCCGAGGCTAGGGGCAGGGGTTGGCCTCAGTCCGTGAAGCCCCCCTCCAGGGCGGCTGCCGCCAGCCCCAGCCGCTCCAGCAGCACGGCCTGTGCCTGCGGCATCTGGCCGGGGCTGTAGGCGGCCGCTACCCCCGCCGGCAGCAGCGGCTGGAGTTCCTGCCAGAGATAGGGGCTGCCGTAAATCGCCAGCCCCGCCAGCCGTCCGGCCGCTTGGAGCTGGTTCAGCACCGCGGGCCAGGGCTCCTCAGTGCCGGCGCTGCCCCGGAAGGGGTTGCCGCGTACAAACAGCTGCAGCAGCACAGGCCCCGGTCCCAGCCGATCGAGCGCCAGCGGCGCGGCTGGATCGTTGCTCCAGGGGCTCGTGCTGCGGCCATCGAGGAGGGTGGGGGCGTAGCCACAGGCCGCCGGCCGCAACAGCGCCGGCGCCATCGCGGGCAGCTGCGGGCTGTTGAGCTGGGTGTCCAGCCGGATCAGGTTCACGCCGGGGCCGCTGGGGAGGGTTCCCCTGGCTGGTGTCGTCTCCAGGCTCAGCTCGAGCAGGTTGCGGCTCAGCTGCTGTTCCTCGGGGCTGACCAGCTGCTCCAGCTCGTCCAGCAGATCGGCGCTCAGGGCCTTGCCCGCGGCTGGCGGAGCTGCACAGGCCGCCAGTGCCCGCTGGCGCCGCTCCAGGCTGGCTTGCAGTCGCTCCCGGCTGATCCGACCGCTCTGCACCGCCTGCACCATTCCCTGGATCGCCGCATCAGCATCCGCCGGCATCAGGATCAGATCCGCCCCTGCCTCAAAGGCCAGCACCGCCGCCTCCGCTGGACCGTGGTGGGCGCTGATGGCCTCCATCACCAGGGCATCGGTGACCACCAGTCCGCCGAAGCCCAGATCGTGACGCAGCAGGTCCGTGAGCACCGCGGATGACAGTGTGGCCGGCCGATCTGGATCGAGGGCCGGCAGTTGCAGGTGGGCGGTCATCACCGAGGCCACGCCGGCGGTGATGGCCGCGCGGAAGGGAGGCAGCTCCACCGCCTGCAGCCGCTCACGGCTGTGGGGCAGCAGCGGCAGCTCCAGGTGGGAGTCGCTGCTGGTGTCACCGTGGCCGGGGAAATGCTTCGCGCAGGCCAGCACCCCCTCGGCCTGGCAGCCGCGCAGGAAGGACGATGCCAGGCTCCCCGCTACCTCGGGTGTTTCGCCCCAAGCGCGCACGTTGATCACCGGGTTGGACGGGTTGTTGCTCACGTCACAGACCGGTCCGAGCACCCAGTTCAGACCCACCAGCCGCGCCTGGCGGCCCGTGCAGCGGCCGTAGCGTTCAGCCAGGGCTGTGGCCTGTGCCGGGTCGCTGGCGTGCAGGCGGCCGAGGGCCAGGGGCGGCACCAACCAGCTGGCCCCCTCGAACCGCTGGCCCACGCCTTCCTCGACGTCGGCACAGAGCAGGAGTGGGCCGCCGGCCCAGCGGCGTAGCTGTTCGCAGCGCAGGCGCAGGTCTGCGGCGCTGCCCCCCAGCAGAATCACGCCGCCGACCCCCTCGCCGAGCAGTCGGTGCAGGCTGCCGTTGGTGAGCTCCCAGCGGGGGTAGCGCCGCTGGCTGTCGCTGGCGAACCCGCTGCAGCGCACCACCAGCAGACTGGCCACCTGGCGGTGGAGTTCAGCGCTCGAGGTCATCGTCGTCGAGCTGGCCGGTGCCATCCGGGATCTCGCCCCGCTCCTGGCGCTGCTGCTCCAGTTGGTTGAGGAGTCCCAGCACGGAGGTGCCCTTCTCGATGCCACGGTCGAGCTGGAAGATGACTTCCGGGGTCCGCCGCATGTTGAGCCGCCGGCCCAGTTCCCCCTTCACATAGCCGGAGGCTGACCGCAGGCCTGTCAGGGCCTCCTTCTGCACCTCCGGATTGCCGTAGATGCTCACAAAGATCTTGCAGTGCTGCAGATCACCAGCCAGGTCCACGTTGGTCACGCTGACCATGCCAAGGCTGACGCGCTCATCCTTGATGCCGTTCACCAGCAGCTCGCTCACCTCGCGCCGGATCAGCGCCGCCACCCGTTCCACGCGCCTGGTCTGGGCCATGCCTACACCACCACCTCTGGGCTCACCATGGCACGCAGGATCAGCCCCAGGCTCAGCAGCCCACTGAGCAGGGCGCCGATCAGGGCCACGGCGGTGACCGGGTTGCTGCGCCGCGCAGCCAGTGGTTCCAGGACGGAGTTGGCCACCCCCAGGCCGAAGGCGATCAGGTAGCGCGGGTAGCGCGTGACATTGAGGAAGAAATCCCGCATTGGAGCTGGGGCGCTGCTGGCTGTGCTCTGGCTACTCTGCCGCCACAGGGCCGTGGTCTGTCGCCTGGCCACCCCATTCGAATCGATGCTGGAGCTTCATCAGTTCCGCCACTCCGCCTTCTGCGAGAAGGTGCACCTCATCCTGGCCGCCAAGGGCCTGGCCTACGGCGTGGTGGAAGTCACCCCGGGGCTGGGGCAGCTGCAGCTGCTGCGGCTTTCGGGTCAGCGCCAGGTGCCGGTGCTGGTGGATGGTGAGGAGGTGATCGCCGATTCCACCGTCATCGCGCTGCATCTGGAGGCGCTGGTGCCGCAGCCGGCTCTGCTGCCGGCCGAGGCTGCTCTGCGCGCCCAGGTGCAGCTGCTTGAAGACTGGGCCGACACCACCCTGGCCTCCGGCTGCCGCCTGGCCCTGATCCAGGCCGCCGCTGCCGATCCAGTGCTGCGCACGGCCCTGCTGCCGGAGGCTGCGCCAGAGGGGCTGCGCAGCCTGGTGGGTGCCCTTCCCGGTGGGTTGCTCGCGGGCCTGGGTCAGGTGGTGGATCAGGAGGCTCTCAAGGCCCTGCACGCCAGCCTCGAGCAGCTCACGCAGCTCGTGCAGTCGCAGCCCTATCTGGTGGGGGCGGGCCTCTCTCTGGCGGATCTGGCGGTGGCGGCCCAGCTCTCCCTGCTCAAGTTCCCGGCTTCGGCAGGTGCCCCCCTGGCGGGCCGTGGCGTGCCCGGTCTGGCGGATGACCCCCAGCTGCAGCCGCTGTTCGCGTGGCGCGACCGCCTCTGCCAGGAGGTGGGGCGCGGTTGAGCTCTCAGCCCCCGCGGCTGTTGTCCTCCTCCGGCTCGATGCGCAGCAGCAGCAGCTGTCCGCGCCAGCTCCGGCGTGCTTCAGCCGTCAGCCCCTCGGACGGGGACCCATAGCTGGCTTGCCATTGCTCGGCCTCGATGCGGTCCTTCCCCAGCCGCCGGTAGCGGCAGAGGGTTTCCACCCGGCTCACCCGTGGATCCCCCGGGCCGTGCAGGATCTGCAGGGCCAGTTCATCGGCCAGGAAGCTGTCGTCGTCAGGGCTGTAGCTGCTGCGGCCCACCACCGTGGATTCCAGCCGCCGGTCGTCGCTCAGGCGGGCGATCTGGCGATTGGGATTGGCGGGGTCGTTCGCCACCGCGAGCAGGGCCTCCCCCAGCAGCGCCCGGCCGACGGCCCTGGCATTGAAGGCGCGATCCCCCACCACGGCACCGCGGCTGTCCTCCCGAAAGCGCACCGTGTATCGCAGCTCCGGATCCACCCCATCCGGATCGCGGACAGTCACCTGCCACTGGCCCGTAAACCAGGCGGGGTACTCCAGGTCGCTGCGGCCCGGCCGCGGCAGCGGTGCCGGCAGCTGCCACTGGGGCCAGTGCGTCAGCCTCTGCTCCAGGGGCGCCCCGGTGGGCAGGAGCAACAGCAGGGGGCTCAACACGGTCAGGAGCCAGGTCCCCAGCGCGGGTGGCAACGGCATCGGCACCAGCGGGCGTGGCAGGCTGCGCCGATCCTGGCGCGCGGCGGCCGAGCATGTCTGATCCCCTGATCCGCGCGCGCGACCACTACGTCGTGCTGGAGCCGGGTTGCGCCGAGCAGCTGCTCAGCGCAGACGAAACCCTGGAGTGGTTGACGGGTCGGATCGCCGATCTGGCGCAGCTGCCGCCTGATTTGGTGGATCTCAGCGACGGTCCCAGTCGCGCTCGCCGCCTGCTGGATACCGCCTGCGAGCTGGAGCTGGAGCCGGGTGTGACGGTGCAGTGGTTCGCGATCCGCCTGGAGCCTCCGGGTCTCAGTTGATCGTCGTGCCCACCTGGCCGGCCTCGTTCACCACCCGCAGCTCACCCTCGGGCGGGGCGTCGCGCTCCCGCAGGATCGTGGGCAGGGCCTCCAGCACCAGCCGGGCCACCTGCTCCGGACCACGGCCGTCCTGAACGACGTGCAGATCGGCCTGGGTGTAGAGCGGGCGCCGCTGCGCCAGCAGGGCCGCCAGTCGCGCAGCCGGATCCGCCTCGGCCAGCAGGGGCCGCGGGGTGGGATCGGCCCTGAGTCGCTGCAGCAGCAGCTCCTCCGGGGCATCCAGCCAGATCACCACCCCCTGACGCATCTGGCCCCAGTTCTCGGGCCGGGTCACCACGCCGCCGCCGGTGGCCACCACCAGCGAATGCCAGCTGGCGATCTGATTGAGCACGGCGCTCTCCAGCTGGCGGAACTCCGCCTCTCCTTCGCAGGCGAAGATCTCGGGAATGCTGCGCCCCGCCACCTGCTCCAGGCAGTGGTCGGCATCGAGGAAGCGGTAGCCGAGCAGGGCGGCCAGATGTCGACCGGCGGTGCTCTTGCCGCTGCCCATCATCCCCACCAGGTAGAGGTTCAGTCCCTCCAGGCGTTGGCGAAGGGCCTCGGTGCCCGCACCGGCCGTGAGGCCATCAGGGGCGGGGCTCAGGGCGTGTCCCGGGTTATCGGCCATGGCGGCCCTCCAGCACTGCGGCCAACATTCTTAAGATGCGACACCCCGACAAGCGCTGTCATGACCCCGCCCGCGATGGCGGCGCCTCCGGCCTGCCCGGCGGTTGAGCCCAAGGCCCCGCACGCCGCGGCCGCTGTTCCCGCGTCTGATCACCATCCCCACGGCCGTGGCCGCGGCTGCGTGATCACCCGACGGGCCCGGTTCAGCGCCAGCCACCGCTACTGGCTGCCGGAGCTCGGCGCCGAGGAGAACCAGCGCTGCTTCGGCCCCTGCAGCCTGGCCCCTGGCCACGGCCACAACTACGAGCTGATCGTGGCAATGGGCGGTGGTCTCGATGCCGATGGCATGGTGCTCAACCTCTCGGAGGTGAAGCACGCCATCCGCGAGCAGGTGACGGCCCCGCTCGATTTCCGCTGCCTCAATGAGGCCTGGCCGGAGTTCGATGTGGCACGTCCCGAGGGGATGCTGCCCACCACCGAAGCCCTGGCCCTGGCCATCTGGCGCCGGCTTGCACCCCAGCTGCCCCTGATGGGGCTGCGCCTTCACGAAACCGATCAGCTCTGGGCCGACGTGCTCGGCGATTCCATGGAAGCCTTCCTCACCATCCGCACCCACTTCGCTGCCGCCCATCGACTGGCACGCCCTGAGCTCAGCGCCGAGGAGAACGACGCCATCTATGGCAAGTGCGCCCGGCCCCATGGCCATGGCCACAACTATCTGCTGGATGTCACGGTGCGCGGCACCATCGATTCGCGCACCGGCATGGTGTGTGATCTGGCGGCGCTGCAGGCGCTGGTCGACGAACTCGTGGTGGAGCCGTTCGACCACACTTTCCTCAATAAGGACGTGGCCCACTTCGCCAGCACCGTGCCCACGGCTGAGAACATCGCGCTGCACATCGCTGATCTGCTGAGCGCTCCGGTCGCCGGCCTCGGCGCGGCCCTGCACAAGGTGCGCCTGCAGGAGAGCCCCAACAACGCCGCTGAGGTGTTTGCCGAGGTGCCCCAGCTGGGCATGAAGCCCCAGGCCCTCGAGGCCCTGGCCGCCGCCTGAGGGCCAGCCGGTGGCCTCCTTGCCGCTGCCTGAGCTTCGGCTGGTGCTGGCGGTGAGCCTCGATGGCCGCCTCGCACCCCCTGATGGGGGTGCGGCCCAGCTGGGAGGGAGCGGAGATCGACGCGTGCTCGAAGAGGCCCTGGCCTGGGCCGATGGTTGCCTGATCGGCGGTCGCACCCTCCGCCTGCATGGTTGCACCTGCCTGATCCGCGATCCTGATCTGCTGGCGCAGCGCCAGCGCCAGGGGCGTTCCCTCCAGCCGACGGCTGTGGTGGTGAGCCGCAGCGGCAGCTTTGAGCCTCATCTGCGATTCTTCGGTCAACCGCTGCGCCGGCTGCTGCTGCTGCCCCCGCCCCTACCGGCATCGGCGCCGGCGGGTTTTGCGGCTGTGCAGCCCCTGACCAGTTGGCCGGCCGCCCTGGCCGCGTTGGCGGCCGATGGGCTTGGGCGGTTGGTGCTGCTGGGGGGGGCTGAGCTGGCCGGCGAGCTGCTGGCCTTGCAGCTGGTGGATCAGCTGCAGCTCACCCTCTGCCCGCAACTGCTCGGTGGTGCCCACAGCTGGGTTCCGGCCGGCGTCAAGCCGCCGTCCCAGGGCTGGCACCTGCTGGAGCACCGGCCCCTAGGCGCGGATGAAGTGCTGCTCCGCTACGGCCGCCGGCCACTGGCCGAGCCGTCGCCCTGATCGTTGCCCACCGCCGCCGTCTGCCCGCGCAGCCGCTCGGCCAGCCGGCGCAGGGGCACGTCGGCGAAGCTGTCGGCCGGCAGGCCCAGCAGCCGGCTGGCGCAGCGCTTCACCACCAGCTCGCTGTCGTCGCCGAAGCCACGGCCCAACAGCTCCTGGATCACGGCCAGGGTGCGACCGCTGCGCTCGCTCTCCTCGATCAGGCAGCGGCTGGCGGGGCCAGCCAGGGCACGGCAGGGCTGCTGCAGCCGCTCCGCCAGCGCCGCGTCGCCGCCGCTGGCCCACTGCATGCAGGCGCTGCTCAGGCGGGATTCCAGCTGGGGCCGCAGCAGCTGCAGCAGCGGCCCCAGCAAACCGGCCTGGGCTGCTGGGGCCGCTCCGATCACCAGGGCCACCAGGGCCGCGCTCAGGGCCGCGGCGGGTCTGCGGCCCGGCTGCATCCAGGCCGATGCCTCTGGTTCTCTGACTAGCCTGGTCTGCACTGACAGCCGCCCTGGGCATTGATGGCCGAGCTCACGGCCCGCTGGCATGGCTCGCTGGCGGAGATTCCTGAACAGCACTGGCAGGCCCTGACGCAGGCATCCGGGCTTCCCTTCTACTCCTGGCGCTGGCTGCATGCGCTGGAGCGCTCCGGCAGCGTCGCTCCGCGCCAGGGTTGGCAGCCGCTGCACCTGGCCCTCTGGCGGGCTGAGCAGCCCGTGGCCGTTGCCCCCCTTTATCTCAAGGGGCACAGTTACGGCGAGTTTGTGTTTGATCAGTCCTTCGCCCAGCTGGCCGGGCAGCTGGGCCTGCGCTACTACCCCAAGCTGCTCGGCATGAGTCCGGTGAGCCCGGTGCAGGGGTATCGCTTCCACATTGCTCCGGAGGAGGACGAGGCGGCCCTCACGGCGGTGATGCTGCAGCTGATCGATGCGTTCTGCGCCGAGCAGCAGATCCTCAGCTGCAACTTTCTCTACGTGGATCCTGCCTGGCAGCCCCTGGCCGAAGCGGCAGGCTGCGCCACCTGGCTGAATCAGCAGAGCCTGTGGACCAACGACGGCTACACCGATTTCGACGCCTACCTGCAGAGCTTCAATGCCAACCAGCGCCGCAACATCCGGCGCGAGCGCCGCTCCGTGGCGGCTGCGGGGCTCTCGGTGACCCCCCTGGTGGGGGAGGCGATTCCGCCGGGGCTGGTCCAACGGATGCACGGCTTCTATGAGCAGCACTGCAGCCGCTGGGGACCATGGGGCAGCAAATACCTGAGTGAGGCCTTCTTCGATCAGCTGGCCGAGGATCCGGAGCTGCGCCGGCATCTGGTGTTGTTCAGCGCCCACCGCGGCGATCCTCTGGATCCGGTGGCCATGTCCTTGTGCGTGCACAGTGATGCGCAGCTTTGGGGGCGCTACTGGGGGAGCGACGAGGAGATCGACAATCTGCATTTCGAGGTCTGCTACTACGCGCCGATCGCGTGGGCCATCGACCGCGGCATCCAGTGCTTTGATCCCGGCGCAGGCGGCAGCCATAAGCGCCGCCGCGGTTTCGTGGCCCGGCCCCATGCCTCCTTGCATCGCTGGCGTCACCCGCAGTTCGACGCGATCGTGCGCCGCTGGCTGCCGGAGGCCAATGGTCAGCAGCTCGAGGAGATCGCGGCGATCAATGCCGAGCTGCCGTTCTCGGCCGGGGCGCCGGCCCTTGCTGCGTAACATCCGCACCATGACCACCTTCACCGCGGAGCAGCGCCGCGCGCTCGATGAGCGGCTCTCCCAGCGCTTCATCGCCCTCGATCCGGCCGGCTATGTGCTGATCAAGCTCGACCGCGACGCCGGTGAGCTGGT
>Ga0078894_10003144_pt1 | contig 12528 bp, 13 predicted proteins | sample LauGreSu1BDMLBSD_2_FD_67506 | JGI IMG/M metagenome (GOLD analysis project Ga0078894, IMG submission 67506) | Freshwater lake microbial communities from Lake Michigan, USA - Su13.BD.MLB.SD (version 4) (version 4) | ecosystem: Environmental > Aquatic > Freshwater > Lake | place: Lake Michigan...
TATTGATCAGGCGACCTCGCTGAACCTGTTCATCCCAGCCGATGTTGAGAAGTGGGATCTGTTGATGCTCCACTTCCGCGCATGGGAATTGGGCGTGAAGTCGCTTTATTATCTGCGGTCAAAATCGATCCAGCGCGCGGGCTTTGCCGGCGGTGTGGAGGCGGACAACACGCCCGACGCGCCCAAGTTCGAGCTGGCGACCTCGACCGATTATGATGAGTGTTTGGCCTGCCAATAAGCCCGCATTTATCGCTGCACATTATTTGAATTAAGGAAGACACCCATGTCCCTTTTAGAAGCCCGCAACAGCTACAAGCCCTTTGAATATCCTTGGGCCTATGACTTCTGGAAACGCCAGCAGCAGATCCATTGGCTGCCCGAAGAAGTGCCCTTGGGCGAAGATTGCCGCGATTGGGCGCAAAAGCTGTCCGATCATGAGCGCAATTTGCTGACGCAGATTTTCCGCTTCTTTACGCAAGCCGATGTCGAGGTGCAGAATTGCTACCACGAACATTATGGCCGCGTGTTCAAGCCGACCGAAGTCAAGATGATGCTGACCGCCTTTTCCAACATGGAAACCGTCCATGTCGCGGCGTACAGCCATTTGCTCGACACCATCGGCATGCCTGAGTCTGAATATTCGGCCTTCCTCGAATATGAAGAAATGGCGGCCAAGGTCGATTATATCCATCAGTTCGGCGTCGATAGCGACGAAGATATTGCCCGCACGCTCGCCATGTTCGGCGGCTTTACCGAAGGGCTACAGCTGTTCGCCTCCTTCGCGATGCTGATGAACTTCCCGCGCTTCAACAAGATGAAGGGCATGGGGCAGATCGTCTCCTGGTCCGTCCGCGATGAAAGCCTGCATTGCGAAGGCATCACCAAGCTGTTCCACGCCTTCTGCGCAGAGCGCGGCTGCCTCACCAAGACGGTGAAGGAAGATGTTATCGATTGCTGCCAGAAGGTTGTCCGTCTGGAAGATAATTTCATCGATCTCGCCTTCGAAATGGGCCCCGTCCCCGGCATGACCGCCAAGGAAATCAAACGCTATATCCGCTACATCGCCGATTGGCGCTTGGGTCAGCTCGGCTTCCAGCCCATTTATATGGTGGAAGAACACCCCCTGCCATGGCTCGCGCCCTTGCTGAACGGTGTGGAGCACGCCAACTTCTTCGAAACGCGCGCGACCGAATATAGCAAAGCCAGCACCCGCGGCGATTGGGGCCAAGTCTGGGACAGCTTCGACCGCCGCAAATCCGCCAACGCCGCCAATGACGGCGCAGCCGAAGTGGTCGCCGAAGCTGATATGTTCGCAACAGCAGGGGTCGCGGCGGAGTAGTTCGCCCACCTCATCGTCAGAATAAAATTCGGCCGCTCTGGAAACAGGGCGGCCGTTTTTTGATGGCCATCTGCTTAGTTCGTCGCAAGCAACGGCCCATCACAACTCAAACCCCAAATCCTCCGGCCCTTTGTGAGGGAGCGGGGGGAAATAGACGGTCTTATCGCCAAAATATTTGCGGATGATCGGCTCTCGCGGGGGGAGGTCTTCACGCGGCCCGAGTGGCTTGTCGGCGTAGAAGAAATAAAGCTTGATCTCTTCGCCTTCCAAAATTGCCTCCAGCGTCTGCCACTGGTGCTTGCGTGGCTGGGCTTTCCAGATGTCCACTAACCCTTCACAGAATGTGTCTAGGTCATCGTAAGACAAGTCCACATAACTCACTTGTTTGACCTGATCTTCATAAACAGACCATGAGCAAATCTGAGGATCGAAAAACCCAATGAAGAGCATCGTGGAATGATGCGCTGTTCGCTTGTGATTCAAGAAAAAGCCTATCTTTTCGACTAAAGCCTGCCGGGTAGCGTCGTCCATATCCAACCTCCTCAGTCATTTGGAATTCGGTCCAAGCTTATCTGACCATTAATGTCTGTTTTCAAATCCAGCCGAAAGGGACGCTTGGAACTCCCCTCATATATGGGGCGGATTTCTACATAGACCTTTTTACCCTGCTTTAGAGCCTTTGCCCATTGGTCTTCCATAACGCGATATCTACCCCGATTGATCGTCCTGTTTTGCGCAAAATGATTAAAGGCTTCTGACGGCCCGTTGAAGCGTGGCGCGATATAATGGCCGCCATCATCAGTCGGCTTGCGGTCGGGGATGCCAGCTGCGGATTGAACGCGGCGGGATCGTTTGGGCGTGTCCGCAAGCTTCAACTGCGCACTCACAAATGTTGTTCGATCCAGATCATCCATCTTGAAGACTTGCGCATCCCCAAAGACCGTCTTTCCAAGCTTAACAGGCTCAGGCTTTGCCGGGGCAGGCGGGGCTGATCGCACAGACGGTTTTGCGCTGGCCGCCACTTCCGCTGCATCCATGACCATTTGCCGCTGATCTGGCTTGGGTCGCTTTTGTGGTTTGGGAGGTGCTGGCGCGCCCCAGCTCCCGGTCGCTCCCGCGCCGCCAAATCGCTCCCCACCGCTGGGCTTGGCGGGGCGAGCGGTTCGGGCAGAGGACGCAGGCTTTGCGGCGGCCCTCGATCCGATCGCGAAATAACGGCCAGTATTGCGAAAGGTGAACCGCCCTGTGAGGACGTGATGCCAAGGATTGAACTTAACCTCTATCGGTCCAAGTACATCCCCCATTGGCCGTCGGCCTGTGCGCAGCCAAATGTCGAAATCGCTGCGTTGAAAGAGTTGGTTTTGATCCATCATAGCGCCTCGCAGACTCACAAGGCGGCTTCAGCTATGCAGCGAAATCCTATTCTTCAATCGAAATAGGATTGGCTAGGATGGGGAGGGACAGTCCCGCGCCGCAACTGAGCAAGCGCTTTGGTAGAAATAGGCTGGAAAATGGTGCCCAGGAGAGGACTCGAACCTCCACGGCCTTGCGGCCACTGGCACCTGAAGCCAGCGCGTCTACCAATTCCACCACCTGGGCACGGCGCGGATCCCAACTTTGGATCTCTGCGGAACGAAGAGGCGCGATTAAGCAGGGCTTTGGTGCTTGTCAACAGGCCTGAGCGCGGGCATTGGGCGGGCGACCGATAAATGGGAATATGCGAACGATGAGAGACTCTCTGGTGACGGTTTTTGGCGGCGGTGGCTTTTTGGGCCGCTATGTCGTGCAGGCGCTGCTGAAGGCAGGCGCGCGGGTGCGCGTCGCCGAACGCAGCCCGAAAAACGCTTATTTCCTCAAGGCGCAGGCAAATCTGGGTCAGATCACCTATGTCGCCGCCGATGTTACCCGGCCAGACACGCTGGGCCCGGCGGTTGTAGGCGCGGATGCCGTCGTCAATCTGGTTGGCAGCTTTGCCGATATGCAGCGCATTCATGTCGACGGCGCGGGCAATCTTGCACGGGCCGCGACGGCTGCGGGTGTTCAGGCGTTCGTTCATATGTCCGCCATTGGTGCCGATGTGGAGAGCCGCTCTGCCTATGGCCGCACCAAGGGAGAGGGCGAAGCCGCCGTGCGGGCGGGCTTCCCAAAGGCGACGATCCTGCGGCCTTCCACCGTCTTTGGCCGCGAAGATGCCTTCATCAATCGCTTTGCCGCGATGATCCGCGCTTTGCCGATCCTGCCCGTCATTGGCGGCAGCACGCGGTTCCAGCCCGTGTTCGCAGGCGATGTCGGCCATGCGGTGGCCCAGGCCATTGCGCAGGCCAAGACACATGCAGGCAAAACCTATGAATTGGGCGGCCCGCAAATCCTCTCCATGCTGGAGCTTCAGCAGTGGATTGCAGGCCATATTGGCCGGACGCCCGTCTTTGTGGCGGTGCCAGACGTTATTGCCGGCGCGATGGCCACGCTGACGGGCTGGCTGCCGGGGGCACCCATCACGCGCGATCAATGGCTGATGCTCCAATCGGACAATGTCGTGGGCAACAAGGCCAAGGGTCTGACCGCGCTCGGCGTAGACGCAACGCCGTTGGATGCCGTCGCGCAGGATTGGCTGTTGATTTATCGTCGCCATGGCCGTTTTGGGAATGCTGCATGAGTGAACTCCTGACCGTCATTCTGCTCGGCATTGTGGAGGGGCTGACGGAATTTATCCCTGTGTCCTCGACGGGGCATCTGGTCCTCGCCGGGGAATTGCTCGGGTTTCAGGACGGATCGGGCGGGGCCTTTGATGTGATCATTCAGCTGGGGGCGATCCTCGCTGTCATTGTGCTCTACTGGCGTCGCTTTTGGGATGTCGCGGTGGGACTTTTCTGTTGGCAGCAAGGGCCAGTGATCTTCACGCGCAACATATTGCTTGGCTTTTTGCCCTCCGCGCTGATCGGCGCGCTGGCCTATTCCGCGATTAAGGCCATGCTCGAAACGCCCGCCATTGTCGCTTGGGCGCTGATCTTGGGTGGCGTTGCGATTTTGGTGATCGAGCGTTTTGCAAAGGACAGCCATACTGACGCCGTTGAGGTGATGCGCTGGCAAACGGCGCTCACTATCGGTCTGGTCCAATGCCTGTCGATGATCCCCGGTGTCAGCCGCTCTGGCGCGACCATCATGGGCGCACGCGCCATGGGCGTTGAGCGCAAGACCGCGGCGGAGTTCAGCTTTTTCGTGGCCGTCCCCACGATGATGGGGGCCACCGCCCTTGCTTTGTATAAAGAAGGGGCCGCCCTTGCCGCGCAGGACGTGACCAATATCGCCATTGGCTTTGTCGTGTCCTTCCTTGTCGCTCTGGTCGTGATCAAAGGCTTTCTCGCCATCGTCACCCGCTATGGCTTTGGCCCCTTTGCTTGGTATCGGATTGTGGCCGGCAGTGTTGCGCTGGTTTGGCTAAACAGAATCGGTTAAGTTCAGGCTCTCTTAAAGGAGAGCAAAAATGTTCAAATCAGTTGTGACAAGTTTGGGACTGGCGGCGGCCCTAACCCTTTCTATTCCGGCCTTTTCTCAACCCGTGGCATCGTCTGCCGAAGCGGCGCCCGATTCGGTGCGGTTGCAGGCGGCAACACGGGTGGTTGATCGTCTCTGGCCGAGTGGAACCTATCGGCGGATGATGGATGGCACCCTGAACCAAGTCATGGATCAGGCCACCCAATCCATGTTTGGGATGAAGGCGTCGGATTTTGTTCCGACAGCCGATGAGAAGGCCAAGCGCGAAGTCGGCAACAAAACGATGGCGGAAATGGCCGAACAGGCCGATCCTCATTTTCGCGAGCGGATGAAGATCACCATGGATGTCATGGTCCGCGAGATGATGCCGCTGATCGAGCAAACCGAACCAGATGTCAGGGCGGCGTTGGCCCGGATCTATGCGCGGGACTATTCGGTGGCGCAGCTGGCAGAGATTGAAACCTTTCTTAAGTCGCCAACCGGCGCTGCGTTTTCAGAACGCTGGATTACGGCGACAGCCGATCCTGAAATGATGGCGGCGCTTCAGTCCTTTGTGCCAAAAATGGTGCAGGCGATGCCGGGCATTATGCAAAAGGCTCAGGCGGCAACTGCGCATTTGCCGGCCCCTAAAGGCCCAGCAAAGAAGTAAAGGCAAAGGCGGTCGGGACCATATGTCTCGGCCGTCTTTTCTAGGTGGTTATCCGCCAATCGCCTTTTGGCGGCGGCGCTGGACGGAGGAGCCGATCCCCATGGCTTCGCGATATTTGGCAACAGTGCGCCGCGCGAGATCAAAGCCTTGATCTTTGAGGAGATCGACCAGCGTATCGTCCGACAAAATGGCCTTGGGCTCTTCGGCTAGAATCAGCGCGCGAATAGCGTTTTTTACCGCTTCAGCCGAAATCGCATCCCCGCCATCGGCAGAGGCGATGCCGCTGGTGAAGAAATATTTCAGTTCAAACATGCCACGCGCGCAGGACAGATATTTGTTGGAGGTCACCCGGCTGACGGTTGATTCGTGCATGCCGATGACATCCGCAATGTGCCGCAGCGTCAGCGGCTTGAGATGTGCGACGCCATGCCGGAAAAAGGCGTCTTGCTGGCGCACCAATTCGGTTGCGACCTTTAGGATGGTGCGCTGGCGCTGATCCAGTGTTTTGATCAGCCAATTGGCAGAGGTGAGGCACTCATTGAGCCAGGCCTTGGCCTTTTTGTCCCCGCGACCATTGCTCGACAGTTCGGCATAATAGCTTCGGTTGAGAAGGAGCCGGGGCAGGCTTGCCGAATTAATCTCCACGGCCCAGCCTTGCGCGCGCTCCACCACAAAAATATCGGGCGTCACGCTTTGAGTCGGCTCGCCGCCAAAACGCAGACCGGGTTTTGGATCATAGCTGCGCAATTCGCGGATCATATCCGCCATATCCTCATCATCGACGCCGCACATGCGTTTTAACTGGGGCAGGCGGCCAAGTGCGAGCAGATCAAGATTGTCGATCAGTCGGGCCATGGCCGGATCATAACGATCGGCCTCGCGCGCTTGCAGCGCGATACATTCGGCAAGCGACCGGGCACCGACACCCGTCGGGTCAAAGCTCTGAATAACGCGCAGGGCGTTGGCCACGTCTGCCGGGTCTGCGCCCAATTGGTCGGCAATGTCCGGCAATGTGGCGGTCAGGTAGCCCGCTTCATCAATATGCCCGATAATGTGCGCCGCGATGACCTGATCTGCGCCGGATAGCGCTGAGCGCGCCTGCGCCAACAAATGGTCCTGCAGCGAGATGTCGGCCATGGCAAAGCTATCAAAATCAGGGCTGTCGTCGTCGAAACTGCCTGATGGTCCGCCATTTAATCCCAATGCGCCGTCGAGACCGGGCCCGCCATCGGCGGCGCTATCATGATGGAAGGTGTCTTGCGCATAATCGGCATCCAACGGCCCCTCTGCATCTGGTCCCGCATCGGTGCGGACAAGTTGGTCCGTTGTCGGCAGGTCCTCTGAGAAGTCCTCCGCATCACGCTCATAGTCATCGCCAATAGCGTCCGCCGAATCCTCGGGCCGATCTTCGCGTTCCGCCTCTAACAAAGGATTGCGATCCATCTCTTCAGAAATAAAGGCCTCAATCTCAAGATTTGAGAGCGCCAGAAGCTTAATCACCTGTTGCAGCTGCGGCGTCATCACCAGCGACTGGCTTTGCCGCAAGTCGAGGCGGGGGCCGAGCGCCATGGCTATAGGCTAAAGCTCTCGCCCAGATAGAGACGGCGCACATTCTCATCCGCGACCAGATCTTGTGGGCTGCCGGAAAAAAGCACCCGACCATCATAAATGATGCAGGCGCGATCCACGATGTCCAGCGTTTCGCGGACATTATGGTCCGTGATCAGCACGCCGATCTGTCGGTTCTTCAACTGTTTGACCAAGCCCCGAATATCCGAAATTGAAATCGGGTCGATGCCGGCAAAGGGCTCATCCAGCAGCATGATGGATGGGTCAGCGGCCAAGGCGCGCGCAATTTCGCAGCGGCGGCGCTCCCCGCCCGACAGCGCCATCGCAGACGACGTCCGAAGGCGCGTTAGCCCAAATTCATCAAGCAGTTGTTCCAGCCGCCCCGCGCGTGCGTCCTTATCTGGCTCTGCCAGTTCGAGCACGGCTGAGATGTTCTTTTCAACCGTTAACCCTCTGAAGATGGAGGTTTCTTGAGGAAGATAGCCCAGACCCAAAATCGCCCTGCGATACATGGGTAGGGACGTAATATTCTGACCATCCAGCTCAATTCGTCCGCCATCGGGTTTGACCAAGCCCATGATGGAATAAAAGCAGGTCGTCTTGCCCGCGCCATTCGGCCCCAACAGACCAACGACTTCCCCGCGGCCAACCGACAAGGACACATCGCTTAGAACAGTGCGCGTATCATAGGATTTGGCGATGGACACGACCGAGAGGCCATTGTCGGTCCCAGCCATGCTGGCCGGAGCAGCGTCGAGAAGTGCGGCTTGTGTCATCATTGTCCCTGTTGTGCTGCGGATCATAAGGTGCAGAGGCAGATTGATGCATCTGTCCCAATTGGCAGGATTATTGCATACAGGGCTGGGAACACAATATCGACGTACCTGAAACCTGCGCCATTTCGTCGAAGAACTAAGCCAATTGGTTAGTTATTTCGATCCGATACGGTAAATCGCCCGCTGACTCGCGACTGGCCGCCTTGAGATCCGGTTGTCTGGCCATCCATGATGGCGCGGCCGCTTTCCAGATCAATGACCAACCGCCCGCCGCGCACGCGATTGCCCCCTTGGTTCAGTTCCACATTGCCCAGCACTGTAATGATGCGGCGGTTGAGGTCATAGACGGCAAAGTCGCCGCGCGCCGTTTCGCTGGCGCTGCGGATGAAAACGCCGCCAGAGGCATCAATGCGGTCAATGTCCACATTGCCGCTGTCCCGCGCATAGGCAACGGTTAGCCGCGCAGCCGTCAGGTTCAAATCGGCCTGCCGCACAACAACATTGCCGGAAAAGACGGCGCGGTCGGCGCGGTCCTGCACTTCGATGCGATCGGCCTCAACATCCACGGGTGATTTCACATTATGCCCGCGCAGCGCCTGTCCCACTGCGGGAACGGCAAGAAGGGCGGCCAAGCCGAGGAGCAGGGGAAGTTTGCGCATAGTCACTATCTGGCCTGACCTTGCACGATATGCAAGCGGGCGCGGCCGTCCAATGTCACCGTGCGGGCATTGAGATCCGCCTTGATGGTCCCGGCACTAAAGGTGCCCAGCGGCAGCTTCCCAGAGACAGCGCCGCCACTGGCGAGCTTGCGGGATTTGAGGCTGACCGCCACATTATTGGCTTCAATCCGATATCCATCGGCCGTTTCAAAGCGGAGCGGGCCATCCACCTGCACAATTTCCCGGCTCATGTCATATCGGCCGGCATTGGCGGCAATGGTGGCTGGTCCTTCTGCCATTTGCAGCCGCGCCATCAGGTCTTTCAGGCGAACAATCGGCTCTTGCGAGCTGCGCTGCACGGCAGACCCGGCCTGAATTTCAAAAGGGCGGCCCTTGCTATCTTCGCCGCGATAGGTCGCGGTTGTGATGCGAAGCCGCTCTGTCGCCATCGACACGCTATCCTTGCCGAGCATGAAGCTGACATCCCCATTGGGGCTGGCAATTGGGGCCATCACGAAAATCAGCGCCAGAATGCCGATGATGACGGGCATTGCAAGGCGCAGAGTGTGCACCAGCCTGTCATGGCTGCCATCCGGCTGTGCCCAGCGCTTTCGCGTCGACCGTTCCAGAAGGGCGGCATCAGACATGAGCGAAGAGATCAACCTCTGGCCAACCCGCCAGATCGAGCCGCGCGCGATGTGGCAGAAATTCAAAGCAAGCTTGGGCCAAGGCGGTGCGACCTTCGCGCTCAAGGCGCGGGTCCAGCGCCTCTCTGAGGCGATGGAGGTAGCGCACGTCCGATGCTGCATATTCCTTTTGCGCATCGGTCAGTGTGGGCGCGCCCCAATCGGAGGATTGCTGCTGCTTAGAAAGTTCAACCCCCAGCGTTTCGCGCACCAAATCTTTCAGACCATGGCGATCTGTATAGGTGCGGATCAGGCGGGAAGCGATTTTGGTGCAGTAGACGGGTTCGGCCATCACATTGAGATAGGCCATGATCGACGCAAGGTCGAAACGGGCAAAATGGTAGAGTTTAAGGCGTGATGGATCGGTCAGAACGGCTTTCAGATTTGGCGCTGCAAAATCTGATCCTGCCGCGAATCGGACCAGATGCTCATCGCCGCCGCCGTCGCTAATTTGAACGAGGCACAATCTATCCCGGCCGGGATGAAGGCCCATCGTCTCTGTGTCGATTGCAATTGGCCCATCTGCCAACACGTTGGCGGGAAGATCTTCTTCATGCAGATAGACGGCCATTTACATACTCCAAATCATGCCATGTCGGCGGCCTGTGGTGGGTGGCGCGACTCCGCACCCTGTCCGCGATCAGACACGCATATCCTTATCCCTTTGCACAGGCGTACCCCGGGCCGCAAGCGCCTGTGAACAGCTTAAAAAACAGCCTGTGCGAAAAAGCTATCGGAACAATGCATTCTCGGTTATAGTTTGACGAGGACGTAGTATATGATACGTTCAATTTCCGTCGCGTTCGTCCAGCGATCGGAACGAGTAGCACCTGGGCGAACACGATTACGAAGAAAGTTATTTGACGGATGGGTTTTGATCGAGGGCGGCGCGGAGAGCGCGGCGGTCGCGGCTTTGATAAGCGCGAAAATTTCGGTGAATTTGATGGCGGCTTCGGCGGCGGCGGTGATCGTTTCGGCGGTGGCCGTTTCGGTGGCGGCGGCGACCGTCCCGGTGGCGGCGATCGCTTTGGCGGCGGCGGTGATCGTTTCGGCGGCGGCGGCGGCGGTGGTGGTGGCGGTTTCCGCGCACCTCGTCCGCAAATGCCAGCTCAAGTGGTCGGCGAGGGCAAGGGCGTCGTTAAATTCTTTAACGCGCAAAAAGGCTTTGGCTTCATCGTTCAGGATGGCGGCGGAGAAGATGTGTTTGTGCACATCAGCTCGGTTGAGCAGGCAGGCCTTGCTGGCCTCGCTGAAGGTCAGCCGCTGGGCTATACATTGGTCGATCGGGGCGGAAAGATTTCCGCAACGGATCTGGTCATTGAGGGCGATCCCCTGCCAGTGGAAGAGCGCGCACCGCGTCAAGACCGGTTCGGCGGCGAAAGCCGCGGCGGCGGTGGCGGCTTTGGTGACCGTCCGGCCCGCGTTCAGCGGACACTGACCGGCGAAAGCGCGTCGGGTACGGTGAAGTTCTTCAATTCCATGAAGGGCTTTGGCTTTATCCAGCGCGACGATGGTCAGCCAGACGCATTTGTTCACATCTCCGCTGTTGAGCGCGCCGGAATGGGCACACTCAATGAGGGCGATCGCGTGAAGTTCGACGTTGAAGTCGACAATCGCGGCAAGAACTCGGCTGTGAACCTCTCCCAGTCTGACTAGACTGGGCGTTGCTGAGCGGCAGAAAAAGGGGCGGGGCCTTCGCGGGCGCCGCCCTTTTTCTATGCGCTACGCAGCGGCGTGGAGATGCTTTCCCATGACCAGCTTAAAGACGAAGAAGCACAGGCCGGAAAATGCGGCGACCCCGGCATGCAGCATCCAGAATGTCGGCGTATCCATCCTGTCATAGTAACCGCCCATCCAGCCAACAATCGCGTTGCCGGAGAAAAAGGCCAGATAGTAAAGCCCAATCACCGTCGCGTTCACGGCTTTTGGCGCGACCTTGGCGAAGAGGGCGAGGCTGACTGGCAGCATATGGGCAAAGCCGATGCTGTTGAGGATATGGAACGCAACCGGCCAGAACAGGCCAATCTTTTCGCCTGCTCCCTGCGTCGCAGCCGCCGTCACCAGGCAGAGCATGCCGAGAACCGAAAAAGCAGATCCGATGATGATCTTGCTAACCTCATCCGGTTCCCGAAAACGCTTGCCATACCAGCGGTAAAACAGCGCCACGATCGCCAGAAAGGAGACGCTGACAATGGCATCAAGCGTCACCAGCCAAGTGGTTGGCATTTTCTGGCCCATCCAGACCAAGTCAAACTGGCTGTCTCCCCAGACCAGATAGGCGTTGAAAATCTGATTATTGGGCACAATGGCAAGCGCCAGCACGGGAATGAGCAGCAACAGGGCAAAGAGCGCCGGCCAGTCACTTTTCTGCAGCTTCGGGGTCGCAGCGGCCGTCGCGGCATGCTGCGGCTGGAAATTTTCTGCGGGCAAATATTTTTGACCTGCCAGATAAATGCCAAGGCCGATCAACATGCCCACGCCCGCTGCGCCAAAGCCATAATGCCAGCCATAAACTTCGCCGAGCGTCCCGACGATCAGGGGGGAGGCGATGACGCCTGCGTTAATCGCCAGATAAAAAATCTGAAACGCATCGGCGCGCCTTAAGTCTTCGGCCCGATAGAGGGAGCCGACCTGGCTTGCGATATTGCCCTTGAACATGCCGCATCCCAGAACAAGGCAGAGCAGGGCGAAGAGGAAGGCCGCTTCAAATGCCATCAGAAAATGGCCAAGCGACATGGTGATCGCGCCAAGAAGGATCGTCCGCCTTTTGCCCAAAACACGGTCGGCCAGAAAGCCGCCCAATATGGGCGTCAGATAGACAAGGGCGGCATAGGTGCCGAATATTGCCGAGGCGAGGGCCTGTCCTTCCAGCCCGCCATAAAGAGCGGAAAAGGGCTTAAAAAAGGCGATGTTCTCGACATGGCCGGGCAGCAGCAACTGCTTTGTCATGAACAGGACGAGCAGCGCCTGCATGCCGTAAAAGGAGAAGCGTTCCCATGCTTCGGTAAAGGCCAGATATCCCAGCCCTTTGGGATGGCCCAGAAATGCGCGATCATCGGCTTGGATTTCAACGGTCATTCTGGCTCCCCCCATTTTTACTCAAGGCAGATTAGGCGAAGCGGGCGCGTCATGCGAGTATGAAACATGCCTATGATTCAACAGGATGTTTTGCGCTGATCTGGGTCCAATGTTAAAGTCAGTGTCCGCTTTGGCGAAAACAAGGGGGCTGCGTCCTGCTTGACAAAAGGGGCATCCTCCCTCATTGGCCGCCCCTTACCGCGCTTGCGCGCGATTCCGTCTTCAACAGTTACGAAAGTCTACTGGGCCATGGCCAAGCCGACCACTGTCAAAATCA
>Ga0078894_10003148_pt1 | contig 12523 bp, 13 predicted proteins | sample LauGreSu1BDMLBSD_2_FD_67506 | JGI IMG/M metagenome (GOLD analysis project Ga0078894, IMG submission 67506) | Freshwater lake microbial communities from Lake Michigan, USA - Su13.BD.MLB.SD (version 4) (version 4) | ecosystem: Environmental > Aquatic > Freshwater > Lake | place: Lake Michigan...
GGTGAACCCGCGTACGGCACCCGTCGCCACCACGCCCTCGCGGCCCCAAACTGCCGCAGGCCCGGTCGCCCCGATTCCTGCCACAGGCGCGGGTCCAGCCGCCCCTGTGGCGCCCCAGGCCGCAGCGAAATCGGCCCCCCAGGATAGCGCCACACGTAACAGGCGGCGCCCGGCGGTGGCCGCTCGCGAAGCAAGCAAACTGTTCGTGCTCGACACCAACGTTCTGATGCATGACCCGAGCAGCCTGTTCCGGTTCGCCGAGCATGACGTCTACCTGCCAATGATGACGCTCGAGGAACTCGACGGACACAAAAAGGGGATGTCGGAGGTTTCACGGAACGCCCGCCAGGTCAGCCGCTCGCTCGATGCGCTGATCGCTGCGGCCGGCGCGCAGATCGAAGCGGGCCTCCCCCTGGCGGCGCTGGGCAATCGCGACGCCTCGGGCAATCTGTTTTTTCAGACCCAGGCGTTTGCGGCCATGCTGCCGGCGTCGCTTCCCATGGGCAAAGCCGACAACCAGATTCTGGGCGTGGTGCGCGCGCTTCAGGAACAGCACCCGGGCCGCGAGGTTGTACTGGTGTCCAAAGACATCAACATGCGCATCAAGGCGCATGCGCTCGGGCTCCCCGCAGAAGACTATTTCAACGACCAGGTCCTGGAAGATACCGATCTTCTCTACAGCGGCATCCTCGAGTTGCCGGCTGATTTCTGGGACAGGCACGGCAAGGGCGTTGAATCCTGGCAGCAGAACGGCAACACGCTCTACCGGATCACGGGGCCGCTCATCAGCCGGCTGATGCTCAATCAGTTCGTCTACCTAGAGGGTGATACGCCGCTCACAGCGCGGGTGCGGGAAATCGTCGGAAAAACAGCGGTGCTTCAGACGCTGAAAGATCACAGCCACCACCGAAACGCGGTCTGGGGCGTGGGCGCTCGCAATCGGGAGCAGAATTTCGCGCTCAACCTGCTGCTCGATCCGGAGATCGACTTCGTGACCCTGCTTGGTCAGGCGGGCACCGGCAAAACACTGCTCGCGCTCGCCGCCGGGCTCACGCAGGTGCTCGAAAGCCGTCGCTATACCGAAATCATCATGACTCGCGCCACCGTACCAGTGGGCGAAGACATTGGCTATCTGCCCGGCACCGAAGAGGAAAAAATGCAACCCTGGATGGGCGCGCTCGAGGACAACCTCGAGGTGCTGCTGCAGGGAGATCCTGCGGCCGGCGAGTGGGGCCGCTCGGCCTCCACCGATCTGGTACGCACCCGGATCAAGGTGAAGGCCCTGTCGTTCATGCGTGGGCGGACCTTCATCAACAAGTTCCTGATCATTGATGAGGCCCAGAACCTCACGCCCAAGCAGATGAAAACGCTCATCACACGGGCGGGTCCTGGCACCAAGGTGGTGTGCCTGGGCAACATCGCGCAGATCGATACGCCCTACCTCACCGAAGGATCGTCCGGCCTCACTTACGTGGTGGATCGGTTCAAGGGCTGGGCCCACTCCGGGCATGTGACGCTGCAGCGAGGCGAACGCTCCCGGTTGGCCGATTTCGCAGCCGAGGCGCTTTAGGAAAGCGCCTCGAGCGCAGGCTGTCGCGTGTCACGCCAGCCAGACGCGCGCTGGTGCGCCCGGCCGGTCAGGGCTGCGGCCCGGAGGTGTAATTCTCGAACTTGGTGTAGGCGCCAATGAACGTAAGGCGCACGGTCCCGATCGGGCCGTTACGTTGCTTGCCGATGATGATTTCGGCTGTGCCCTTGTCGGTGGAGTCGGGGTTGTAAACCTCGTCTCGGTAAATGAAGATGATGACATCGGCATCTTGCTCGATGGCACCCGATTCACGCAGATCAGACATGACGGGCCGCTTGTTTGGCCGCTGCTCAAGCGATCGGTTGAGCTGCGAAAGCGCAATCACAGGACAGTCGAGTTCCTTGGCAAGCGCCTTGAGCGAACGCGAAATTTCCGAGATTTCGGTGGCGCGGTTCTCACCAGAGCTCGAACCCGACATCAGTTGCAGATAATCAATCACCACCAGGCCCAACTTGCCGCACTGACGGGCCAGCCGCCGCGCGCGCGCGCGCAGCTCGAGCGCATTGAGCGCTGGCGACTCATCGATATGAAGCGGCGACTCCTGCATCTTGGAGATTGCGCTGGTGAGCCGCGGCCAGTCGTCATCGATCAGGCGGCCAGTGCGGACACGCTGCTGATCGAGTCGCCCGGATGAACACAGAATACGCATGGCCAGCTGCGTGGCACCCATCTCCATGCTGAACACCGCCACGGGCAGTCCCTGCTCAATGGCCACATGTTCACCGATGTTCATGGCAAAGCTGGTTTTTCCCATTGAGGGTCGACCGGCCACGATGATCAGATCGCCAGGCTGCATGCCCGAGGTCATTCGATCGAGATCGACATAACCGGTGGGTACGCCGGTCACGTCGCTCGTGTTGTCCTGGTTGTAGAGCTGATCGATGCGCTCGACCACCTTTCCAAGCAGGTCCTGAAGCGGCTGGAACCCTGCCTCGCCGCGGGTGCCGTCTTCTGCAATCTGAAAGATCTTTGACTCGGCCTCATCGAGCAGTTGCCGGGTGTCGCGGCCCTGCGGGTTGAGGGCCGAGGTGGCGATTTCATCGGAGGTTGAAATCAGGCGCCTGAGCACTCCGCGATCACGGACGATCTCGGCATAGCGACGAATGTTCGCCGCCGACGGTGTTTCAGTGGCGAGCGTGTTCAGATACGCGAGGCCACCGGCCTCCTCGGCGTGCCCCGCAGTCTGCAGTGATTCGAGAACGGTCACCACATCGGCCGGCTGACTGCGTTCGATCAGCCGGGCGATTTGCTGCCAGATCAGACGGTGGTCATGCCGGTAGAAGTCTCCCTCTCGCAGCAGATCGGCGACCCGGTCAAATGCGGTGTTGTCCAGCATCAGCCCGCCCAACACCGCTTGCTCGGCCTCGGTGGAGTGCGGAGGTGTGCGGAGCGCCGCGATCTCGGGGTCGCGGGCAAGCAATTCGGTGTCGGCGGATGCGTCGGGGAACATGAGGTCCAGGCAAGGAAAATCTGCGGGAATCGTTCCCGTCGGCGGGTTGGAATTCGATACGTTCAGGATACCTGACCGGAACCCTCATTCGCCATTTGGGGGGGACCGCCCCTGCACAGCACACGCGAAAAGGGGCGCCCGCGCGCCCCTTTTCCTTCGGCCGGGTCCGGGGTGGTGTCCCGGCACCCGTCAGCACGAGAACCGATCAGGCGGTATCGCCAATCACCGACACCGTGACTTCGACCACCACATCATGGTGGAGCGCGATCTCGAGCTTGTGGTCGCCAATGCTCTTGATAGGGCCGGTGGGCATACGCACCATGGCCTTGCTGACCGTGTAGCCCTGGCTGGTGAGGCCCTCGGCCACATCAAAGTTGGTGACCGAGCCGAACAGCCGGCCATCAACACCCGCCTTGACCGTGGTCTTCCAGGTATAGCCAGACAGACGTTCGCCCAGTGACCGGGCCAGGCCCAGCTTGTCGGACTGAACTTTTTCGAGTTCGGCGCGGCGCGCTTCGAATTCTTTCAGCGCGGCATCGGTGGCGCGGCGCGCCTTGCCCTGCGGGATCAAAAAATTGCGGGCGTAGCCGTCTTTGACGCGGACCACGTCACCCAATTGGCCCAGGTTGGCAACGCGTTCGAGAAGAATGATCTGCATGGTTCACCCCTCCTCAGTGAGTGTCGGTGTAAGGCAGCAGCGCGAGGAAACGCGCGCGCTTGATGGCATCGCCGAGCTGGCGCTGATAGCGGGCACGGGTGCCGGTAAGACGAGCGGGGATGATCTTGCCCGTCTCGGTGATGAAGTCTTTCAGCACATCGACGTCTTTGTAGTCGATCCACTCGATTTTCTCGGCGGTGAAACGACAGAACTTGCGGCGCTTGAAGAGCGCGCTCTGAGTGTTGCGGCGGACTTTTTTGTCCTTCGTGCCACGACGCATGACCATGGTTGAACCTTTCAGAAAATTCGGAACAGGGTTTAGACAGATCCGGAAAGCGATGCCGGTGTCGGGTCGTGTTGAAACTCGGTGACATGCAGCAGCACCGACTTGCTCCCGCGACGGCGAGGCGCAAGAAAGCCCTGCACGCGAAGCACGCTGCCAAGCGGCGTACGAGACAACTGCTCAGCCGCCCGATCCGCAAAGCGCGCCGACAGGTCGAGCTCGACCTGTCGGGGATGCCCGCCCTCGCGCTGCGTGGAGCAATGCGACAGCACTGCATCCATCATGGCAACACCACCTGGCGTATAGCGCAGAGACTGCATGGACAGGAGCACCGCTTGTAGCGACACCGAGTTGGATTCCGGACCCAAACGAACCAATCAGACCTGCGGCGCAGGCGCAGGCGCAGGCGCGGCCGGGGCCGACTCGGCGGCCACCTTGCGTGCCTCTTCGCGCTGGATCTGCTTCCACATCGGGGAAGGACCGGTGTGCGCCCGCTTCATGGCCAGCGTGAGGTGCCGCAACACCGCATCGTTGAACTTGAAGGCGTGCTCGAGTTCATCAAGCACGGGCTTGCCGCACTCGAGGTTCATGAGCACATAGTGGGCTTTGGCGACTTTCTGGATCGGGTAGGCAAGCTGCCGACGACCCCAATCTTCCACCCGGTGAATTTTGCCCTGCTGCGCCTCGACCATGGCCTTGTAGCGGTCGATCATGGCGGGGACCTGCTCGCTCTGATCGGGATGAACGATCAGCACGATCTCGTAATGACGCATGTATGCTCCTTTTCTTTGAAATCGGGCTCAGAACAGCCGCCCACAACCCCGCCCGAACTTTCCCGCGCTGCAATGCCCCGCAGCCTGAAACTTTCGGAACAGACTGTTGTAGGCCTGTCGCGCCGAACCCCCGTTACCGGAAACGCGTCCGGTCCGCCCCTGGCCCCGGTCAAGTAAAATCAGTGGGGACAGCCTCAGAACTGGCCGCGTTCCACCTGCTGGACGCTTACCCTGCTTGAGCTGCCTAGCCGTTTTTACCCGCCATCGGCCGCCGAATCGATGCGTCTTTGGGTTGATCCGTGCGGCAGGAAACCCGTAATAATAGCGCCCACCCGCGTCTTCGGCAAATTGGGCCGGTAGGCGCACACTCCGGTCACCACAAGGACTCATCGTATGTACGAATCCGACATCACCCGCTTCCTCAAAGACCTGCGAGCCGAGCGTCCGCATCTCGAGCAGGCCCAGCGCGACGGCCGGGCCCTCTGGTGGGACAAACCACAAGACATCGACACCTCACACCGCAATCGTGAGTCGCGAATCGCCCAGCGCCCCTACGTCTACTCGCAAAAACCTTGAGCCAGCAGCCACCCGCCGGAGACGCCGGTACGCCAGAGCAGCTTGAGCTTCGGATCGTTGCGCGCCTCTACGGCGCACCGCTCGAGTCGCTCCCGCAAGACCTGTTCATTCCGCCCGACGCCCTGGAGATCTACCTCGAGTCGTTCGAGGGCCCGCTCGACCTGCTGCTCTACCTCATCCGCAAGCAGAACTTCAACATCTTCGATATTCCGATGGCCGAGGTGACCCGGCAATACCTCGCCTACATCGAGCAGGTCCGCGAGCGCGATCTCGAGCTCGCCTCCGATTACCTGCTGATGGCGGCACTCCTCATCGATATCAAGTCGCGGATGCTGCTGCCCGTCAAGCGCGCCGACGGCGAAGAGGAAGCGGGCGATCCGCGCGCCGAACTCGCCCGCCGGCTGATTGAATATGAAAACATGAAGCTCGCTGCCCAACGGCTGGAGGCCCTACCCCAGGTCGGACGCGACTTCCTGCCGGCAGCGGCCGTCGCTCAGACTGGCGGTATCGTGCAGCTTCCCGAGGTGAGCCTGGATGACCTTCGCCATGCCTGGGCGGACATCCTCCGCCGAGCAAGCCTGGTTCAGCACCACCGCATCAGCCGCGAGGAACTTTCCGTCCGCGACTTCATGACCCGAATTCTTCGCAGCCTTCACAACCGCCGGTTTGCCGAATTCGAAGACTTGTTTGAAATCGAGCAGGGGACGCAGACGGTGGTGGTCACCTTCATCGCGCTGCTCGAACTCGCCCGCGAATCGCTGGTGGAAATCACCCAGGCTGAAGCCTTCGCCCCCATCTACGTCCGGCTTGCCTACCAGCCGAGCTGAGTGCCCCGGCGCGCGCCTGATGCCACTCGCAATCACCGAATCGGCCGACCTGTCCGCACTCAACGCCTTCGGGATCGCTGCGCGCGCACGCCGACTGATCACGTTGAGCGACGAAGCCGATGCGCCTGAGGCAATCGACCAGCTTCAGTCGGCCCCGGCATCGCTGTTGCTTGGCGCGGGCAGCAATCTGCTTTTCACGCGCGATGTCGACGGCACGGTTCTCAAGGTGTCGCTGACCGGTCGCAAGGTGTTCGACGCCACGGTGGATGGCGTTGGGGTCGGTGACGCCGACGTTCTGGTTGAGGCCGCAGCGGGCGAGCCCTGGCATGATTTCGTCCTCTGGACACTCGCCCAGGGGCTGAGTGGCCTGGAAAATCTCGCGCTTATCCCAGGCAGCGTGGGTGCCGCCCCGGTGCAGAACATTGGCGCTTATGGTGTTGAACTCAGCGAGCATCTGCACTCGGTTCGGGCCCTGTCGCTCGATGATGGCCGCCCCTGCGAGTTCGCTGCCGCTGAATGCGGATTGGGCTACCGCGACAGCCGGTTTCGCAGCAGCGCGGGCCCCTCGCGATGGCTGATCCTGTCGGTGCGCTTCGCGCTTTCACGCCAGCCTCGGCCGCGACTCCACTACCCGGATCTGCAGACGGCCTTCCCGCCCACTGCCTCGCCGCCCTCGCCGCTCGACATCGCCCACGCGGTCTGCACCATTCGCAGACGCAAGCTCCCCAACCCGGCGGAACTCGGCAATGCCGGCAGTTTTTTCCGAAATCCGGTGGTGGACGCGACACACGCTGACCGGCTGGCCGCGAACCACCCCGGGATCCCGGTCTACCGGGACCCCGCAACGCCCCAACTTGCCAAGCTGCCTGCGGGCTGGCTCATCGAACAATGCGGATGGAAAGGCGCCCGCCGCGGCGATGCCGGCGTGCACACGCAGCATGCACTGGTGCTGGTGAACTACGGCAGGGCCCGGGGCAGCGATATTGCCGCGCTGGCAGCCGACATCCAGGCTTCGGTCATCGAGCGGTTTGGTGTGCGACTCGAGCCTGAAGTGGTCTTTGTCTGACGGCCACGCCGCAGGGCGTTGAGCCGGTTGCGTCTAGCCGCGGCGAAACACCCAGGTCTCGGCATCCGAGGCCGACGGGTCGAAGCGATAGCCATCGCGATCGAACGCCTTCAACGCGACGGGATCCTCGATCCGCTGGTCGATGGCGTAGCGCGTCATGCTGCCGCGTGCGCGCTTGGCGGAAAAGCTCACCACCTTCCAGCCCGATTCACGTCGCTCTTCAAAAACCGGCTGAACAATACGCAGGCCCAGGGCCTTGGGCGGCACGGCACGGAAATATTCATTTGACGCCAGATTGACGAGAACCGGATGGGCATGCGTCGCCAATTCGGTCGCAAGCACGTGGGCAAGCCGCTCGCCCCAGAAGCGGTACAGATCGGGGCCGCGCCCGGTCTCCATTCGCGTCCCCATTTCGAGCCGGTAGGGCTGTATCAGGTCTAGCGGCCTCAACACGCCGTACAAGCCAGACAGAATGCGGATCCGCCCCTGTGCCCACCCCAGCGCTGCCTCGTCAAGCGTGGGCGCCGACAACCCCTCGTAGACATCACCCGCAAAGGCCAGTGCGGCCTGCCTGGCATTGGCGCGGTCAAACGGCGGGTTCCAGGCGCGAAAGCGCTCGGCGTTCAATTGTGCGAGCGCCGGGCTGATCTCCATCATCTCCTCAAGCCGCGCGGCAGGCAGCTTTTTCAGCCGTGACACCAGACGGGCCGACTCCTGCAGAAAATCCGGCTGCGAGAAGTGTGAGGTGACCGGCGGGGATTCGAAGTCCAGCGTCTTGGCGGGCGACAGAACAATGATCATGCGTGATGAGCGACGCCGCGACGGTGCGCGGCGACCGCTGGGTAACGAGATGCCGCGATGATGGCACGGTTGGCAATGTCCCCTCGCGATCACGGAGCTTCAGGTGTGCGGATGCCCATCCCGCCCCGGGGCCGGCGGTCGCCGCGCGACGGTTGCCGAATGCGCCAGATGACGCTCGATATCCACCCGCCCCATCCGACCGATATCGCTGGCAATTTCAAGCTCGCAGTGGGCCTTGCACGGCGGCGAAAGCGCCGCGCGCAACGCCCCCAGCATCGCCGGGGGCGCGACCAGCGCAAGTCTGCGAAAGCTGCCCTCCGCAAGCCCACGGTCAATGCGCTCGGCAATCCGCTCAGCGAACCGATGGCGGCTCAATGCGCGAGGGCTGGTGTGCGGCGATATTGCGTGCCGCGCGCCGCCCACACTTTCGAACGATCGCCCAGGCCGGTCGTGGAGAAGCGAGCGCTCCGGCAGACGCCCTTCTGGCTGGATCAGGTCCTCGATCTCCCGAAGCGGCGCGGGGAGTTCCGATGCCACGAAGATCCGCGCGCGCGCTGAATCCGCCACGACCACCCACCATCCTGTTTCCATGATCAAACCTCCGTCGCACCTGGCGCCACACACCCGTTGGCGGCCGGTCGGCCGCTACTGAGTCGACCCTAACGACGCCCCGCTACCGCCTCATTGACCACCGGCATGGACCGTCTTTCTTCCTCCCTGTCGTCCGATGAGCGGTGCCACTTGCCTTGCTGGGCCAGGCATCAGGCGGGTACGCTTCGGAAATGAAATTCCGGATCGCAGTGTTCGCGGCCGTTGTCGTCGGCATCGTGGCGGCCCTGGCAGCCACGCTCATCACCCGATTTGATCCCGACGCCGCCGCCGACGAAGTGCGCGCGTTTGTTCGCGAGCGTTATGGGCGCGAGCTTCGCTTCGAGGGCCCGCTCTCGCTCTCGCTCTGGCCTGTGCTGTCAGTTGCAGTGCCGCGCGCAACCTTGTCCGACGTGGGCTCCGAGCGACAGGCCGCCAGCATCGAGCGCGCCAATGTTGAAATCGCGTGGCTGCCCCTGCTCCGCGGTCGGGTGATTGTCGAGCACGCCCGGGTGACGGGGTTGCATCTCAGCATCGAGCAGCGCGCCGATGGCACCCGCAACATCGACAACCTGATTGCTCCGCTGTCAGCCACCCCCGACGCCGCACCAGGCGATGAACCGCCAGCGCGCCGCCCGCGAATCGAAATCGGCAAGGTCGAACTATCGGAGGCGAGCATCGAGTATGCCGATGCCGAGCGCGGCATCGTCGTCTGGCTCGACGACATCGAACTCAAACTCGATGAACTCGATTCGAAGATGGTCACGCCGATGTCGCTGCGCGCTCGGTGGGTGTCTGCTCCGTTTGGTGTCAGCGCACTGGTGCGGGTCAGCGGCACACTCGACATCGACCCCACAAAGCGAACCGTGGGCCTGCGGGGGGCGGAAATGAGTGTGCGTGGTTTCAAGGACGGTCGCCCGCTCGACGCCAACGCCCGGGCACGTCGCATGTCGGTCACCCTGGGGCGCCCTGGCCTCGTCGGCCGCCTTGAATCGTTTGCAATCGGCTTGAAGACAGGCGGTGACGACTGGGCGATTGAAGCTGCGCATGCCCGCGGCGCTGGGCTCGACTACGACGGTATCCGGTTGACGTTTGCCGCAAGCGGTGTGGAGGCCAACGCGCGCGGGCGCACGCGCCACGGCACCTTCGAGACCAGCCTGATGCTTCCCGAGGTTGTCATCGCCAATCCGACGAGCCGCGGCAAACCGATCGATGCAGCGCTGCGTTGGCGCGGTTCGCAGGAGCTCGACCTGAAGCTCACCCTCGACGGCCTGTCGGGCGGCGTGCAGAACTTCTCGGCCAGCCGCCTCACGCTGTCGGCGGATGCCACAGCCAGTGCGCTCGAGGCAGGGCTCCGGCTCACTGGAGCGATACGCGCCGACCTCGATGCGGCAAGCGTGAATCTGGGGCAGATTGCAGGCATCTTGACGCTCGACCCGGGCTCGGGTCAACCCGCGATCCGGTTACCGCTCAGCGGCTCAATTCACACGGAAGGCTCCGCCCGGACCATAGACGCCGACCTCGAAACGCGGCTTGAAGCAAGCCTCATGCGGCTACGCACACGCTATGACCCCGCCCGCGCAGAGGGCCGCCTTGGGGTCACGCTCGCCGCTGATCAGCTTGATCTCGACCGCCTTGACGCCCTGCTTTCACCGGCACTCAATGCCATAGAGGCCCCCGCGCGTCGCGCCGACACCCTGATCGGACGGCAAGCGGAAAAGCCAGCAGAGTCTGGCCGCGCGAATGCCCCACCCGTGTCTACGAATGCCCGACCGCGTGCGGCCACCTCCGATCCGGTCAAGCAGCAGTCGCGAACACCCGCGGCCACCCTTCAGCGCGCAGCGGGCGGCAGTTGGACTGCCGACCTGCAGATCGGGCAACTGAAGGCCGACTGGGTCCGCGCCGCCGGGGTAAGGCTCTCCGCGCAATCCTATGAAGCAGGATTCCGGATCCCCGCCCTGTCCCTTTCCATGCACGGCGGCACGCTGACCGGGCAGGCCGACTTCAACCGTCTGAGCGAGCACTTCACGCTCTCCACCCAGGCGCGTGCAATCGACATCGCCGCCTTGCTCGACACGCTGGGGCAGCCGCGTCGCCTCGAGGGTCTTGCAGAATGGCGCGCCAATCTCAGCGGTCAGATCTCCGACGCTCCGCTGGCAGACAGCCTTCGCGGCGAAGTCGCTCTGATGATCGCCGACGGACGGCTTCACGGGGTAGACCTGGCACGGGCGGTACGCGATGCGGCACAGCGCATTCGTTCCGGCCGTGACGCCCGGGCCGAGGCCACCGAGGACGCTCGCCCTCCAACCGGCACCGCCGCAAGCTTCACCGAGTTCAGCCGCCTGGCAGCGCGCTTCAACCTTCGCGATGGCAAGGCGAGAAGCAGCGATCTGCTGCTCGAAACGCCCATCGTACGAGCCAGTGGCAGCGGCATCGTCGATCTGCAGCAGCAGGCTGTGGAAGCAAACTTTCGCGTGGGTCTCGTGGCCCCGGGCAATGACCCGCTGCTTGCAGCCTTGAATCGGCTCAGCGTTCCCGTGCAGGTCAGGGGCCCGCTCAGCCAGCCGGAGTGGCGGGTGGATATCGCATCAATGCTGCCGCCAAGGTTTCGGCGCTGAATGGCGAATCGCTGGTGTTCGGAGCCTCCGCCCCCAAGTATCATCCCCGGTTAAACCACCCTCGCCCAGGAGCCCCTCTTGCAGGACCCCAACAAGCCGGTACGCCTTCAATTCCAGGCCAATGTGCAAGGCGGTGGCCCGGTGGCGAAATTCGTCGCCGGAATCGTCGGCCTTGCGATGATCGGCGCAGCGCTGTTCTTGTCCGTCTTCATGTTCGCCGGCCTGCTTGTGATCGGCGTACTCGCGGGCGGGTGGTTCTGGTGGCGAACGCGCAAGTTGCGCAAGCGCCTGCGCGAATCAATCGACGCAGCGGCGCGAGAAGCCCTCCGGCAGGCCGAGGCGCGCACCGCTGCTCATCCGGCCAACCACGGTACGGTGATCGAGGGCGATTTCATCCGCGCCAAGCCGGTCGACCCCACCCAGGGCTCAGAGCCACGTCGGTAGGAAAACGGGGCGGCGTTGCCGCGAAGGTGCTCGGCGAGCAGCACGCCCGGTCGCCCGTACCGGGCTCACAAAAAAAAGCGGCCCCTGGGGGCCGCTCTTTTCCGTTCAACACCACCGCCGGCGCAAACCGCCCGCAGGTAAGGTGGCTGACGGTCAGCTGAGGATCAGCTGAGGTGCTTGCCCACCAGCTTGGTCATCTCGAACATGTTGACCGACGCCTTGCCAAACACCGCCTTCAGCTTGTCGTCGGCGTTGATCTGACGCTTGTTGGTTGCGTCCTGGAGCTTGGCCTTCTTGATGTACTCCCACATACGCTTGACAACTTCGGTACGCGGCAGCGGCTTGTCGCCCACCACGGCAGCCAGGGCGGCACTGGGGGTCAGGGCCTTCATGAATGCAGCGTTGGGCGTGCGGGCCTTTTTGGCAGCAGGCTTTTTGGCAGCGGCAGCTTTTGCGGCTGGCGCGGCTTTCTTGGCGGGAGCAGCTTTCTTGGCCGGCGCCGCTTTCTTCGCGGCGGGCTTCTTGGCCGCTACCTTGGCGGCGGGCTTCTTGGCGGCAGGTTTCTTAGCGGCCTTCTTGGCAGTTGCCATGTTCGACTCTCCTGGTTCGAATCCGGGGTGGACAGCGGTCTTGCCGGTTACGAGGGAAAAATTGGTTTACCCCCGAATCCGTGCAAGACCGAAGAATGCCGGATAAATGCAAAGGCGCCAATAGGGAGAACACGAGTTTTTTATCGTGTTGTACCGAAGAGGCAGCGACTCCGATCCTTCAAAGCCTCAGGCCGCCTCTCCCTCGCGCGACGCACGCCGCCGCTCATGCTCTTTCAGGAAGCGCTTGCGAAGCCGGATCGA
>Ga0078894_10003149_pt1 | contig 12522 bp, 12 predicted proteins | sample LauGreSu1BDMLBSD_2_FD_67506 | JGI IMG/M metagenome (GOLD analysis project Ga0078894, IMG submission 67506) | Freshwater lake microbial communities from Lake Michigan, USA - Su13.BD.MLB.SD (version 4) (version 4) | ecosystem: Environmental > Aquatic > Freshwater > Lake | place: Lake Michigan...
GCGACATCCGCCCGTCCGCGGTCGTGGCGTGGGGCAGGGGGCAGGTGGCCGTCGCCGTGGCGGCGGGGCAGGTCGTCACCGGACCTGTCGTGGTCGCCGTCATCGGCGTCGCTCCACGCGCCGGGGTCGATGCCTGGGCGGTCCGCGGTGCCGACCGGGTCGTCGTCCCGTCGGCCGGGCTGGCCGAGTCGTGCCGACTGGCCGGGGTGCCGGCGGCGCGGATCGAAGTCATCCCGCCGGGGATCGAGCCGGCGGCCGGGAGCGGTCTGTCGCGCGGGCAGGTGGCTGCCCGCCTCGGACTGTGTCCCGACACGGTGTGGACGTTGTGCGTCGCTCCCCTCGACCCGGCGACCCAACTCGACCGGTTGCTGTGGGCGATCGATCAACTCGGCGTCGTTCACAAGGGGCTCGAGCATGTGCTCGTCGGCGCGGGCCCGCTCCTCGCGAGGGTCTGTCGCCGGGCACGTCTCCAGCATCTCGCCGAGCGGCTGTTCGTCTTCGCGACACTCGATTGCCTTCCTGATCTCCTGCCACGCGTGAGGCTCGTCTGGCAGCCGGGGGAGGTGGCGGGCGCCGGCTGTCTTCTCGACGGCATGGCCCACGGCATCGCCGCTGTGGCCGTTGAGAGCGAGGCCGCCTGCGGAATCGTGGCGGACGATGTCAGTGGCAAGATCGTCGCCGCCGACCCGATCAGCGAGTTTCCCCGCCGGGCGCTCGGGATCATCGAGGATGACGCCCTGGCTGCCCGGTACGGCTCGGCGGGCCGCATCCGAGCCGCCACGGAGTTTCCGGTCGCCCGCTCGACAGGGGCGCTGCTGGCCTCCGTCGAGCGGGCGATCGCCGGTGAACACCGCTGACGGGGCGGGCCCGGAGGCCTGGATTTCCGTCACGCAGTGAGGCCACGGCGGCTTCGATGCCGCGCGATCAGGCAGGCGGAATCGGCGCCGCGAGCGTCTGGCCGCGCGGTCGGGCACGGATCTCGCCGTCCTCAGCGACGAGTTCGCCCCCCTTGTAAACGCGTGCCGGCACCGCGAACATCCGCGCCAGGTCGGCGTCGGGGCGATAGAGGACGACGTCGGCATCGGCACCGGGGCCGAGGTGCCCTTTGTGCGGAAGCCCCGCGATCCGTGCCGGTGCCGCGCGGGTGAGGATGCACAACTCCTGGAGCGTGTACTGCCGCGACAGCCCGGCAAGCGGGCTGCGGTTTCGCACCGCCGGATGGATCCTCGCGAATGCCTCGCGCCGGAAAGCCTCGTCGCCGAGGAGCTTCATGAGGAGCGGATAGGCGAGGAAGTGGGCACCGTTGGGATGATCGGTGGAGAGCGCCGCCCGCCACGGGTCGGCCACCCGCAGATACCATTCCAGTCCGATCGCCCACTGCCACGCATGGATCAGGCTCTTCTCACGGTAGCGGATCGGCATCACGCCGCAGCCACCGGAGAGATGCTGGTCGTGGGATGCCCAGGGGACGCCGGTCGCGTGGGCGAGGTGGGCCGCCGCCTCGGAGTCCCCCGTCATCGCCACCGTGTCGCCGAACAGCACCTGCCCCACGTCGAGGGTCAGGCCGGGCTGGGCGTTGAACCGGTCGGCGAGGCGCTCCACGCCCGAACCGAACGAATCCTCGTCGAGATCGCCCCCGGTGTAGCTGTGGAACTGGACGTGTGCGAGATGGGCCCGCCTCCCTTCGAACGTCCGCATCGTCTCGTCGAGGGAGCGCCAGTTGCCGGGGAGACCGAGATTGGCGGTGTGGACATGCAGCGCGTGGGGGAGGCCGAGGGCATCGACGGTCGTTGCCAGCCGGTCGAGCAGTCGCCGGGGCGTGAGGTTTTGCCCGGGGAGTCGCGTGTCGAGGTCGTGGTGATCACCACGACGGCCGTAACGCCAAAAAAGATTGCCGCCGGGGTTGGCGATCTTCACGGCCCATCCGCGTCCGGCCCCGATCGCGGCTCCGACGAGCCGGTGGAGCGTGGCGTCGTCACCGCCGTCCGCCGCATCGATCACGCTCCGGTCGTCGCCGGCGAGGAGGTAGATCCCCTTGTCGAGGATCGGGAGCTCGTCGAGTTCGAGATGCGCCAGCCGCGCCGCTCCGGTGGCGATCGCGGCGTCGAAGACGGTCGTGTAGCCGAGGGCGGCGTAGAGCGCGCCTGTGTCACGGATCGTGGGAACGATGCTGCGGCCGTCGGCCGACGGTGAAGGGGTCATCCGCCGGCCGAGATTCACCTTCGGGCCGGCGATGTGGCTGTGAAGGTCGACGCCCCCCGGCATCACGACCAAGCCCGTCGCGTCGACGATGCGGAAGCCGGTGGTGATCGCGGGAGGGGGAACGATCGTGCCGCCGTCGATCCAGAGGTCGTCGACGACGCCGTCCCGACCGTGGAGAGGATCGTGGATGATTCCGCCACGGAGCACGAATCGTTGCCGGGGCGAAGCCGCCGAGGTCATACCGCCCCCCCTCTCCGCCCCATGGTGCCCGTGTCGGCGAGCCGATCACGGATCGCCGCGAGGATGGCCACGATCGACGGCGTCGTGCCGGGGGATCCTGCCAGTTCGACGGTCCGCCCGTCGGCGCGGAGAAGCGTGCCCGGTTCGTCGCCGAGGTCGCGGCAGCGCAGCCACACGCCGGCCGTTTCGGCATCCCCGGGCCCCGGCGCGATCCGGATCACCGATGACGGAGCGATCCGTGCCAGGGGAGGTTCGTCGAGGTGCGGAGGGACTCGGCCGAGGGCGAGCAGCGCATCGCCCCCCTCCACCGCACTGACATCGGGCACCGTCGCGGCGGCGCCGTACCGCCACACGAGCGCCGCCCGGGCGCCGGCGGCATTGGCGCCCCGCGGGGATGCCTCGAGCGGGATCTCGAAGGCCGGGAGCCGCCGGGAAAGCGCCCTCACGAGCTCGATCACACTCCAGCGGGAGATGCCGATGCCATCGGGCCGGCCGGTGACGATGGCCACACAACGGGAGGCTTCGATGGCGGCGAAGAGGGTCGCTGCCGCATGGTGGATCCGGTCGGACGCCGCGCCGTGCGGGCGGTCGAGGAGCAGGGCGACAAGCAGCCGCGCGACGTCGATATCGTCCTCCTCCGAATCGAGCCGGAGTTGCTCGTGATCGGGCGTGGGCGCGACGTCGAACGAGGTGGTGCCGAGGGCGATCGAACGCCGCGGCGCGGCCAGCGGTGGTGGCGCGACGAACCGCTCCACGAACCGGGGATGGGTGAACGTGGGATCACACCCCCAGAAGATCACCAGATCGGCCCGGTCACGCGCCTCCTCCCACGCCGCCGTGATCTCGCCGCTGCGGGCGATCAGCGATCCTCCCGGCAGCCGGAGGTCGTCGATCGGGGGGGCGATCGCGGCGCCGAGAGACTCGGCCAGATCACAGGCTGCGGTCACCCCTTCGATGGTGAGCCCATCGAGCCCCGTGAACACCGCCCGTCGCGCGGCGGCGAGACGCGCGACGGCTGCCTCGATCCCCGCCACCGCCGACACCGGACGGCCGTCGATCAGCGCCTCCGCCGCAGGCCGTGGACCGGTCCGGAACGCGGCCATGCCGAGGTGGCAGACGCGGTCGAAACGCCCCTCGGCCGGTGCGAGGGTGACATCGTCGCAGAGCAACGGGCAGGCAGTGCAGACCGTCGCCCCGGCGGGGCGGCCCGCCGGGGCTTCCGGTGTCGTCACGGGGACATGCTGGCCCGGGGCGTCGGTCACGGCTTCGGCTGCACCCAGATATTCCGGTAGCGGACCGGGTTGCCGTGATCCTGGAGGTGGAGCGGCCCCTTGACACGCTTCTCGTCACCCCCCGTTCCGCCCGGCGTGATCTGGTTGACGGCGACATTCTCGTGGATCACGACGCCGTTGTGGCGGACGGTCATCCGGGCCGGAGAGACCTTCTTCTCGCCGTCGTACTTCGGCGCGGTGAAATCGATGTCATAGGTCTGCCACTGGAGCGGCGGCAGGCACATGTTCACCGCCGGCGCCGCTACCGAGTAGACCCCCCCGCATTCGTTGTTGAGACCATCGAGTCCGAAGCTGTCGAGCATCTGGATCTCGTAGGCACCCTGGATATAAGCGCCGCTGTTGCCGCGTCCCTGACCGCGGTCCTTGGGCTGGTAGGGGAGACGGAACTCGATGTGCCAGGTGGCGTCACCGAAGCTCTCCTTGCTCGTCACGCCCTGCATGAGAAGCCCGTCGGGCGTCATCTTTCCCCCCTCGAGCTTCTCGACCCCCTTGCCGTCGAACACGACCGTCGCCCCGGCCGGGGCCTTCGTGCCGAGCGTGGGGCTCTTCCGCTCCACCTTCGGCATCTTCACGTTCCCGTCCTCGGAGACGATCGACCCGTCCTTGATCGATGCCTTGTGCGTCTTCCCGTCGGGATCGACGATCTCGAAGGCGACCACGGCGCCGTCTCGCTTTCCCTTCCCCTTGAGCTTCGTGGGGGCCTGCCAACCGTCACCGGGGAGTCCGCCCGGATAGGCGACGACATCGAACGCACCGTCGCCCAGAGCCACGACCTGGACGCCGAGCTTGAGCGGGGAGCCCCCCACCGGAACCTCGCCGGAATACTCCCCCTGGAACGGGAAGTCGGCGTCGGTCATGGCTGGGTCGGCGTAGGCCGGATTGCCCGTGTCGGCGGCACCGGCGGTCGGCATCGGCAGCAGGGCCAGACCGAGCGCGACAGGCGGCAGGAAGGCGATGGAACGGGCGAGCGAACGGAACGCAAGGAACATGAAAGTCTCCCTCAAAAGAAATGCCGGGATCGCCGTCGAACGGGGCCGGCGATGATGTGGATCGTGTCCTTCCCCAGGATGGAAAGCCTAGCGAACTTCCCCCCTTCGTGCGCCAGCCGTGGCGTCAGCCGCGATGGTCGTCGGGCCGGGCGAACACGAGCCGGCCCGCCGGCCGCTGCAGCGTGCTTGTGACACTCACCGCCACGGTCCGGCCGATCTGTTCACGACCCGCCTCGACCACCACCATCGTGCCATCGTCGAGGTAGCCGACTGCCTGACCATGCTCCTCGCCCGGTTTCACCAGGCGGACAGTGAGAAGATCACCGGGGACGTAGGTCGGTCGGAGGGCCACCGAGACATCATTGACGTTGAGCGCCTGGATGCTGCGGAGGGCGGCGATTTTCACGAGATTGGGATCGTTGGTGATGATCCTCCCGCCGAGTTTCCTGGCCATGGCCACGGTCCTCGCTTCGTCGGAAACCTCGGCATCGACTTCATCGTCGGGGGGGAGGACCTCGATCTCGATCGCCTTGCTCTCCCGGAGCCGGTTGAGGACGTCGAGTCCGCGGCGGCCGCGGAGGCGCCGCTGGCGATCGGCCGAGTCGGAGGCGGATTGGAGCTCGTCGACCACGAACGAAGGGATCACGAACCGGCTCTCGAAAAGCCCCGCCTCGGCAAGCTCGGCGATCCGACCGTCCACGATCGCGCTCGCATCGAGGACGTTCGGCCGCATCCCCTGGATGTCGCGGGCAAACTCGACGTAGGGAATGAGGAAGCGGAAGTCGCTGCGGGTCTGGAGCAGGAGGCTCGTGCAGATGTAGCAAAGCACCATGCCGAGGACGAGCGGCAGCCAGTCGAACACGGGATTGCGGGGCGGGGCGGGGATGATCGGCGTGAGGACGAGGATCACGGCGTAGGTGAGGAACACCCCGACGAGCATGCCGAAATAGACGGCCGTGATCACCGTCAGATCCTTCCGCTTGATCGAGGTGTCGATGCCGATCACCACCACCGGCACGATCGCCATCCCGATGAGCACCCCCCAGGGCACCCAGGAAGGGGCCTCTCGAATCCCGTCCGACGTGAAGATCAGGACGGCGATTCCGATCGCCACCATGAAAAACACGGCGCGGAGGATGAGGAGCGCGAGCGGGGAGGAACGGGACTGCATGGCGGGGATGTCGGAATGGAGGGATGAAGGCTTCCGATCCTACCATGCCCGGCCGGACCCCATCCGGGGTGGGACGGGCACTGCAGCGGTCAGCCCGTGCCGAGGCGGCGGCGATGGTCGAGCTCGAGGTAGCGGTCGGTCATGCCGGCGATGTAGTCGGCGACACTGCGCCGGGCGCCGAACACTTCCGCCCGTCCGCGAAACCCGCGGGGAAGTTCCTCGGGCCGGGCGCAATACCAGTCGAACAACTGCCGCAGTCGCTGCTGGGCCGGCAGCCTCACCGCGAGGACTCGCTCGCAGCGGTAAACCCTCGTGAACAGAAACCGCTCGAGTTCCCGTTTGCCGGCCGCGACGTCGGGGGCCGGAGCGACGATCCTTCCGGCGTCGGAGCCGGCGCCGTCGCGGAAGGCCCGACGGACATCGTCGGGGGAGCGGATGGCCAGGGCGTCGATCGCGGCCCGGGCTCGGGAAACGAGCCCGGCGACCTGAAAATCGACCAACTCGAGAAGCACGGCGCGGCGGAGCTCGACGCCGACGAGCCTGCCGTGACGCCCGCAGACCCGTTCGGCGGCGGAGGCCACCAGCGGCAGTTCGAGGAGCTCCTCGAGCGGCACAAGTCCGAGTTCCACCGCGTCGTCGGCGTCGTGCGTGTCGTAGGCGATGGAGTCGGCGGCGTCCACCACCTGCGTCTCGAGGATCGGCGCGGCACCTTCGCCGTCCTTGCGCCGCGTCGCCTGTCCGTCGAGTACCTCGCGGGACAGGTTCAGCCCGGGGAATCCCGGATAACGGGATTCGAGCAGCTCCATGATGCGGAGCGCCTGGGCGTTGTGATTGAAGCCCCCCTGGTCGGTGAGGAGCTCATCGAGGACATCCTCGCCGGCGTGCCCCAGCGGGGGGTGGCCGATGTCGTGGGCCATCGCCAGCGCCTCGACGAGATCCTCGTTGAGAGCCAGAGCCCGGGCGAGCGTGCGGGCGATGCTCGTCACCTCGAGGGTGTGGGTCAGTCGACTGCGGTGGTAGTCGCCGTGATATCCGGTGAACACCTGGGTCTTGTGGGCCAGGCGGCGGAAGGCTGCGGAGTGGAGGATCCGGTCCCTGTCGCGCTGGTAGGGGCTGCGGAAGGGATGGAGTGGCTCGTCGTGGACCCTTCCTTTCGAGTCGGCGGCATGCATCGCCCAGGGGGCGACGATCATCGCTTCCCTCGTTCGCCAGTCGGGTGGCCAGGGAGTGACCGTGTCAGCAGTGTGATCGTTCATGGAGGGAGCGGCTCCGCTCCCCGGAGTTGCTGCCAGAGGGCATCGAGTGCCTGGGGAAGCACCTTCACACCCGCCACCGACGGCATGAAGTTCACATCCCCCGACCACCGTGGGACGACATGCCAGTGGAGATGCCCCGGCACTCCGGCGCCGGCGACAGCGCCGACGTTGAGACCGATGTTGAACCCCTGGGCCTCCATCCGCGTCTCGATCCGCCGGCACCAGTCGACGAGGAGTTCCTGGAGATCGAGCAGCCCGGCTCGGTCGAGATCGGCGAGCGTCGCCCGGTGATCGAGGGGGGCCACGAGAAGATGACCGTTGGCGTAGGGAAAGCGGTTGAGGACCACGAGGCTCGTGGCGGTGCGGACGACGACACCAAGGTCCCGGTCGTGATCGGGGGAGGCCGAGGCGGCTCGGCAAAGGAAGCAGCCCCGGTCGGAGCCGGGCCGCCACGTGGACGGCTCCACCGGCTTCGGCCGCTCGGCAGGATTTCCCTGGACGTATGCCATCCGCCACGGCGCCCAGAGAATATCGGGATTCATGGCCGTGATCCTACCGCACGCCCGGGGTTCCCGGCATTGACACGGGGGTGGATTCTCCCGCAAATGCCTTCCAGGAAAGCCCGCGGGCTCTGGTCCCGTCCGGCGGCCGTCCTTCCCGACCACTTCTTCCCACCCCGAGGCCGGCGTGCAGTTCAAGGTCGCCACCGAAGTCTTCTCGGGGCCGATGGACCTCCTCCTCTACCTCGTCAAGCGGCAGGAGGTGGATGTGGCCGAGGTGCCGATCGCGCTGATCGCCTCGGAGTTCATCGCCTCACTCGAGGTGCTCGAGGCGCTCGCGATCGATCAGGTGGGGGAGTTTGTGGAGTTGGCCAGCGTCCTCCTCGAGATCAAGGCCCGGGCCCTCGTTCCCCGCCCCGAAGAGACCGAGGAACCGGTGGAGTTGGTCCGGGAGGATCTCGTCCGCCGGTTGCTGGAGTACAAGCAGTACCGTGACGCCGCGGTGCTCCTCGAGGATCGGGCGCGGCGGTGGGACCTGCGGTTCGCCCGGGTGACGGCCGACGTGCCGGCGGGCAAGGGACAGGCTGCCGAGGTGTCGATCGGCGACGTCCACGTCTGGGACCTCGTCGGGGCGATGTCGCGGGTGCTGCGGAAGCGGGAGAAGCGGCGACCGCGGCAGATCGTCCATGACGACACGCCGATCGAGACCCACATGGAGCGGATCGAGGGGCTCGTGTCCGAGCGCGGGAGGGTCGCTTTCTCGGAACTGTTCGACGAGGCTATGCCCCGGTCCCGCCTCGTGGGTATGTTTCTGGCCATCCTCGAGTTGGTCAGACGCCACCGGTTGGTGGCGAAACAGGATCAACTCTTCGAGGAGATCTGGCTCGCGTCCCCCGTGGTCGCGCCGGAAACGCCCCCTCCTCCCGCTGTCTCGTCGTTGCCGATCCAGACGCCGGTGCCGACGGGGGCGACCGCGATGTCGCACCGAGCCGATCCACCCTCTGCCGCCGACCCCCCTTCATGATCGAGAACGCCCCGCTCCGCACGCTCGTCCACAAGGGGCTCACCATCCAGGGGTATTCCCGGGCGGCGGTCCAGAGTTACTGGCGGATTCCCGAATTGAAGCTCGGTTTCGACCTCGGGGCCCAGCCCTGGGCCTTCATGGCGACCGGCACCTGGTTCCTCTCCCACACCCACCTCGACCACATCGCCGCGCTGCCGGTGTACGTGGCCCGGCGGCGGATGATGAAGATGGAACCGCCGACGATCTACGTTCCGGAAGCGTCGATCGAGCCGATCGAGAAACTGCTCAAGGCGGTCTCGCGTCTCGATCGCGGTCGGCTCCCCTGCACGCTCCTCCCGGCCCGCCCCGGGGACGAGATCGAGTTGTCGCGCGAGCATGTCGTCACGGTGTCCGCAACGACGCACACACTGCCGAGCGTCGGCTTCGTCGTCTGGGAGCGGCGGCGCAAGCTGAAGCACGAATACCACGGCCTGCCCGGCGAGCGGATCCGTGATCTGAGGCTCTCTGGCACGGATGTCACGCAGGAGGTGCGGACGCCGCTCGTGGCCTATCTCGGCGACAGTTCCCCAGAAGGGCTCGACCGCTGCCCGGCGATGTTCGAGGCGATGATCCTGATCACGGAACTCACCTTCGTGGCCCACAACCACCGCAAGGAGAGGATCCACAAGTTCGGGCACATGCACCTCGACGATTTCCTGGCCCGCCGCGACCGTTTCCGCAACGAGATCGTGATCGCCAGCCACTTCTCCACCAGGTACACCGACGAGCGGATCCTCCGGATCCTCGCCAAGCGGATCCCCGACATGCTCGACGGACGACTCCAGGTCTGGCTCTGAACGTCACCTGAGCGTTGTCATGGGAGACGCACTCCGCACGGCACGATTCGGTCACTGTCCGGCGGATGGAGGTGTTCCGCAGGGGTGGCCCCACATCCAGCGGCGGATCTCCCGTTGCGAAGCCCCCTGACCGATGCCGATCAACCCCGTCGCCCCGGTGCCATCATGCCAGTCGCCGCGGAATCGCCCCGGTCGGTTTACGTGCACGTCCCCTTTTGCCGGCACCGCTGCGGCTACTGCGATTTCGCCGTGGTTGCCGGGCGTGACGATCTCGTCGATCGGTATCTCGGGGCGATCCGTCGGGAACTCGAGCGGATCCCGACGCCCGTCTCGCTCGACACGCTCTATCTCGGCGGCGGAACGCCGTCCCACCTCGGTGCCGAGGGCTTGAGGAGGTTGTGGGGGGCGTTCGCCGGAAGGTTGTGCCCCGCGAGCGGTGCCGAGGTGACGATCGAGGCCAATCCGGCTGACGTCACCCCGCCGCTCGTCGCCGCGGTCGTCGACTGCGGTGTCACCAGGGTCAGCCTCGGGGCCCAATCGCTCTCGGGCGCGACCCTCGCCGCCCTCGATCGCGACCATGGCGCCGATGAGGTTCGTCGGGCCGTCGATCTCCTTCTCGGGGCCGGTTTGTGCGTCAACGTCGACCTGATGACGGCGGCCCCCGGGCAGACGCTCGCCGACGTTGAAGGCGATCTCGACCAGGTGCTCGCGCTCGGGGTCCAGCACGTATCGGTTTACTGCCTGACCTGGGAGCGGGGCACGCGGTTCATCGGCTTGTTGAATCGTGGGATTCTCAAGCGCGCCGACGAGGAACTCGAGGCAGGGATGTTCGCGGCGGCGATCGATCGTTTGCAGGCCGGCGGCTTCGACCACTACGAGGTCTCGAACTTCGCGCTCCCCGGTCACCGCTGCCGCCACAACGAGGGCTACTGGGACTGCCGTCCCTGGGAGGCATTCGGACCGGGGGCGGCCCGGTTCGACGGTCGGACGAGGACCACCAACCACCGCAGTCCGTTCACCTGGATCCGCCGGGTCGAGGCGGGCGTCGACCCCGCCGCCGATCATGACCGGATGACGGCCGAGGGGGCGGCACGGGAACGGATCGTCGTCGGCTTGAGGCGGTGCGACGGGATTGTCCGGAAGGCATTCCTCGCGGCCAGCGGGCTGTCGTTTGACGATTTGGCTGGCGCGGCCCTGAAGTGTTGGGTGGAGCGGGGCTGGGCGGTCGATGACGGATCCCGGATCTCCCTGACACGCGCCGGATTGCTCGTGTCGGACAGCCTGTGGGGGGCGATTCTCGAGGGCGGTCCGAAAGGGGGGGAAGCGGGATGAATCGGGCTTCTCCCGCGGCCTGCAGAGGTCGCTTGCCCGGGGCGGCAGGCATTGGTATCCTCCGGGGCTTCCGTCGAGAGGGTTCGCGCCTGTGCAAAAAGGCTGCGGGTCACGACGAACCGCGGACATGAGAGGACATCGGGATCAATGAAGACGTTCATGGCGAAGCAGGGTGAGGTCGAGCAGCGCTGGTGGCTGGTCGACGCGACCGACAAGCGGGTCGGGCGATTGGCGAGCGAGGTCGCCATGATCCTCATGGGCAAGCATCGCCCCACCTACACCCCGCATGTCGACACCGGCGATTTCGTCGTCATCGTCAACGCCGACAAGGTGCAGTTCACCGGCAAGAAGTGGCAGCAAAAACTCTACCGTTGGTACACCGGTTACCAGGGGCTCAAGTCGGAAACTGCGGCGGAGCGTCTGGAACGCCGGCCGGAGTTGATCCTCGAGGAGGCGGTGCGTCGGATGCTCCCCAAGACGCGTCTGGGACGCCACATGCACGACAAATTGAAGGTTTACGCCGGTGCGGAACATCCGCATCAGGCCCAGATGCCGCAGTCGCTCGAACTGACGGCCAACTGACCCCCCATTCCAAACTCACTGAAAACCGGGTTCGAACGACGATCCGGATCCTGACACGAGGACTCATTCGATGGCCGAGCAGGGAACGAAGAATGTGCGGAGCAACGGCGACGTGCTCGCGACCGGTCGACGGAAGACGGCAGTGGCCCGGGTCCGGCTCCGTCCCGGCAATGGGACGATCAAGGTCAACGGCCGCGAACTCGGGGCCTATTTCCCCGCCATCAAGGACCGCGTCCTCGTCTCCGGTGCCCTCGAGATCGTCGGTCGTCAGTCGGCCGTGAATGTCGACATCACCGTCGATGGTGGCGGGCCGACCGGTCAGGCTGGCGCGTGCCGACTGGGGATTGCCCGGGCCCTCAAGACCTTCGACGGCGAACTCGCCGAGTCGCTCCGTCAGGGAGGGTTGCTCACGCGCGACGGCCGCATGAAGGAACGGAAGAAGTACGGCCTTCGTGGTGCCCGTCGTGGCACGCAGTTCTCCAAGCGTTGATCTGCTGACTCCAAACCGGCGGGGTGTCCTGCCGTTTCGAGCCGAACAAAGAACCCCAGGGGACCTTCCTCTGGGGTTTTTTCATGCCCATCCGACCCGCATCACCCCCCCGACCGGCAATCCCTCGGCATCCCCTGTCGGTTTCCCTTCCCGGAATCCGAAGGCATACTTGAGGTGAGGGAGGTGGCAGGGGACGGTCTCGGCCGCCGCTTTCCCCCTCGATTCCTTCTCGCTCCGGTTCATCTGGCACCTAGGGGTTTCGCCATGGCCCGCTCATTCACCGCCGCACTCGGCTTGATCACCCTTTCTCTGGCGGCCGCGGTGGCGAACGCCCGCGACGCGGGAACGTCGTCGCGGCAACCGGCCAAGCGTCAGGCCGTCGAGGTGCACGACGTGCTCGATGCCGAGGCTGCGGGTCTCGTGACGGTGAAGTTCATCCCCAACGATTCGCGTTCCGCCCAAGTGCTCGTGACCAACAAATCCGGCAAGCCGCTGACGCTGCGGATGCCCCCCGCCTACGCAGGCGTGCCTGTTCTTGGCCAGATGGGGCCAGGCGGAATGGGTGGCGGCATGGGCGGCATGGGTGGCATGGGCGGCGGCATGGGTGG
>Ga0078894_10003151_pt1 | contig 12521 bp, 10 predicted proteins | sample LauGreSu1BDMLBSD_2_FD_67506 | JGI IMG/M metagenome (GOLD analysis project Ga0078894, IMG submission 67506) | Freshwater lake microbial communities from Lake Michigan, USA - Su13.BD.MLB.SD (version 4) (version 4) | ecosystem: Environmental > Aquatic > Freshwater > Lake | place: Lake Michigan...
CGTGGACGTGCCGGGGAATGACGGGGAAGTTGAGGTTCCAGACATTCGTCGCCAGGCGTTCGCGGTGGAAGAACACCACCGTCCGATCGTCGTAGGCCTCCACGGCGCGGAGTTGGTCGGTGCCGTCGCGGACGCTCGGCAGCGGGAGTTCGTCATCCATGATCACGGCGTAGCTGAAGGCGACATCGTGGGCGGTGATCGGTTCGCCGTCGCTCCACGCCAGATCGTCACGGAGCACCACCCGGTCGACGAGGCCATCGGCGCTGGTCTGCCACGAGCCCACCGTCTCGGCCATGGCGAAAGGCTCGAGCCTCCGGTCGAAGGAGAACAGCCGCAGTTCCGTCAATCCGATCACCTCGAACTCCGCCGGCGATCGGCGCAGGATCGGATTGAGACTGGCGGGATCGGCGGGGAGGTGACGGACGAGCACGGCGCCGTCGTCGGCCTCACCGTCCGCCGGAGGCCGGGCCAACGCGGCGAGAATCCGCGCGTTGGCCGCCGGGGAATCGTTCGGTTCGGCAAGGGCCCGCTCGTCGGCCACCGCGCCGGCGGCGAGTTCCTCGCGGAGGACGGCAAGCGAGTCCCGCACCGGCCGGTCGATCCAGGAAAGGCCGTCAAGCGTCTCCGGCGAAGGAGCGACGAAGCTCTCGTCTCGCCCCTTCTCCACACCCGCCACCCGCGTCGCGCCACCGACCACCGGGGCAGTCACGCCGACCGGCAGGCCCTCGGGGCGCCGACTGCACCCCCCCGCCATGAGCGTCGCGACGATCACCAGCATCCCGACGCGTGTCTGCCGAACCACCGTGCCCCCCCCGCCGCTCGGGCCCTCACTCCGGGAAACGGTGCCCCATCTTCTCGCGCTTCGTCTGCAGGTAGCGCTGGTTGAACTCATGGACCGGCGGGAGGATCGGCACCTGGTCGACGACCTCGAGATCGAAGCCGCCGTAGATGAAGGCGTCGGTCTTCTTCGGATTGTTCGTGAGCAACCGCACCCGCCGCAGGCCGAGATCCTTGAGGATCTGGATGCCGATGCCGTAGTCCCGCGCATCGGCCTTGAAGCCGAGCGCCAGGTTCGCCTCCACCGTGTCGAGCCCCTGGTCCTGCAGGGCATAGGCCCGGATCTTCTCCACCAGCCCGATGCCCCGGCCCTCCTGCGGGAGGTAGACGAGCACGCCTGCACCCTCGGTGCCGATCTTCTCGAGCGCCATGTGGAGTTGGTCGCCACAGTCGCAGCGGAGGCTGTCGAGGAGGTCACCGGTGAAACAGGAGGAGTGCAGGCGGACGAGCGGATCGGTGGCCGCGGCCGGATCCCCCATCACCAGGACGATCGGCTGCTGCGGTTCGAACTTCACCCCGTAGGCGATCACCCGGAACTGCCCCCATTTGGTCGGCAGGTCGGCCTCGGCGATCCGCTCCACGAGTTGCTCACGGGTGCGCCGGTGCCGGATGAGCTGCTCGATCGAGATGATCTCGAGACGGTGCTCGCGGGCCATCTTGTGGAGCGTTTCCCGGTCGGCCCGGTTGCCGGTGTCGTCGAGGATCTCGCACAGGACGCCAGCCGGTTGGATGCCGGCCATCCTCGCCAGGTCGACCGCCGCCTCGGTGTGGCCGGCGCGGCGGAGCACGCCCCCCTCCTTGGCGACGAGGGGGAAGAGATGACCGGGGCGGACGAAGTCGGCCGGCCGGGAGTCGGGGGCGAGGATCGCGGCGATCGTGGTCGCCCGTTCGCCGGCCGTGATCCCCGTCCGCGCCGAGACGTGGTCGACGGGAACTGTGTAGGCCGTGCCGAGGGGGGTGGAGTTGGCCTGGACCATCATCGGCAAGTCGAGCCGGCGGGCCATCTCCGGAAGGATCGGCATGCACACCTGCCCGCGGCCGTGGCGGATCATGAAGTTGACCACTTCGGGCGTGGCCTTCTCGGCGGCACAGACGAAATCCCCTTCGTTCTCCCGGTCCTCGGCGTCGACGACGACGATCACCTCGCCCCGGCGGATGGCGGCGACGGCAGCTTCGATCGTGGAAAAACCTTCCGGCATGGCGGGACCCGTGGGGGATGGGTCGGATGGCGGCACCGCAAGACCCGAAAGGAGTATAGGATGCCGGAGCGACCGGACGTCCCCAGCGACGGACTTTTCCATGCTCGACCGCGAGGAGTACATCGAACAGGGCCATCTGTTCCATGCCCTGGGCGAGCGGATGGCGGCGGGGATCGCCGCCCAGGAGGCGCTGACGTCGATCGCGCAGGAGGTCCTCGCCACCACGAAACTCCCGATGGCGATCGATTACCTCGTCGCCGAGTTGAAGCTGTTCGGCACGCTGTCGACGGCCATGGCCCGCATCCCCCACTACTTCACCCGCTTCCAGACGTTCGTCATGAACCGGGCGGAACAGGAGGGGGGGCGGTTCGACATGCGGACGGCGCTTGCGATCCTCGAGCGCGAAGCCCGCTACCGGGCCGACGGGCCGACGCCCCAGGGGCTGTTCTTCTACCGCTTCGAGTGCCTGTCGCGCAACCGCCTCGACTACCAGCAGGGGATGGACGCGATCGCCGAAGACCCGATCTTCGACGACGACTGGAAGTCGTGGATCCGCACCGTCGGCAGGCAGGTCGGGTTCGTCGATCTCGGCGATCTGATCAGCGTCCGCAGCCCCGAGTACTGGCGGCTCGAGAAGCGCGAAGCGCTCCTCGCCGGCCGCGAGGACACCGGCCCTGACCGGGCGATGCTGTTCGGCGAGAAGGAGGGGCGGATCGCGCGGGCCAACCGCGGCAAGGATCCGCTCTTCTTGTTCGCCGCGCTCGAGAGGCAACTCGGATATCCGGCGGTGCCGCGGCCGGCGCCGGTGACGGCGTCGTCGGAATCGCCCGCGCTCCTCGCCCGCAGGCTCGAGCGCCTCGAGATGCGCGTGAAGCTCCTCGAGGAGGAGTCGCGCGGCGGGATCGACCTCTCCAAGTTCGACCCGAAGAATTTCCAGACGCCGCCGGGGGAATGATGGCGATGCCGACGAGCCTCCGCGGCGACGCGGAGCGGGTCTGGCAGGCGGCGATCGGCGCCGTCGACCCGCAGCGACTCCTCGCCACGGCGTCGGCCGACCTCCTCGGTCCGCTGCCGAGCGGGCGGATCGTCGTTGTCGGTGCCGGCAAGGCCGCGGCCGGCATGGCCGCCGGCGTCGAGGCGCTCCTGGCACGGTGCGGATTCCCGGCGAATCGTCTGTCGGGGCTCGTGAGCGTGCCCGAGGGATCCGCGGCGGTCCTCCGCGTCATCGAGATCCGCGAGACGAGGCCTGCGGGGGTCAATCTGCCGACCCCGCGCGTCGTCACGGCCACCGCCCTGATGCTCGGGAGTCTTGGCCGGCTCGGGCCCGACGACCTCGCCGTGGCGCTCGTCACCGGTGGTGGATCGGCGCTGCTGTCGGCCCCGCGCGACGGCATCACCCTCGACGACAAGATCGCCGTCGCCCGTTTCCTCTCCTCCCGAGGCGCCGGAATCGGCGAGCTGAACACCGTCCGCCGGGCCTCGAGCGCCGTCAAGGCCGGCGGCCTCGCCAGGGCCTGCACGGCGGGGAGGCTCGTGGTCCTCGTCCTTTCCGACGTGATCGGCGACCCGCTCGACCTGATCGCCTCCGGCCCCTGCATGCCGACGCCTCCCGATCCGTGGGCAGCGCTCGAGATCCTCGATCGCTTCGGGGCCATTGCCGCCGGCATCGCGCCCCGCCTCGTCGACTGCCTCCGTCGCGACCTCGCGGCGACACGCTCGCCCGAGCCTGCCTCCCCGTCCGATCCGACCTGGGTCACCCCCACCGGATGCCATGTCGCCCACGGAATCGTGGCCAACAACGACACGGCGGTCGACGCCGCGGCCGCGGCCGCACGGGCGCTCGGCTACGTCACCGAGATCCGCCACGCCGCATCGGGGGTCTCCGCGCTCGACGGGCGTGCCGAGACCGTCGGCCTGCGGTTGGCGGCCGAGGGGATGGCGCTCGCGTCCCGCACCGCCGCCGATGGCAGGCCGCGGGCCGTGATCGAAGGAGGGGAAGCGACGGTCGTGATCCCCGACGACCATGGCCAGGGGGGGCGCAACCAGCAGACGGTCCTGGCAGCGGCCATGCCGGCCGCTGCGACGTGGCCGACCGGACTTCTCGTGGCGAGCCTCGGGACCGACGGCGAGGACGGCCCCACCGATGCGGCAGGGGCGCTCGTTGACGCCGCGGTGGCACGTGCGCTCGCCGCCGACCCGCAGGGATCGCAGCAAGCCCTCGCGCGTTGCGACGCGCTTCCCATCCTCGAGCGTGCCGGTGGTCTTGTCCGCACCGGACCGACCGGCACGAACGTCGCCGACGTGCGGATCATCCTCGCTCGGCCGTGACGGCGTCTCGCTCCTTCGATCCGCCGTCGCTCGAGCGATCAGACGTCGCAGAGGCTGACGGCCTGCTTGAGGCCCGCGAGGGCGTCGCGGGTGGGGATGAACTCGTGCCCCACCCAGCCCTTGTAGCCGAGTTGGACGAGCTTCCGCATGATCGGCGGGAAGTTGATCTCCTGGTTGTCGTCGAGCTCGGCGCGGCCGGGATTGCCGGCGGTGTGGATGTGGCCGATGACATCCTTGCACTCTTCGAGCCGGCGGATGACGTCGCCGTTCATCACCTGGACGTGATAGATGTCGAAGAGGAGCTTGACGCGGGGCGAGCCGACGCGGCGGCAGATGTTCGCCACGTAGTCGATGTCATCCCCCTGGTAGCCGGGGTGGCCCTTCATCGGGTGGCTGCCGTCGCGGGTGTTGAGGTGTTCCAGACAGATCGTCACCCCCTTCTTCTCGGCGTGCGCGGCGATCGCCTTGAGTCCCTTCACGCAGTTGTCGGCCCCCTCTTCGAGCGAAATCTCGCCGCTCTTCGGATCGTCGGCATCGCGCCACTTGTAGCCGGTGAACGCGATCACGGCCGGCATCCCGTGCTCGGCACAGGCGTCGATCGTCTTCGAGGTCCGCTCGATCACCTCTGCCTGGTAGGCGGGGTTGTTGAAGCCCCGCATGAACGGGGCGCCGGGCATGCCGTTGGCGGCGAGCGCACAGGTCAGGCCGTGTTTCTTGAGCGTCGGGAAGGCGTCGGGCTCGAGGATCTCGATCGAGGTGCAGCCGAGGTCCTTGGCGACGTGGCACATCTTCTCGAGGTCCCATTTGTCGCCGGCGACGTTGTAGCACCAGTAGACGAGGGAGTGATTGATGTTGCCCTTCATGGGAGACTCTCCGAAATGCGTGCGGATGGATGAATGGATGGTGGCGGGTCGATCGGACCGGCGGCACGTGTCCGCCGCCGCGAACGCCCCCCGGCGTCCGCAGCCGAGGCTACACTACCACCTCCCGAGTCTCTCCGGAAGCGTCCGCCATGCTCCCTGCCGTGCGCCGGTCGTCCATCGGTTTCACCTTCGCAAGCCCCCTGTGCCTCTGCGTCGTCGTCGCATTCCTCATGGTCGCCGCGGCGGCACGGGGAGAGCCCCCCGCGCCCGCGTCATGGTCGCTCCACGAAGGTGACCGTGTCGTTTTTCTCGGTGACGCGCTGGTCGAGCGCGAAGGGGAACGGGGAGCGATCGAGACGGCGCTCGTGGCCACCCATCCCGACGCCGACCTGACGATCCGCAATCTCGGCTGGAGCGGCGACACGGTGTGGGCGGAATCGCGCGGCGTGTTCGACCAGCCCTCGGCCGGCTACGCCCGCCTTCTCCCCCTCGTCGACAGCCTCGAGCCTACGGTCGTGGTGCTCGCCTATGGCCGCAACGAATCGTTCGCCGGTGCGGCGGGGCTGGCCCCGTTTCGCGATCAACTCGCTCGCCTCTGTCGCGACCTCCGCGCGCCGCGTCAGGAGCGCGGCCACGAGCCCCTCCGGCTCGTCCTCGTCACCCCGCCGCCGTTCGAGGCGACGCCGCCGCTCTCCGCGGCCACGGCCGCCGCGCGGAACGCCGCACTGTCCCGGTACGCAGCCGCGATCCGTGACGTGGCTCACGAGGTGGAGGCCGGCACGGTCGACCTTTTCGACGGGGTGGTCGCCCGACTCCCCGCCGGCGCGCGGCTCACCGAAAACGGTGTCCACCTCTCCGACGCCGGCTACGAGGCGGCCGCGGCCGTCTTCGCCGCCGCCTGTGGCCGGCCGCTGTCGGGCGACCATGCCGGCCGCACCGCCGCCCTCCGTGACGCGGTCAACGAGAAGAACAGGCTCTTCTTCCACCGCTGGCGCCCCGCCAACGAGACCTACCTGTTCCTCTTCCGCCGTCACGAGCAGGGGAACAACGCCGTCGAGATCCTCCAGTTCGACCCGCTCGTCGAGGCGGCGGAGGCGAAGGTGCGGAACCTGGCCAGGGAGACGCGCTGAGATGTCCTTCATTCCCCCGGTTGTCGGTCGGGCCGTTGCCGCGGCCCTCCTCCTGATCGGCCTCGCCGCGCCGGCCTCCGCGCAGCGGGCCCTCACCGAGATCCCCGTCCCCGATCCGGCCGCGGAGCTCGCGGCGATGGAGGTGGCCGAGGGCTACGAGGTGAATCTGTTCGCCGCCGATCCGGCGATCCGTAAGCCGTTGCAGATCAACTTCGATCCGCAGGGCAGGCTGTGGGTGTCGTCGTCGAGCGTCTATCCGCAGATCCTTCCCGGCGAGATCCCCGACGACACGGTGACGATCCTCGACGACACCGACGGCGACGGGGTCGCCGACGACTCGCGGGTGTTCGCCTCCGGGCTCCACATGCCGACGGCCGTGATTCCCGGCGACGGCGGCTGCTACGTCGCCAATGCCACCGAACTGCTCCATCTCGCCGACACCGACGGCGACGGCCGGGCCGACACACGCCGCCAACTCCTCTCGGGATTCGGCACCGAGGACACCCACCACCTCATCCACACGTTTCGCTTCGGCCCCGACGCGCGGCTCTATTTCAATCAGTCGATCTACATCCACAGCCACGTCGAGACCCCCTTCGGCGTGCGGCGATTGAACGGCGGCGGGATGTGGCGATTCCGCCCGGCGACGCTCGACCTCGATGTCTTCGCCCGCGGCTGGGTGAATCCCTGGGGACACGCGATCGACGCGTGGGGCCGGTCGCTGGTCACCGACGGCGCCGGCGGGGAGGGGATCAACCTGGGCTTTCCCGGCGCCGCCTATTTCACCGCCGTGGGCACGCCGCGGATCCTCCACGGGATGAACCCCGGGAGCCCGAAGCTCTGCGGCCTCGAGATCCTCTCCGGGGCCCATCTCCCCGACGACGCACAGGGCGTGCTCGTGACGCACGACTTCCGCGCCAATCGCGTCTGCCGCTATCGGCTCACCGAATCGGGCTCGGGATTCGAAAGCGAGAAGCTCCCCGACCTGATCCGCTCGTCGCGGATCGACTTCCGCCCGATCGACGTGAAGACGGGCCCCGACGGCGCGATCTACATCGCCGACTGGTACAACCCGATCATCCAGCATGGCGAGGTCGACTTCCGCGACGATCGCCGCGACCGGAAGCATGGCCGCATCTGGCGAGTGACGGCGAAGGGGCGACCGCTGCTTCCGCGCTTCGACGCCACGACGCTTTCCGACAACGAACTGGTCGACCTGCTCACCGCCGAAGGTTGGGCCCGCGACGCCGCCCGGCGCGTCCTCGTGGAACGCGGTATCTCGGAGGTCGGCCCCGACCTCGACGACTGGTCCTCCGCCGCACGCCGCGCCGCGCCCGGTACCGCCGGCTACCACCGTGGCCTCGAACGGCGCTGCCTCGAGCTCCTCTGGCTCCGCCAGGGGCTCGACGACGGCTCGAATGTGGCGATCGACGGAGCGCTCCTGTCGCGGGTGCTCACCTCGCCCGATCCCCGCGCCCGCGCCGCGGCCTGCCGCGTCGCCGTCGACTGGGCCGATCGGCTCGGGACGCCGGGCGTGGGGCCTGACGGCAGCCCCGGGGCCATCGACCTCCTCGCCCCGACCGTCGACGACGACGCGCCGGCGGTGCGTCTCGAGGGGGTGCGGGCGCTCGCGACGATCGGCCGAAGGCTCGATCCTGCCTCAGCCGACGCGACGCGCGCCGCAACGCTCGTGCTCCATGCCGTCGATCATCCCGGCGACGACGCCCTCGATTACGCCGTCTGGCTGGCGGCCCGCGAGCTCGAAGCGGCCTGGCTGCCGGCGGTGCTCGCCGGCAGCTTCGACGACGGCGGGAAGATCTCGCGCGTCCTGTTCGCGATCCGCGCCGCGGAGGCCACTGCCGCAAGCGGCTGGATGGCCGAGCGGCTCGGGAGCGGCACCATCGACGGGGAGGACCGGGCAGCGCTCGTCGAAGCGATCGCCCTCCTCGGCAGCGCCACTGAAGTCGGGCCGGCGTTCGCAGCCGCGACGGCGGCCGACACCCCCCCTGCCCGCTCCGTGGCGCTGCTCGAAGCGCTCGTCGAAAACCGGCGAAAGCGGCACGTCGTGCCGAGCTGCGATCTCTCGGCCATTCGACCGATGATCAAAAGCGCCGACGCGGCACTCGCCACGGCCGCCATCGCTGCCGCCGGGGCGTGGCAGGCCGACATCACCGCGGGAGATTTGGCCGATGTCGCCACCGACGCCGGGCGCGAACTGTCGCTCCGGGCTGCGGCGATCGGGGCGTTGGGCAACCTCCCCGGCCCCGCCGCGCACGACCGGCTGATGGAGATCGCCGCAGCCGAAGGGGCCCCGGAGACGGTGGTGGCTGGCGCCCTTGCCGCGCTTGTCAGCCGGTCCGTCGCGGACGCCGCGCCGCTGACAGCGGCCTGGCTTGCCCGTGGCCCGGGCGACACCGCGATCCACGACGTACTGCGGGCGTTCCTCCGCACGCGTGACGGCGCCGATCGGCTCGCCGACGCCCTCGCCTCCGTCACGCTCCCCCCTCCCTCCGCGCGCACCGCGCTTCAGGACGTGACCGCGGCTGGCCGACCGGAGCCACGGCTCACCGCGACGCTCGAGCGTGCCGTGTCGGCGGCCGGTGGCCGGACGCTGTCCGCCGACGAGCGCGGCGCGATCCTCGCCCGGATCGGCGCAGGGGCCGACCCGGCCCGCGGCCGGGAGCTCTACCGCCGCGCCGAGCTGCGCTGCGTTGCCTGCCACCGGATCGACCGCGAAGGGGGCCGCGTTGGGCCGAACCTGACCGCGATCGGATCGGCCGCCCAGCCCGACTATCTGCTCGACGCGCTTCTCGAGCCTGGCAAGAGCGTCAAGGAGGGTTACGGTGCGCTCGTCGTCGTCACCGCCGACGGGCAGGTGACCAGCGGCATTCCGGTGTCGCGATCCGACACCGAGCTCGTCCTCCGCGACGCGCTCGACAAGGAGGTGCGGCTGCAACTCGCCGACGTCGAGGAGGAGGCGCCAGGGAGCTCGCTGATGCCGGCCGGCCTCGTCGACACCCTCTCACCGGAGGAGATCGCCGATCTCGTGGGCTATCTCTTCTCCCTGGGACGCTGAGGGGGCCCGGCGCCGCGGCGCGGTAGCATGCGGTGGGCTAGAATCGAGCCGTTTCCCGACCACCCGAGATTTCCGCCATGCCATCCCTGAAGCGTGTCCTCGTCACCGGCGGGGCCGGCTTCCTCGGCAGCCACCTCTGCGAGCGGCTCGTCGCCGAGGGGCACGACGTGATCTGCGTCGACAACTTCTTCACGAGCCAGAAGTCCAACGTCGCCCATCTTCTCGCGCAGCCGAACTTCGAGCTCCTTCGCCACGACGTCGTCCATCCTCTCTGGCTCGAGGTCGATGAGATCTACAACCTCGCCTGCCCGGCGGCGCCTGGGCACTATCAGTTCAACCCGATCAAGACGATGAAGACGAGCGTGATCGGTGCGATCAACGTCCTCGGTATGGCGAAGCGATGCCGGGCCAAGGTCCTCCAGGCCTCGACGAGCGAGGTCTACGGCGATCCGGAAGTCCATCCGCAGCCCGAGAGCTACCGCGGCGCGGTCAATCCGATCGGGCCACGTGCCTGCTACGACGAGGGGAAGCGGGCCGCCGAGACGCTGTTCATGGATTACCACCGCGCCCACCGGATCAACGTCCGGATCGTACGGATCTTCAACACGTACGGCCCACGGATGAATCCTTACGACGGCCGAGTGGTGAGCAATTTCATCCGTCAGGCGATCGCCGGAGAGCCGATCACGCTGTTCGGATCGGGCGACCAGACGCGGAGCTTCTGCTACCGCGACGACCTCGTCGAGGGGATGATGCGGATGATGGCGGCGCCCGACGATTTCACCGGGCCGGTGAACATCGGCAATCCAGGAGAGTTCACGATCCGTGAACTCGCCGAGCTGACGGTCGAATTGACCGGCTCGCGTTCCGAGATCGTTCATCGGCCACTGCCCGTCGACGACCCGGAGCGCCGCCGTCCCGAGATCACGCTGGCCCGCGACCGCCTCGGATGGCAACCGACCGTGCCGCTCCGCGATGGACTCGCGCGGACGATCGAATGGTTCCGATCGGTCGACCTCGCCGACTATCGTCCTCCGACGCCGAACTACTGACCCGGCGATCCGCGGAGGAACACGCGGAGGAGGATCACGCCGAGCGTCGCGGCCCCGATCCCGGCGACGAGCCCCATCTGGTCGAAAGCCCAATCGACGCCGTCGGCATGGCGGCCGAAAATCGGCTGGGTGATCTCGTCGACCGCGGCGAACAGCGAGAGCACGACGAACAGCGCCGCCGCCGACCGCCCCGTCCATCCGCCGCGGGCGGCGACCGCCACCGCCACCGCGCCCCCGAGGAGGAAGTAGGCGGTGAGGTGGAGGGTCTTGTCGCCGGGGCTGTTCGGACCGACGAGTTGGTCCGGTTGCGGATGGTGCGTGGCATAGACGAGCACGCAGGCGTAGGCCGCCGCCAGGAGGTCGAAAACCCGCTGAACGGCCCGGGGAAAGGCGTCTGCCGGGGGTGGAATTGGCCTTCGTCGAGCGTCGGTCATTCGTTACCCTCCGCCCCCTTCGCCTCGGATCGACGTCTCGCGACGCACGTCCGGCGGAGCATAGCGGAGCCCCCGGTCCATCACATCCCCTCGTTTGGTGTCACCCCATCCTCCGGGGCACCGACCCGAACGCCCGAAGGAGCCTGTCCCCATGGAGCGCACGCAGCTGTCGGCGATCGTCCTCGACCTTCTCGAGAAGGAAACCGGCGAGACCTACCCCGCCGTCGAGGAAGCGACCACGTTGCGCGAGGGGCTCAACCTCGATTCGCTCGACATGGCCGGCCTCGTTCTCCACATCGAGAGCCACTTCGGCATCCAGATCGAGAGCGAGTTGCTCGACGGCATCCAGTCGGTCGGCGATCTGCTCGACGTCCTCGAGGCGAAGATCGCCACCAAACCGGTCCGCAAGGCGGCCTGAAGACAGGCACGGCCAGCGAGCTCGCCCATGCCCCGCACCATCTCCTGCCCAGTCGCGGCCCATGCCGACGTCGCTTCGAGCGTCGCCGGCATGGCGGCGCTGCGCGAGGAAGCCGTGCCCGGGGCGCCAGCGCTTCCGCCGCGCTTCCTGCGCCATGCCGACGAGCACACCGTCGTCGGCATCCGCGCGGTCCAGAAGGCTCTGGCCGCGCTCGAGACCCGTGGTCCGGTCACGGCTGGCAGGCACGATCGATTCGCCGTGGTCGCCGCCCCTTGCGGGGCCGGACGCCCGGCGAGCGCACGCACGCTCGTCGGCCTCCGCGACGGCGGGCCGGTGACGGTCTCTCCGCACGTCGTTCCCCAGTGCTCGCTCCATGCGGTCGCAAGCGCCGTGAGTGTCGGCCTGGGGATCCACGGTCCCAACATCGGCGTGGGTGGGGGCCCCGAGGCGATCTCCGAGGCGTTCGTCACGGCGCTCTCGCTCCTCGACGAACCGGAGGTCGAGGGCTGTTGGCTCGTCCTCACCGCCTGGGACGATGAGCCGACGCTCGCCGCCGACGGCGCCGCGCCCGCCGATGCGGTCTGCCGGGGCGTGGCCCTGGCCCTCGACCGGGCCGCGACCGGGGCGCTGCGTCTCGTCTTGCGCACGGTACCGATGCTCGCGGCCGTCCACGACGGCGAGGCCGGCCCCGAGCCGGGCCACGACGAATCGCTGGCCACGTTCGCGGCGATGCTCGACCGGGCCGGGCGGACAGGCGTGCGTCCCTTCGACTGTGACGGCTGCCTCTGGACGTTGCGGCTGGGATGGGGGGCGCTTGTCACCTTGGAGCGCGACGCCGCCGGCCTCACGATGCCGGAGCCACGGAGGATCGCCGCGTGAGCCACGAGCAGTCCTCCTCCGACCGCGCTGCGCTGATCACCGGGATCGGGGCCGTGACCCCGCTGGGGAACGGCTTCGATGCGGTGGCCGACGCGCTCCTCGCCGGCCGGTGCGGCGTCGTCGAGATCGATGGCGCCGGATTCAGTCGCGAACCGAGGCAGTTTGCGGCGCCGGTCGGCCGGATCCCCGCTCTGCCGCCCGGCACGACCACAGGCTTCGATCGCCTGGGGGAGATGTGCCTGGCGACCTCCACCCTGGCGCTTGCCGACGCCGGGCTCTCCGACCTTCGCGGCGGCGGGCCGCTG
>Ga0078894_10003152_pt1 | contig 12520 bp, 9 predicted proteins | sample LauGreSu1BDMLBSD_2_FD_67506 | JGI IMG/M metagenome (GOLD analysis project Ga0078894, IMG submission 67506) | Freshwater lake microbial communities from Lake Michigan, USA - Su13.BD.MLB.SD (version 4) (version 4) | ecosystem: Environmental > Aquatic > Freshwater > Lake | place: Lake Michigan, USA...
GAGTTGTTCATAATGTGCGCGCATGGTGTCTACACTGTAGTGCTGCTTCACTGCGGCCTGGGCCGCTGACGCTTTTGCCACGCTGGGCTCCCAGTCATTGATGACCGCCAGCATCTCCTGGGCGAGATCGCTGGCGGCGGGCGATCTGGTGAGTCGCCCGAGTTTGCCATGCCCGAGGACCTTGGCATTGTTGCCCACCGGAGTTGCGATGACCGGTGTTCTCGATGCCATGGCTTCCAGCAGGCTGATGGATGTGCCCTCCGCCAGCGACGGCAGGACAAACAGATCCAATGCCCGATGAATGCGTGGCGTGTCATTGCGCGTCCCGAGGAATCGGACGGCGCCGCTGAGGCCAAGGCGGGCCACATGCGTCGAGAGATCGGGCCAGAGCGGCCCGTCGCCGGCGAGCAGGAGATACGCAGCAGGCATGCGTGCCATCACGTCGCGAAATGCGGTGATGAGGGCGTGGAGGTTCTTCACCGCGGCGAGTCGCGCGACCACGCCAATCACCATCCGGTCCTCGATCTCCAGCTCCTCCCGCATGCGCTGTCGGTCCGCCGGATCGTCGATGAAGGTGGCGGTGTCAATGCCGTTCTCGATGACCGAGATGTTCTGGGGGCGCAGGCCAACACGGTCCACCAGGTCCTGCTCGAGCGCCTCGGAGACGGCCACGATGTGTGTGCTGTGGCGCGCTTCCCATCGCTTGAGCACGATATCGTAGAACGGATCGCTGTCGAGTTTACCATGAACGGTGTGCACCGTCGTATCGACGCCGGCCATTTGGGCCGCTCGGCAGGCGCGGCCCCATACACCACTGTGCGTATGCACCACGTCGGGCCGCAGCGTGCGGAGATGACGAACGAGTCCGGGGGCCCAGAAGGAGGAGCGCAATCCCGGTGCACGCACGAGTGAGACCCGGATGCCGACGTCGAGGAGCCTCGAGGCCAGTGGCCCGCGGAAGTTCAGGCAGGTGACTCCCACGTCGTGCCCTGCTCGCTTGAGTGAACCGGCGAGCGACACCGTCATTGTCTCCATTCCCCCCACCTCGAGCGTGGGCACTATCATCTCGATTTTCACCGGGGTCGCCTCGGTTCCCGTGCAAGCACCTCGTCGTAGAGCTGGGCCAGCCGCGAAGCACGCGCATCGAGTGAGAATGTGCGAGTGATTGACAGGCGGTCCGCTACACCGTCCGCCATGTACGCCTCAGTTGCACACGCCAGCATGGCGCCGGCCAGTGCCGGTGCATCACCGACAGGCACGAGGACGCCGGCTTGGGAGGACGTCAGCACTTCTGGAATGGCACCGACCGGCGTCGCGACTACTGGCATACCGGAGCGCAGCCCTTCAAGCAGCACATTGGGGAGGCCTTCGCTACGGGACGGAATGACGAGTACGTCATTGGCGAGAAAGTAGGGTTCCGGGTCTTGCACATGGCCGATGAAGCGCACCAGTCCGGAGAGACCCGCTTCCGCCGCCTGTCGCTCGAGGAGCGCCCTGTCAGGGCCGTCTCCGACAATGTCTGCATTGAATGCAATGCCTTGCCTTCGCATGATGTGGCAAGCTTCAAGAAACACATCCACGCCCTTTTCGCTGCTCAAGCGGCCGATGACGCAGTACCGCGCGGGAACATGCTCGCTGAAGCGCCTTCGTCGTTCGAACGCCTCTGCGTGAGGAGGCTGCAGCACGGCATTGTAGAGAATCGCGGAGGGCACTCCGGGGGGCGCGGCGGCCTTGTGCGCCGCGGACATGACAACCATTAAACTGGAGAAGCGCATCAATAACTGATCGAGCCAATGAAAGAGGCGAACCTTGAGGTTCTCCGTCGTGGCCCCGTGGAAAAAGGCAATCCATGGAGGGCGCCTTCGCAACGCCTTCATCAGGAACGCAATGGCCGAAGGCTTGTAGCCATGCGTCTGCACAAGATCGGCATCCCAGGCGATTGCGTGATGGGCGAGACGCCAGGCCGCCATTACATCAAAGCGTCGGTGTTCATTGATCACCACGTGGTCGATCCCCGTGGATTGCAGTAGATCCACAAAAGGCGAAGGGGGTCTGCCCTGTCGATGGAAACATGCGACACGGACAGACACCCCCCGCTTCTGCAACGTCGGAATGATCGCAATGAGCTGGCGCGCTGGACCGGAAACCTGAATGGTGTCAATAACTGCGAGAATTCGCATCACCGCGCCGTAGAGGGACGTACTACTTGCGAATGCTATCCTTGCGAGCCCGCGGGAGCTTCTCCGTGAGCTGGTCCTGATACTCACGCATGCCGTGGCCCGTGTAGATCTGACGCGGGCGCGCGATCTTCTGCTCCTTGTCCAAGATCATTTCTTCCCACTGCGCCATCCACCCGGCCACGCGCGCCACGGCAAAGAGCACCGTGAAGAAGTCCGTGGGGAACGCCATGCTGCGGTAGATCAGCCCGGTGTAGAAGTCCACGTTGGGGTAGAGCTTGCGCGCGATGAAGTAGTCGTCGCTCAGGGCAATGCGCTCGAGCTCGAGGGCAATCTCGAGATCCTTGTCCATCCCCACCTGGGCGAACACATCGTCAGCCAGCTTCTTCACGATCCGGGCGCGCGGGTCGTAGCTCTTGTACACGCGGTGGCCGAAGCCCATCAGGCGCTGCTCACCCTTACCACTCTTCACGGCCTCGATGAACGCCGGGATGTTCTTCACGTCGCCGATGTCGCTGATCATGCGCAGCACGGCTTCGTTCGCGCCGCCGTGCAGGGGGCCGAAGAGCGCGGCAATGCCGGCCGCCACCGCCGAGAATGGATCCACATGGCTGGAGCCGACCGCACGGACCGCGCTGGTGCTGCAGTTCTGTTCGTGGTCCGCGTGCAGGATGAAGAGCACCTCGAGCGCCTTCGCAAACACCGGGTTGGCTTCGTACTTGGGCTCCGACATGCGCGCCACCATGGAGAGGAAGTTCTCCGTGTAGCTCAGGTCGTTGTCGGGATAGATGAAGGGGAGCCCCTTCACGTGCCGGTACGAGAAGGCGGCGATGGTCGGCAGCTTGGCCATCAGGCGAACCATGCTGATGTAGCGCTGCTGCGGATCGTAGATATCGCGTGCTTGCGGATAGAAGCTCGACAGCGCGGCCGTGGCGCTGCACAGCATGTTCATGGGATGGGCGTCGTAGCGGAAGCCTTCCAGGAACTTGCGGATGTTCTCATGCACGTACGTGTGGTACGTGATGTCGTGCACCCAGGTGTCGTACTGCTGCTGGTTTGGCAATTCGCCGTTGCGCAGCAGGTAGGCCACTTCGAGGAAGGTGGCCTTCTCGGCCAGCTGCTCGATCGGATAGCCGCGATAGCGCAGGATTCCCTTGTCGCCGTCGATGAACGTGATGGCGCTGCGGCACGACGCGGTGTTCATGAACGCCGGATCGTAGCTCAGCGTCCCGAACTCGCCCGCTTCACGCTTGACCTGCTTGAGGTCGGAGGCGCGAATGTAGGTATCGCCCTCGGGGCCTTCAGTACGGATGGGCGCGCTGTAGGTGGCGCCGGTGCGGCTGTCGCGGATCTCGAGCGCGTCGGGCGCCGAGGGGGCTGCGGAGGTGGGCTGGTTCATCGGTAGCTACTGCTCCAGGCGAACACTGGGGAGGGTGGCGGTACGGCGGGTGAGCGTGTGCACGTGCGGGAAGCCCGCGCCCACAGATCGTGCACCAAAAACTAAGGGAGTGCACCGGTCGATGGAGGAAGTACCAGGGTGAACTCGATCGTGGTCCCCGGGTGGCCCGGCTGGTCGGCCAGTTCGAGGCGGCTCCCCAGCACGCCCAGCGTGTGCTGGCACATGGCAATCCCCAGACCCGTACTGTGTACATGGGGGGCACCGGACTGGGCGGCGCCGCGGTGCAACTGGATTCGAACCGCCGCCGGTAGCCCCGGTCCGGTGTCCGTCACGCTGAATCGCACCTCCGCCTCACCCGCAGCCCGGGCGCTCACGGTGACCGACCCCTGAGCCGTGACCCTGAGGGCGTTCGTCACCAGGTTGAGCAGCACCCGATGGACCGCGCCGGCGTGCCCGATACGCCGATCGCTTGCCGGCCCGCTCCAGCGCAGCACGAGCTGCCTCTCCTCGGCGATGGGGTGCACCAGCGCTCGTACTGATTGCCAGACGGCGCGTAGTGAAAACTCGCGGGGCGGGCCGGAATACAGGTCCGGGGCCGACCCGCGTGCCATGTCGAGCGCATCACTGGTGAGGCTCGCCACGCCAAGGGCGGCCGAGTAGATCAGCCCCAGCAACTTTTCCTGCTGGGGGGTGACCGGGCCGGCGTGCCCGCCACGCACTCGCTCCAGCAGCACCAGCATGGAGGCGAGCGGCGACCGGAGGTCGTGCGTGACACCCACCAGCAGCGGCAGGGCGTCCGGCAGCGATGGCGTCCGGCGCGCCCCGCCCTTCGCGGTCGACGTAAGCGCGCGTGCGCCGTGGGCGACGAGTGCCGCGATCGCCTCGGCGCTTCCATCGATGGTCGTGGCTTGGGTCTCGGGGGAAGCGTTCATGGGCCTCGGAGGCGGCAGGAGTGCGTACCCATCATTCGGCTGTGCCGGAGAGCCCATCGCGCTTGAAGCCATGTTTTTCCATAAGGCGGTACAAGGTGGTGCGGTCGATCCCCGCCAGACGGGCGGCCTTGCTCATGTTGCCGCCGGCACGCGTGGTGAGGCGCGACAAGTACTCCTGCTCGAAGTGGGCGATGAGATTGTCCTTCGCGGTGTGGAAGGCCTCGTTCATGATGTTGGCGGGAAGGCTGGTCTCGCCGCCGCCGTCGGCACCATTGGGGATGTCGTCGTAGACTGGGATGTCGTTGGGGGTAATGCTGCGCCCCGCGTCGACGATCACCGCCACATGCTCGATCACGTTCTGCAGTTCGCGCACGTTGCCGCGCCAGGGGCGTGACTGCAAAAACGCGAGGGCCTCCGGCTCGAACGACGGCACCGGCGCGCCACTGGCGCGGTGGCGCTCCCACGAGTGCTTGAGGAAGAACTCGGCCAACAACGGAATGTCCTCGAGGCGTTTGCGCAGCGGTGGCAGCTTGATGGGCACGACGCGCAACCGGTAAAACAGGTCCTCGCGAAGGATCCCCTGCTGCACCGCTTCCTGCGGGTCGCGGTTGGTGGCGCTGACGAAGCGCACATCCACCACGGCATCCTGCGTTTCGCTACCCAGCCGCCGCACCACGCCGTCCTGCAGCACGCGCAGGAGCTTGGCCTGCAGCGGCATGGTCATTTCGGTGAGTTCGTCCAGGAACAGCGTGCCGTGGTTGGCCACCTCGAGCAGTCCGGCCTTGTCGCGATCGGCGCCGGTGAAGGCGCCCTTGCGATAGCCGAACATTTCCGATTCGAGGAGGGCGTCTGGCAGGGCCGCGCAGTTCACCGGCACCATCTTGCGTTGGGCGCGCCGACTGTGCTGGTGGATGAACTGTGCGATCATTTCTTTGCCGGTGCCGCTCTCTCCGCTGATCATCACGCTAGCATCGGTGGCCGCCACCTTCTGGGCCAGCTCGACCGCTTTGCGGAAGGCGGGCGAAATGCCCAGCAGCTCCATCGTCACGCCAGCGCCGCTTTGGGTGAACAGCGCCGATGGCTTGCTGACGGGTGGGCGTTCGCGTGTGGCGGTGGCGTGGGCCGCGCGGCCCACCAGCACCTGCAGGTGGCTGGCGCTGAATGGCTTGGGCAGGTAGTCCCACGCGCCAGCGCGGAGCACCTCGATGCTGGACTGGACGGTGGGATTGCCGGTCATGACCACGACGATCACGTCTTTGTGGGCCTCCACGGCGGCCTTGAGCACCTCCATCCCGGAGATGGTGGGCATGTACAGGTCTACCAGCACGAGATCGAAGCGGCGGCGGCGGACCATCTCGAGCGCCTCCTCGCCGCGGCTGGTGCTGGTCACCGTGTGGCCATCCATCTGGAGGACCGACACGCACCCTTCCCGCAGCGTCCGATCGTCATCGACGACCAGAATGCGGAGCCCTGACCCCTTGTCGGGGACGGCCTTGGCGGCCGCATCGGGGAGAAATGGATCAGTCATTGCGTGGTGAGGTGCGCTGCGGTGACCGCCAATGGCGGCAACGCCAATCATTTACTCAGTATTGATGCATGTGAGCGACATGCCCCACGTTCCGTTGCGTTGCACCAACATATAGCAGTGTCGTGACTACAACAGTCGGCAAAAGGTCACCTTTTGTTGCAGAGCTGCTTCGTGAGTAGTGCGCTCATGCATCACTGTGTTGCGGAAAAGATTACGTAGCCGTCATTAGGCACACGTTTGCAACAGTTCCCCCAGTCGTCATTGAATCAATGTCCGGACAGCAGATCCAGCCTGTTCCCCCGCGTGATGCTGCGATTGAGCCGTATCAGGATGGTGCACCCCCAGCCAACTGGCGAGGCGATGAGGATGCCGTGGCCCCGGAGCCCAAGGGACCGAGTCTAGCTCGCTACCTCGCGGCAATCAATCGGTTCAAATGGCTAGTGGTCGTGCTCGGTTTCGTAGGCGCCGCCGCGGGCTACGCGGCGACCAGGTTCATCGAACCCGAGTATGAGGTGCAGGCGACCGTGCTGCTGGAGCAGGGCACCGGCGTCAACAACGGTAGGACGGACCGTGGACCGATTCAGGCGGACGAACTGCTCAAGGCCAGCGGTTGGCGGGACTTGCTGCGTTCGTTCGCCATCGCCGATCCCGTGGTCAACAGTCTGGCTCTGTTTGTTGAGCCCGCCAGCAAGGGGGACAGCACCCTCTTTCGCTCGTTCCGTGTTGATGCGCGGCGACTTCGGCCCGGCGACTATACGCTGAAGATCACTGGAGCGCGCTATGCCCTCCAGACGAAGGCCGGGCTGGTCATCGAGCAGGGGCTGGTGGACGACTCGATCGGCGCGCGGCTTGGCTTTATGTGGCAACCGACCCCGAAGCTGCTGGCGGGGCGCACCGAGGTGGCGTTCAATGTCCAGACGCCGCGCGAAGCCTCGATCCGGCTGATCAAAAAGTTGAGTCTGTCACTTGCTGACGGTTCGTCGTTTCTGTTCCTCAAGTTGCAAGGCGATGACGCCGAGCGCACTGCCGCCACACTGAATGCGTGGGTTGAGCAGTTTGTCGTGGTAGCCACGGCACTCAAGAAAAAAAACGTGGCCAGTGTGGCCGCCATTCTCGAGGGACAGCGCGCCTTTGCCGCGCAAAATCTTCAAGACGCCGAGTCGGCGCTGGAAAGCTTTCGGGTGCGCACCGTTACCGAGCCTAGCGAACGGCAGACCATTCAGCCGGGCATCGAGATGACCAACAGCCCGGTCTTCGAGAACTACTTCAAGGACAAGATTCTCGCCGACCATTACCAGCGCGATCGTGAAGCGCTGGACCGTATTCTGGCGCAGGGGAAACTGGGCCAGCCCATCGCGCGCGAAGCCGTGCTCAGCGTGCCCAGCGTGAACAGCGATCCGGCCGCTGACAATCTGCGCAAGGTGCTGCAGGAGCAGGCGGACCGTGAGTTCATCCTCCGCCGCCTGCGGGAGAGCTATACCGACGAATACCAGAAAGTGCGGGACGAGCAGACCGCGCTCGTCACGCTGCGCACCGCCACCGTTCCCAACGCCCTCGAGGCGTACCTGTCGCAGTTACGTCTCCGTGAGCAGGCGCTGACCAGCAGCATTGCGCAGAGCGGTAAGGATTTGCGCGGTATCCCCTCGCGGACCATCGAAGAGCAGCGCCTCAAGCGTCAGGTCGAGGTGAACGCTGAGATGTACAAGAACCTCAACCTCAAGGCGGCTGAGGCCAAGCTTGCCGAGGCCGCTACGATCCCCGATGTGAGCGTGCTCGACCCTGCGGTGGCGCCCCTCAAGCCGACGCGCAACACGGCTCCGGCCATCATACTGGGCGCAGCTGGTGCCCTGCTGGCGCTGGGGGTGGTACTTGCCATCGTGCTCGATCAGGTGGACAAGCGTTTCCGTTACCCCGAGCAAGCCACCGACGATCTGGGCCTCTTCGTGCTGGGGGTGGTGCCCGTGATGCGCAGCAAGGGCAAGCGTGGCAAGGCCGATGAAGCGGCGCAGGTGGTGGAAGCGTTTCGCACGATTCGGATGAACGTGCGCTACGCCATTGACGCATCGCGGCCGCTCGCGCTGACCATCACCAGCCCCGGCCCCAATGACGGCAAGAGCCTCATCGCCAGCAATCTGGCGCTGAGCTTCGTGGAGTCTGGCGCGCGCACGTTGCTCATTGACGGCGACCTTCGCCGCGGGGGTCTGGCGAGGACCTTCGGCATTAGCGCGAAGCCCGGGCTGGTGGAGTACCTGGACGGCACGGCCTTGATCGCCGAGGTCCTGCACCCGATCGACGCGCACCCCAACCTGACGGTGATGCCGGCTGGCGCCCGCCGCCGCCGTGCACCGGAACTGCTGGCCACGCCACGCCTCAGCCAGCTCATCAGCCAGATGGCGGTCGAATACGATGTGGTGATTGTGGACTCGCCGCCCCTCGGCGCCGGCTTCGATGCCTATGCCTTGGCCACGGCGACCGGCCATCTGGCGCTGGTGCTGCGCGCCGGGGTGACCGACCGCAAGATGGCCGCGGCCAAGATGGCCGTGGTGAACACCCTGCCGGTGCGCGTCATGGGCTGCGTGCTCAATGGCATCACGATGACTGGTGTGTACCAGTACTACTCGTACGACCGGGAGTACAGCGCGCAGGATGAGGAGACAGCGGCGCGCTTTGCCGACGGTGTGTCAACGCGTGAGCAGGTTCTGCCGCGTGGTCGTTCATGATCCACCCAACTCTCATGACTGAAATCACCGGCGCCGGGCGCGTGGCTGCTACGGTATGTGGCGTTCGCGCTGCATTGCGTGGTGTAGTGGTAACGGGGGCGTTGGCGCTTGCCCCATCGTGGGCAGGCGGCCAGGCGGTGGTCTCGTCGGGCCCGCAGCGCGCAACCCGGGCGCAGTTGGCTGAGCTGGTGGGGCAGTTGGAGCGGACCGTGGCCAGCGGGGCGAAGGGCGCTGCGCGCGACAGGGCTGCCGCAGCGCTCGCCGCAACCCGCACTCGACTGCAGCAGGGCGACTTCCGTGTAGGCGACCGGTTCGTCGTGACGGTCCGTCAGGACAGCGTGCGCTCCGACACCGTCGATGTGCGTGACAGCCTCCGGGTGTCCGTCCTCAATCTTCCCGAGCTTCGCCTGGCCGGCGTGTTACGGGCGGAGCTGGACGAGCAGATGAGTGCGCATTTGGCGAGGTATTTGCGGAATGTCGAGGTCCGGACCAGGGTGCTGACTCGCATTTCCATTCTCGGGGCGGTGCTGCGGCCGGGGTTCTACTATGCGGCGCCGGATCGGCCCATCTCCGATCTCCTGATGTTGGCGGGTGGGCCTGCCGTCAACGCCAATCTGTCGGAGTTGGAGGTGAGTCGGGGGCCGCTCAAGGTGCTCCGTGCGAAGGAGTCCAAGAAAGCGGTGAAGGACGGTCGGACCTTGGAGCAACTCGATGTACAGAGCGGCGACGACGTCCGTATTCCGGAGAAGCGTACCATCAACTGGCAGCTGGTCATTCAGCTGTTCTTCATCCTGTCGTCGCTGCTCTTTGCGTTCGTGAACTTTCTCCAGTGGTACTACGGACGCGACGAGGGCTAACCCACAGCCCGCCCATGAAAAGTTCCGTATCGGTCGTACCGGTCACCAGCAGTCGTCGAGGGGGCGGGCCGCGAGGTCATGCTCCTTCCCTGAGCGCCACCGACGCCCGCGCGGCAGACACGCGGACCGGTCTGGAGGACGGCTTCGGCCCACGGCCGCGCTCGGAGCGTGCGGCGCGGGTGTTCAACCTGCTCGTGGCGGCCTTGCTGTTTGTGCTTGCTGCGCCGGTGATGGTGCTTGCCGCCGTCCTCATTCGATTCAGCTCGCGCGGCCCGGTGGTGTACACGCAGGTCCGCGTGGGGATTGATCGTCGCTGGAGTCGGATGCGGGCACTCCATGAGCGACGTCGTGAGGATCTGGGCGGGATTCCATTTACGATTTTCAAGTTCCGCTCGATGCGCGTTGATGCCGAGCTGAACGGACGCGCGGTCTGGGCCAAACAAAACGATGACCGAGTGACCTCGGTTGGTCGCGTCATCCGCAAGACGCGCATCGACGAGCTCCCCCAGCTGTACAACGTCTTGATCGGCGACATGAACATCGTCGGCCCCCGACCTGAGCGCCCGAGTATCTTCGTGCGGTTGCGGGAGCAGATCCAGGAGTATCCCGTTCGGCAGCGGGTGAAGCCCGGCATTACCGGACTCGCGCAGATTTCCAATCCGTATGATCAGACGTTGGATGATGTGCGCCGGAAGGTGGCGTTCGACATTGAGTACATGCGGAGACAATCCGTCGTCGAGGATGTGTGGATCATGCTTCGGACGGTGCCGGTGATGCTATTCAGAATCGGCGGCTGGTAGGCCGCCGCTCCCCCAAAGTGGCGCACTCCCGCCGCGGCACGGTGATTGCTCTGCGTGGTCTCGTCGAAGCGATCAACCTTTTTCCTTTTGCGGAGAATCTGAAGATGAGATTGAATCTTGTTGGTGGGCTGCTGACCGTCACGTTGGCCGGAGTGGTTCCGTCGCTGGTGGGTGCCCAGTCCTTTACGGCGTTCGGGGCCCCGGCCAACGGCACGTCGAATGCTGAGTTCTGGAACCGCACGTCAGATGACAACGTCGTTGCGCGCGGCAGCGTCTGTAACGTGGGGGCGGTCCTCACGAATACGTCGCTCGTGCCGGCGGACTGCGATAATGAGTCGCCAAGCAACCTCTTGCCGTACACCGCCGTTCCGACGCCCAACACCTATCTGAACAATGCGGGGGCCGCGACGCCGTTCTACTTTGGCGCCGGCGACTGGACGGTCAACTTGGTCGGCCGTCTTGCCGGGGCCAATCCTGCCCGACCGGTGTCAATCTATGATGCCCTCACGGACAACCTGCTCTATGCCAATATCTCGAGCTTGTCGTTCTTCGCGGTGAACGGGTTCTATCTGAGCATCAGTGCCTACAGCCCGTTCAGTGTGGACTACACCTCCAATAGCTCGTCAGGCCCGATCCAGTTCGGCGTGTTCACCAATGGCACCGGCGCGGATCTCACCCAGACGGAACTTGGGACGCGTCTCAATGGCAACACCGGCCGCACCTACTTCGTGGGGGCCGAGGACGACGCGATGGGCGATTCCGATTACGACTACAACGACGTGATCTTCCAGGTGCAGACCGTGCCAGAACCGTCCACCTATGCCTTGTTCGCGACGGGTCTGGCCGCTCTGGCCATCGCGGCGCGCCGCCGTCGCACGCAAGCGTAAGCCGTACACACCGCATCATCACAGGGGGCCTCTCTCAGAGAGGCCCCGTTCGTTTTAGCTCACCCGCTTCGTCTTCTTCCGCAGGAAGTCCATCAGCACGAACTGGCCAAGGCTCATCGTATTGGTGAAATACGCCTTCCCGCGGCTGATCTGACTCATCTGCTTCACGAACTCCACCAGCGCCCGATCGCGCGCCAGCATGAACGTGTTGATCATGATGTTGCTCTTTCGGCAGGCCGCCACCTCACGGAGCGTTTCGGCGATCACGTAGCCGTCGAGCCCCATGCTGTTCTTATAGATCTGCCCGTCGGGCATACTCAGCGCACTGGGCTTGCCGTCGGTGATCATGATGATCTGGCGCATGTCCTTCTTCTGCGCCATCAGCAGGCGCCGCGCCAGCTTGAGCCCCTCGGCCGTGTTGGTGTGGTACGGCCCCACCTGCGCGCGTGCCAGCGAGGAGATGGGAATCTCTTCGGCGCTGTCGTGAAACAGCACCACCCGGATCGTATCGCCGGGGAACTGGGTCTTGATGAGGTGCGTCAGCGCCAGCGCCACTTTCTTGGCCGGGGTGAACCGGTCCTCCCCATACAGGATCATGCTGTGACTGGTGTCGAGCATCAGCACCGTGGCGCAGCTCGAGCGGTACTCGCTCTGCCGCACCATGAGATCCTTGTAGTCGAGGTCGATCGGCACATCGAGGGAACCGGTGCGCCCCAGTGCGTTGGCGAGCGTGGCCGGTACATCGAGGTTGAGCGTGTCGCCGAACTCGTACGGCTTGCTCCACGCATCGCTCTCCACGCCGGTCGCCAGCTGCGGCGTGTCATGGCTGCCGATGCTGCTCTTGCCGAAGCTCCCCAACAAGTGGCGCAGCGTCTTGAAGCCGAGGAAGTCGACGCCCTTCTCCGTGAGATTGAACTGCACGTCCTTTGCCGCTGCCTGGGCAATGGAGCCCTTGCCGGTGACTGGTTGGTGCCCAGCCGGCACGTTGGCGCCTTGGTCGGTGCTCAGGAACCCGTCCTGGATGAGCCGTTGCACCAGCCCGTCCAGAAGCTGGGCAAGGTTCTCCTCGCTCACCTCGTCCCCCTCGCCGCGGAGTGCCTGCAGCATTTCGGGGGTCAGCTGCCCGCTTTCGATCAGCGCCCGGAGGATCGCCTCCTTGAGGCCGTCGGCAACTGTTTCTCCTCATTAGCCTTACCGAGCGTCCCCATGCGGTTCCACAC
>Ga0078894_10003153_pt1 | contig 12520 bp, 11 predicted proteins | sample LauGreSu1BDMLBSD_2_FD_67506 | JGI IMG/M metagenome (GOLD analysis project Ga0078894, IMG submission 67506) | Freshwater lake microbial communities from Lake Michigan, USA - Su13.BD.MLB.SD (version 4) (version 4) | ecosystem: Environmental > Aquatic > Freshwater > Lake | place: Lake Michigan...
TCTCGCATTTGCTAAGCAGATCGAGGGTAAGGTGTCAAAGAAGGGCGTTAAGCTGGCTTTCACAGAGGAAGTTATTGCCGATTCTCTTTGGGACATCGTAGGCCTCCATGTGCGTGCCGCAGGCCGTGCAATGGCACGTTTGAAAGAGCAAATTGCTCTCAGTCGTTTCAAGGATGCAGCTACAATTGTATTCGACAACGACAGTGGTAGCTATGACGACACAACAGGTCGCGGAATTGATGGTGCATTCAATGACACCGTCACCTGGGACGATGTTGTAGACATGGCAGCTGTTCTAATGGCCGAAAATCATATACCAACAGACTTCATCCTTCACCCACTGATGTGGTCGGTCTTCCTCAAGGACTCGATCTTCCACATGGGCGGCGCTGCATCAGCTGTTAATACCAGCTGGGGCTACCGTCCACAGTCGAAGGATGGCGCTCTTAACGCAACAGCTCCTATGGGCTTGAACGTGTTAGTGTCACCATTTGTTAGCTTTACAGCTAAGAACGGTTCAACACCAGCTAAGTCAGACCTGTTCCTCATTGACCGTAATGAGGTTGGAACTCTTCTCGTTAAGGATGACATGAGCACAGATCAGTTTGATGATCCGTCACGTGACATTCGTTCGATGAAGATGAAAGAGCGTTATGACATTGTAATGCTTGGCGATGGTGAAGGTATTACTGTTGCTAAGAACGTTAGCCTTGCTCGTAGCTACGAGGTTGAAGTTACAAACAACGTTACGTTGTAATAATCCTTAAGACTGTTATAGTTACGATACAGTCTTAGAAAGTAGGGGGCAGCGAAAGCTGCCCCTTATTTTTTTGCACAAACCCTGTTACTAATTAAGTGTCAGTATTTTTTCTGAGGAGATAAATTGTGCCATTAAATTTAATAGATTATGCCTCAGTGGGTGTTGATAAAGTAAAAATTAAATTTGGTAGAACAGTAAAAATTAGTTCTATAACAAATGATAAATTTATTGTTCAAACCTCAGATGCGACACCAACTCTTGTATCTAATCCTTTTAAAACAATTAATTCATTAGCTGATTATAATACAATATCTAGAACACTCACTCTTTACTGGGATAAGGTTCTTGTTTCTGGTCAGGAATATTATATAAGAGCAGTAGGTTTGCTGGACTCTGCAAATGAAGTTGTAGCAGAAGAATATATAAAATTTACAAAACAAGATGCAGCAACACCATCTGGTTTCTCAACTTCTGTTATCCCGGAAATAGAAGAAATTTTAGTAGAAGATAACTCAATCTTAACCGAAGCATATAGCAGTTATCAAATCATAGCTAAAAATCCAGAATTCTATATCGATTCTGTTGATCCAGCAAGTGGATCATTTTATATAGCAAATGACAATAATGATGGAAGAGTAACTATTACCTTCAATGCTCGTCCAGCATCTAACTTTTTGTCTAACAGATACTTTAAGGCACAAAGAAAAAAGATTCAGAAGTCACCATCTCGTTGGGAAAATGTTGAAACACTAATACAAATGCATTCCTGGAAACCTGAAATATATGTAGACTTTCCTTCTTTAAATGACGCAACACCATCCTATTATACTGAAAATAAAGATTACTTTGAAAAAGGTTATAAATACAGAATAACAGTTTCAAAAGATGTAGGAATTTAATATGGCTAACTTTATCTACGGTAAAGCTAAACAAGCCATGCTCAGCGGAGATATAGATCTAGGATCAACAAATTTAAAAGTAGCTTTTATTAAAACCGCACTTTATACTCCAAGTCAAAATACTCACGAATTCCTATCTGATATACCAACAGCAGCAAAAGTTTATAAAAGCTCAGCTTTACAAAATGTATCAAATACACTAGGCGTTCTCGACGCAGATGATATAAACATCATATATGACGGATCTTCGTTTGAAGCTATAGCGCTATACCAATATGGAACTTCGGATTCAGATTCTAGATTAATAGCTTTTATTGATACATCAGAAGGTCTTCCATTTCCTGGAACGCTTGATGCTTCGTCTTTACTGTTACTATGGAACAATACTTCAACAAAAATTATTAGCTTATAGGAAAAATTATGGCAACAAACTACCCAAATCAATTAGATGTTCTAATAAATCCAACAGCAACCGATCCTTTGAATTCGGTTACCGTACCTCACCATCAACAACATACCAACTTAAATGACGCTGTAGAGGCCTTACAGACCGTTTTAGGCGTTAATCCAGCAGGATCACACCTTACGGTAAAGGATAGAATTGTAGCTGTAGAGTCAAACTTTAGTAGTATAAATTACTTAGGCGATGTTACTATTAGCAATGTTGGATTAAAGGACGTGTTAATTTACAATGGCTCTCAATGGGTAAATAAGTCTGTTGAATCATTAACTGACAACAGCGCAGAACTTAATATTAATGGAGGAAATTTTTAAATGGCTAACATTTTAAGAATTAAAAGAAGAGCTGGTACTGGTTCAGCTGGTGCACCAAGCTCACTTAAAAATGCTGAATTAGCATTTAACGAAGCAGATAATACCCTCTATTATGGTTATGGAGATGACGGTAGCGGCAATGCGAATACAATTCCAGCTATTGCTGGTGTTGGCGCATTTGTTTCACTGGGAACCGAACAAACAATAACTGGTAATAAAACATTTAATGGTGTAACAATTGTTGCTACTCCAAGCGCAAACGCACACGCCTCAACAAAGCTTTATGTTGACCAACAGATATCAAATATTAGTGGTCAAATAGCTAATGTTGGTACAACATTTACTGCAGCTGGAGACACTGGCAACGTCAGCATTGCAACAGGCACTGATACTTTGACTATTGCTGGTGGTACAGGTTTAACTTCTATCGCAGCAGCTACAGACACAATTACAATTAATCTTGACAATACTGCAGTTACAGGTGGCTCTTATGGTGCAGCCAATACGGTTGCAACTTTTACAGTTGACGCTCAAGGTCGTCTAACAGCAGCTGGAAATACAACTATTAACATAAACGCTGGACAAATTACAGGATTTACAGAAGATACACAAGACGCAGCTGCGGCTCTATTAACAAATGGGACACACAGTGGCATTAGCGCATCGTATGATGACGCAAACTCTAAGGTAAATCTTACAGTAACAGCACAGTCATTTACAGTTGCTGGTGATGGAGGATCAAGTCAAACAATTACTGCAGGAGATACATTGACAATCTCTGGTGGTACTGGTCTTACGGCAACCGCTGGTGGCGCAACAGATAAAATCACACTTGATCTCGACAACACTGCAGTTACTGCAGGATCATATGGCGCAGCAAACACAGTTGCAACATTTACAGTTGATGCACAAGGTAGGTTAACAGCTGCTGGCAACACTGCAATTTCTATTACTGGTTCACAAGTTAGCGATTTAGGAACTGCAGCAGTTACTTCTATTACTGGTACATCAAATGAAATCACCGTATCTGGAACAGGTTCTGGTCCATACACAGGTGCAATTACAATTGGTCTTCCAGACGACGTTACAATTGGCAATACTCTTACCGTAACTGGAGATTTAATTGTTCAGGGAAATACAACAACTCTTAATACAGCAACTTTGGTTGTTGAGGACAAAAATATCGTTCTTGCAAACTCCGCATCACCTTCAGATGCAGCTGCAGATGGCGCTGGTATCACAATTCTTGGTAGTACAAGCAAGACATTCAACTGGGTTAACGCAACGGGCTCATGGACTTCATCTGAAGACTTAAATCTCCTCTCTGGCGGAGTATATAGAATTAATGGAACAGAAGTCCTTAGCGGGACTACACTTGGTTCAGGAGTAACCGCATCAAGCCTTACTTCAGTTGGGACAATTGCAACAGGCACATGGCAGGCTAATGCAGTAGCAGTTACCTATGGTGGTACTGGTGCAACAGATGCATCCAATGCAAGAATAAATCTTGGTTTGGCAATTGGTTCAAATGTCCAAGCTTATAGTTCGATATTAGCAAACGTTGCTGCTGGTACATATTCTGGCGACGACAGCATTGTAACAGTTGGAACAATTAGCTCAGGAACTTGGAGCGCTACAACAATAGCCTCTAACAAGGGTGGTACTGGATTTACAACTTATGTGACTGGTGACATAATTTATGCCAGCGCAGCAAATACATTATCTAAGTTGTCAATAGGTTCTAGTGGGCAAATTCTGCAAGTTGTAGCCGGAGTTCCAGCATGGAGTGACACAATAGATGGTGGAACTTTCTAATTAATCTAAGAAAGGCTTTCCATGGCTTTACCAATTATTACATCTAATCAAATAGCTATAGATCCAATTAGTGGAGTATTCTATTTTAGGGATGATAGCGGATCACTAGTAAGTTCATCTTTAAATTTACTTCAAAATTCAAACACTCAAATAACAACAGAAGATAGCGTTCAAGTTTCTGGAGATTTAGTAGTTTCTGGAAACCTTACTGTTAATGGCACTACAATTACAGTAAGTACTGAATCAATAGTTGTTGAAGATAAAAATATTGAATTAGGATATGGAATTACTACTGACGCTGGCGCAAATGGTGGCGGTATAACACTAAAGGGTGCAACAGATAAAACATTTAATTGGGTTAACACAACTTCATCTTGGACATCTTCTGAAGATATTAATCTTTTATCAGGTAAAGTTTTTAGAATTAATGGCGCAGAGGTGTTGTCAGCCAATGCATACACAGGCTCAGCGGCAAAGTGGACTAATGCTAGAGTAATTACATTGGGTGGAGATTTATCTGGAAACGTTTCCATAGATGGATCTGCTAACGTAACTCTTACTGCAACCATAGTTGCCAACTCCGTAGCTTTAGGTACCGATACAACTGGAAATTATATTGCATCTCTAGTTGCTGGAACTGGTATAGCCTTAGCTAATAACTCTGGAGAAGGATCAACTCCAACAATATCACTCAACGCATCTATTGATGAGTTAACAGACGTAGCAATTAGCAACGCCGCCAATGGTGATTTCTTTAGATATAATGGATCAACTTGGGTTAATGATGCAATTAATTTATCAACTGATACAATAGGCGATTATGTTCAGTCGCTAGTTGCTGGTACTGGAGTCTCAGTCACGAACAATTCTGGAGAAGCAACAACTCCAACGGTTTCAATTGGTCAATCAGTTGCGACAAATGCAAACGTTAGTTTTAACCAAGTAACTTCTAATTTAATTGGCAACGTTACTGGTAATTTAACGGGAAATAGCAGTGGTGTACATACTGGTAATGTCACTGGTAATTTAACCGGAAACAGCAATGGAATCCATACTGGAAACGTAACTGGTACAGCAAGCAATGCGTTGGTTTGGACAAATCAAAGAAAAATTACCTTAGATGGTGACGTAACTGGTAACGTATTTATAGACGGTAGCGCAAACGTAACCATGACAACAACAATTGCTTCGAACTCAGTTGCTCTTGGTGCAGATACTACTGGTGATTATGTAGCTAACTTAGTTGCTGGAACTGGAATAACAATAACTGATAATTCTGGTGAAGGAATGACTCCTGTTATTAAAGTTGCAGATTCCTACACAACAAATATGGTTTCCAACATATCAAACTCTGCAGCAAGCGTGAGCGCGTATGCTGACACAGTTGCTGGTACAGCTTATTCCAATGCAGTGACTTATGTAAATAATACAACTTTAGATGGTTTATCTGGGGTAGTAATATCTAACGCTGCAACAAATAATATTTTATCATATAATGGCTCAGTTTGGGTGAATGATGGTTTTAACACCTCTAAGCTTTCAGACGTATTAACAAACAATGTTTTAAATGGTCAAATACTCGTTTATGATTCGACTGTATCAAAGTGGGTTAATGCCATAATACCAGAAGCCCCTGCTGGAACATCATCTTCTTTCACAAGAGGAAACAACACTGACACTGACTTTACCATTTTCCATGGATTGGGTACAGCAGACGTTGTCGTTACGATAAGAAGCAATATTACATATGAAGTAATTGAAACAAGGTGGAGCACAACTGATAGCTTAGGAGCTTTTTCCAATAATCACGTAACAGTTAACTTTACAAATCCACCATCTACAGATGAAATGAATATTACTATTTATGGATCAGTTCAAAGTACTTCTGTAGTTATAACTGGAAGATTGGATAATCTATCTGGTGACGTTATGATAGGTTCACCATCAAGTGGAGAACTTTTATCATACAATGGAAGCAAATGGATTAATAGAAAAGCCAACATTACAACTGATATGGGTGATGTTATTATCAGCGGTAACGCCACTGGTCAATTCTTGAAATTTGATGGAAATAGTTGGATAAATTCATCTATTCCTACAATAAATAATTTAGATGACGTTGGCGATGTTAGCGTTTCATCAAAGTCAACAGATGATATATTAAAGTGGAATGGAACTGCATGGGTTGCTGTTACTCCAACTAAATCAACAGTTGGTTTGGGAAATGTCGATAATACTAGCGACGCAAACAAGCCAGTTTCTACAGCTACACAAACAGCTTTAGATCTTAAATCAAATTTAGCAAGTCCAACTTTTACGGGCAACGTAACACTTCCAAGTACAACATCAATTGGGAACGTAAGTAATACAGAAATTTCCTACTTAGATGGAGTTACTTCCGCAATTCAAACACAATTGAACAATAAAGCCTCTTCGTCAACATCTCCCACAATAACACTTGCTGGCGACTTAACTGGTAGTGCCACTCTAACCAATCTAGGAAATGCTACACTTACTGCAACAATTGCAGCCAATTCTGTAGCCTTGGGAACTGACACAACTGGTGACTTTATTTCTTCACTTGTAGCTGGAACTGGTATTACGCTAACTAATAATTCAGGAGAAGCTGCAACTCCTACAGTTGCAGTAAATACTTCCGTTATAGCAACTAAGGCTTACGTAGATTCTTTTGCTTCTGGAATTAATTGGCACGCAGCAGTTAAGGCTGCTACTTCAGGCGACCTTGCTGGAAATTATGATAATGGCGCAAGCGGTGTTGGTGCCACTTTAACTAAAGCAACAGTTGGTTCGATAGGAACTATAGACAGCGCATCTGTAGTAGCTGGAGATAGAATATTACTTAAGTCTCAAGCTGATGCCAAGCAAAATGGTATTTACACAATAGTAACCACCGGAAACGCTACGGTCGCTTGGCAAATTATTCGCGCAACAGACTTTGATAACTCCAGTTCATCAGCAACAATAGTCCCAGGCGATGCAGTGTTCGTAACAGGTGGTAGCACCAATGGAAGCAAAGGTTTTATACAGGACGCATACGGCACTGGAACTAATAGTGCAATCGTAATTGGAACAGATAATATAGCTTTTACTCAATTTACTGGAGCATCAACCTCAGTAGCTGGTAATGGTTTAAGTACTACTGGTAATCAATTTGATGTGGGAACAGCTTCATCTTCTAGAATTGTTGTTAATGCAGACAATATAGATCTTGCAACAACTGGTGTTTCAGCTAATACTTATAAGTCAGTAACTGTTGACGCATACGGTAGAGTTACCAGTGGAACAAATCCGACAACACTATCTGGATACGGAATAACAGATGCAGTAAGCAGTTCATTGACATCGGCTTATGTATTATTGGGTAACTCAACTGGCGTTGCAACTGGTACTCAAATTTCTGGAGATGTTACAATCTCCAATACTGGTAACGTACAAATCGCATCGAACTCAATCGTTAATGCTGATATTAACTCAGCAGCGGCAATTGCGCTGAGTAAGTTAGCTAGTGGAACTTCAGGGCAAATCATAGTTGCTAACTCATCAGGAGTTCCAACTTGGGTTTCAGAAACTGGGGATATCACCATATCAGATGCAGGCGTAACTGCAATTTCATCCAACGTAATTGTTGACGCAGATATTAATTCATCTGCAGGAATTTCACTTAGTAAGTTGGCTGCAGGAACTTCGGGTCAAATTATTGTTGCTAACGCATCGGGTATTCCTACCTGGGTTTCAGAGACCGGCGACGTCACTATATCAGACACTGGGGTGACGGCAATTGCGTCTAATTCGATTGTCAACGCAGATATAAATTCAGCAGCAGCAATTGATTATTCTAAATTAAACTTATCAAATACTATTACCACCACAGATCTTCAAGCTGGTGCTGCAAGAGGTGGATTTAATTCCACTCTAAGAACAGTTACGTCAAGCAATACCTTAGTTTCTACTGACCTCGCTAAATTAATAGTAGCAAATAGCTCTTCGGACATGACTATAACGGTTTCGACATCTGCTACATTTAATGATGGTGACAGAATAGATCTTTTAAGAGCTGGCACTGGAGAGGTAACAATAGCTGGATCTGGAGTAACAGTAAATGGAACTCCAGGATATCGTTTGCGTGCACAGTGGTCTTCTGCTACACTTATAAGATTAAGTTCAACTACCTGGGTGGCAGTTGGCGACCTAAAGGTTTAATTTTATGACAATTCCAGCAGGTAGTGCAGGTCGGATCAAGAAAGGCTAATAAGCCTACCATAGCTGCACGGAACATCTGATTCTGCCGCCAATGCTGCGATTACCTCAGCTGGATTCGTTGTTGGCACAGTTACCGACACCGCTGTAACTGTTGGAGCAGGTGGTGGAGCATCAAGTCCAGCCAATTTAAACACTGTAAAAACTGCGTTAGTTGATAGTTCAACAGAATTATTAGGTTCAGCTATCTCCTATGAAAGAAGCGCTCCGTTTTTTCCTCCGTTTTTTCCTCCATACTTCCCTCCATACTTCCCTCCATACTTCCCTCCATACTTCCCTCCATACTTCCCTCCATACTTCCCACCCTCTTTTGCCAGTGCACCCGCATGCACCTCCTGTAATGGAACACCTGCATATGAAGAAATTTGTTTACCAGGTGGTTGGAGATGGAGATATGGCACAACCTATAATGGGACCTGTTCTCCAGCTGGTTGCACTGGTTGCAGTTGTCCAGTAGGAACAGTTTGGGGACCATACGAATACGGCGCTGCATGCTAAGTATGATACAATAAAATATATATAAATTTTTAAAAGGAGAAATACCAATGGCCATTGAAATATCTGAAATTAACAATTATAATGATTTTACATTTTTTGCTGTTCTAGTTGATGGTGAGTACACTGGTAAAGTCGGCATTGCTGGAAGCGGAGGCCCAGTAATGGCTGGGATGAAATCTAATCCAACTATAGTAGAGATGACCCAAGAACAAGCTAATGTGGTGGAACTTGGTTGGGTTTACGATGGAGTAGACTTTATCAGACCAACGGTATAAATTCTTTTATGAGCGCTTGGAAAGAATATAAAGAAAAGTTAGGGATAACTAGACCTTGGGATTTATTAAATCCAAATGAAGAAAAAGTTTCTGAAGAAGAAGCTAAATCTCGATATGACGTTTGCCTTGATTGCGATAGATTAATATCAGCTACGAAGCAATGTAAAGAATGTGGATGTATTATGTCACTGAAAGTAAAGCTTAAAAGAGCTACTTGCCCATTAGGTAAATGGTAATTGTGGTAAATGAAAAAATATTTATAGCTATTCCAGCTTTTCAAGAAGAAGATCTTTTAAACACTGTCAAAAGCATATACGACAATGCTGAAGTACCATCTAATGTTTATATTGGAATTTGCAATCAAAGATTAGGTAACGATTTTGAAGATTTTTCAGAGTATCCAAATGTAAGAGTTGCTAATTTAACTACCCCATTTCCATTTGGTCTTGGTATGGGTTATCTATTATCTACATGGCTTCTGCATGAAGAATACTATGTTATGAGAATAGATGGGCATATGAGGTTTAAAAAAAATTGGGATAAAACATTAAAATATTATCATAATTTAATATCAGAACAAGTTTGTTACGGTGTGGTTATTAGTTCAAGGCCAGCATATTTTGAAAAAGATAAACATGGAAACGAAACGTATTACGATTCTATACACAATGATCCCTTTGCTCTTAAAAGAGAACTAACAGCAAATGTCCACTCAAAAAATAGTTCAATAGTTTATAAAGAAGAATTTACTGAAAATATTTGGGAAGATAAAGAATTTATAGAAACACACTTTATAAGTGGGGCATTTCAATTTTCTACAATTGATTATTTTAAAGATATAATACCAGATCCAAGAATATATATGTTTGGGGAAGAACATACTACTTCACTTAGGGCATGGACCCATAACTATAGAATGTACTGCATAAAAGAGTCGGTAATGTTTCATTTAAATAAGGGTAATGGATACAGAGACAATTTAGGATCAAGTGATTGGATTAATAATACTTTAAAATTAAACAATTCTTCATTACCCTATAGATATCAGTTCCACTATAAGGATATCCTTTTAGGGAAAGAGTTTGGCCCTTTTGCAGCAAGGGGCAAAGAAAGCTACGATGCCTATATCGAAGCCATGGGATATTCCTATATTGATTTAATAGAAGAAAAGTAAACTAACTATATTGATGAAGACCTTCTGTATTATGACACCGTTGAGTAAGCTGTTCTATAGTTTATTTTTACAGTATTATCTATGTAGTTGTTACTATATATTTATAGTCTAAAGGATTAAAATGGCCAATACAATTACCCTTAAGAAATCAGCAACGCCCTCACAGGCCCCGTCAACATTGGCTGACGGCGAAATTGCCATTAACTACGCTGACGGTAAATTATTCTATAAAAACGCCTCAAACTCCATAATTCGGAGCAGCTTTAATATCTTCAATTGGTGGGACCTCTAATCAAATAACGGTAACTGCAAACGCCACAACAGGCGCTTACACCCTTTCACTTCCTTCTACGGTTAATGTCGGCAATATTCAAACTACAACACTAACGGTAGATTCTATAGAAATAGATCCAACTGGAGCTTCATTAAATCAAGTTCTTAAATTTAATGGAACTAAGTTTATTCCAGCATCTGATGCAACAGGTGTGCAAAGTATTTCCTATGAAGAGACAATAGGCGATGGCACTAATTCACTTTTTGTCGTTAATCACAATCTTGGAACTAAAGATATAAATGTAATAGTTCGAGAAAGTGTTAATCCATATGATGTTGTAGATGTTCGTTGGGAAGCCACAACTGCAAATAGTATTACTATAGATTTTGAATCGGTGCCAAACCTAAACTCTAAACGAGTAGCCGTTAAAGGTCCAGGAACTAAAGAGTTTTATTCAACTGTAATAGGAGATGGGTCAAATTCAACGATAGTAGTAAATCATGGTTTAGGTTCTAGAAACGTAGTTCCAGTTGTAAGAAGTGTAGATTCTCCATTTGATGTTGTAGAAGTTTCAGCACAAGCAACTAGTTTAAATTCAATTACTTTAGATTTCTCTTCCGCACCAGACACCGCATCATTATTGGCTTCTGTATTTTTGCTAGATTTAGATAATTCCTACATTGAAACAGTTGGCGATGGAACTAATAATGAATTCACGATAACCCACAATCTAAACACCAGAGACATAGGTCTCACATGCAGAACGATAGCTAGTCCGTATGATTTTATTTCAGTAAGATGGGAAGCAACAACTGCTAATACGGCAAAAGTTATTTTTTCTTCTCCGCCAACAGCAAACTCTAGAAAGATTGGCGTTTATAAATCTTTAGGTGGATCTAAAGAAGTAAATGATGAAGTAACTCTAGATATGCTAGATGATGTTTCTATAGCTTCTCCTGCAACTTATCAGGTTTTAGGTTGGGATGGAGGTAATTGGACAAATACAACAGTTGGAGCAAAGGCAAGATACACTTCTTCGTTTACTGCAACTGGTTTAACATATACTGGAAGCGGTGCTACACATCCTGGCTACAATTCACACTATGCAAGAGTTGGAGATTTAGTAACTTTTGCTATAAAAATAGATATGTCTACTGTAACAAATTTTGGAACAGGTCAATATAATGTTGAACTACCGTTTCTGCCAATGAGCGGTGCGTCAAACCATTTTGAGGGATGGGTTTGGGTTGACCCTTCTCAGCCAGCCGATGACTTAAATGGTCATATTATAATCAAAGCAGACCATCTTGCAAATACTAAAACACTTGATTTACATTGGCTAAAAGCCGCAACATCAAACCCGAAACCAGTAATTGAAAGTCTATTTTCACAAGGTGTTCCAGTAACGTTAACAACGTCAAGCATTTTATATATTAATGGAACTTATATCACAGAGTAAAACTTGACATATACCTATTTTTAGGCTAATATTTTAGCTATGCCTGTAGAAGAACAACCAATTAATATAACAATTTCAAAAGAACAGCTTGAGAACTGGCACATTTTCTTTGCTCTTCCGTGTTATGACTCTCACGTAACTGAGCCCTTTATGATGAGCTTTTTGCAAACAGCTCTTTATTTTAAAGAAATTGGTTTAAAGTATTCAGTTTGCACTATATCAGATTCTTTGATTAATCGCGCAAGAAACAATCTTGTTGCTAAGTTTATGGGCAATCCAGAATATACTCATTTGATATTTATTGACGTAGACCT
>Ga0078894_10003155_pt1 | contig 12520 bp, 11 predicted proteins | sample LauGreSu1BDMLBSD_2_FD_67506 | JGI IMG/M metagenome (GOLD analysis project Ga0078894, IMG submission 67506) | Freshwater lake microbial communities from Lake Michigan, USA - Su13.BD.MLB.SD (version 4) (version 4) | ecosystem: Environmental > Aquatic > Freshwater > Lake | place: Lake Michigan...
AGGCTGGGCAGACGCAGGGCAAAAGCGGACAGGCCGAATATCTTCGTCCAAAGCGCCATCAGCGCATAATAAAGCGGCGGATTGCAATCCAGCCAGACTTCACGCCAAAAAGCGCCCCAATTTGATTGGCTGGCGATCATCGCCGTCCAGCTTTCGTCAATCCATAAGGGCAGGCCATGGCTGGCCCACAGCCGCAGCGCCATCGTCGCGATGACCAACATCGCCGAAGCAATGCCAAAAAGGGACAGGCCAGTTTGCCGTGATTTTACCCAGATCATGCCCCGTCTCTGGCGACAAAACCCTGCTCTGTCACCTTGTCGTCAGCAAAAGGTTCCGCTGCCGCACATTTCGCGCTATCGGCAGCCTATCGCGCGCCCGTAGCTCAGTTGGATAGAGCACGAGCCTTCTAAGCTTGGGGCCGCAGGTTCGAATCCTGCCGGGCGCGCCACAAGGGCACAACCTGCACTATTTTTGCGGCAGTTATGCCTGCGATCCTTTAGGCCCGCTTCGATGAAGACATCGCTCTTGGCCTTCGCGGGGATGTCCCATGGCTGTTCTTGTACCAGCGGGAAAAAGCGCCGATAGACGTATACCCTAGGAGGTCGGCGATGTCCGTGGCGCGCATCCTTGGATTGGTGAGATATTGCCGCGCGAGCTGTTGGCGCGCCTGACTGAGCAAGGCTGTGAAGCTCACGCCCTCTGCATCCAACGTCCGTTGAAGGGTTCGGACGGACATACCAAGCGTTGCAGCGCAAATCTGCACGGATGCTTTTCCCGCGGGCAAGAAAATCCGGATGAGATGCGCCACATGTTCTGAACATGACGCATGCTGGGCACCCGCGACAGCGGTCAGCAATTGCCGGGCATGGAGCGCTAATTGTTCATCAGCTTTCGGATTGCGGAGATCTAGGTCTCCCCGCGCGATCACGAGCCCGTTAAAGTCCGCATTAAATATGGGCGTGCATTGGAATAATGCCTGATAGATACTCAACTCTTCCCGAGCAGGTGGGGAATGCGTGAAGCAAACAGTATCTGCCGACCAATCTGGGCCAAGAACGGACATGCACAGGCGCGACAAGACCCCCAACGCCAATTCCGAGGATTGGCGTGATGGCTCTGCTCGGGAAAGTTGGAAGTCTTCGCGCAGAATGGCGAAATCTGGCCCTTCTTCATAATGGAGCATCAGCGTTGAATTGATGCTCATCCGAAATTCGCGCAGCGCTTCAAGCGCGAGGCGCAACGTGGGTTGATGCGCGATAAGCAGGCTAGCCGCGCCGAGATTTGCGAGAGAGCGCCCTTGGGCCATGCGCAGTCCGAGTGTCGCACACCCCGTAACCTGCGCGCTGCGTTCTAAGAGGCGGATTGCGGCAACAGCAGGGATCATCTGCTCTGGATTGGAGAGCATATCGATGCCCAGCCCCTGGTCGCGCAAGAGCGGGCGGGGGTCAGCGCCAAAGCGCGCCATGGTCTCAAAATATCCGGTAAGGGCTGCAACGCGAACTAGCTCTGGCATAACCCCTCCTTCGCATGACGCCGAATGATAAATTAATGACATCAAATGTGAAAAAAACAAGCGAGGAACGCGTTAAACCTCGAGAATAGGACATGGGGAGAGATGAGGGCATGGCGCAAGCAGTCCGTTTTCACACAGCCGGAGGGCCTGAGGTCCTGACGCTGGAAGATGTCGATGTGGGCCTGCCGGGTCCGGGCGAAGTCCGCATCCGTCATGCCGCCATTGGCTGCAATTTTGCCGACACCTATTTCCGCTCTGGCTATTATCCTGTTCAGCCCCCTTGCGGGATTGGCGTGGAAGCGGCTGGGACCATTATTGCAATTGGCGAAGGTGTCTCTAGTTTCGCGCTGGGCGACCGGGTCAGCTATAATGGCGGTCCCTTGGGCGCCTATAGTACAGAACGGGTGATGCCTGCGGCCCCGCTTTTCAAACTGCCCGATAGCGTAAGTTTTGAAGATGCAGCTGCCTCCACAATGCGGGGTCTATCTGCGACTTATTGGCTCATGAAGGCGGATCCGCGGCTGAAGGCGGGCGACACAATTCTTCTCCATGCCGCAGCCGGAGGTGTCGGGCTCTTGGCCGTTCAGATCGCCAAGATGCTTGGCTTGCACGTCATCGGCACTGTATCCAGTGAGGAAAAGGCTGCGCTTGCCAAGGCGCATGGCTGTGATGAGATTATTTTTTACCGTCGGGAGGATGTGGCGGCGCGGGTCAAGGAACTTACACAGGGTGAGGGCGTACAGACGGTCTTCGACGGCGTTGGCAAGGATACGTATGAAGGCTCGCTCAAGTCGCTGCGCCGCCGCGGTATGCTGGTCGCCTGCGGGACAGCGTCGGGCCCCTTCCCGCCAATTGATGCGTTTCAAACAATGTTGCAGGGTTCCATTTATTTCACCCGCCCCGCCTTTGCTGATTATTATGCCGACCCAGTCGAGCGGGCAGAGCTGTCGCACTTCTGGTTCTCCAATCTTGCCGCAGGCAAAATCAAGGTGAAAATCGGACAGCGTTATGCCCTTGCGGACTGTGTCACAGCGCATCGGGATCTTGAGGCGGGCCGCACCATTGGCTCCACCATCTTCGTGATCTGAAAGGACGCACGATGAAGATCGAAAAGCTCACCACGCATATTGGCGCTGAATTATCTGGCGTGAACATTGCCGAGGCGGCGACCAATGACGATCTCTTTGGCGCGATCCATGCGGCTCTTCTCGATCATAAGGTGCTGTTCCTGCGCGACCAAGACATTAGTCGCAGTGACCATATTGCCTTCGCAAAGCGATTTGGCGTGCTTGAGGATCATCCTGTGGTCGGAAGCGATCCCGACCATCCCGGCCTTGTGCGCATCTATAAGGATGAAAACTCCCCCCCTGACCATTATGAGAATGCGTGGCATGCTGATGCCACTTGGCGCGAGGCCCCCCAAATGGGCGCGGTGCTGCGCTGCGTAGAATGCCCGCCCGTTGGCGGCGATACGATGTGGGCCAATATGGAACGGGCATATGAGGATCTGCCGCGCCACATCAAAGATGTGATTTCAGGGTTGAAAGCGCGACATTCCATTGAAGCCAGTTTTGGCGCGCGCATGTCGGATGCGGCGCGCGCTGATCTAAAGGCGCGCTTTCCCGATGCCGAGCACCCCGTGGTGCGCACCCATCCCGAAACGGGCCGTAAAGCCCTTTATGTCTGCGGCTTCACGACCCATTTCACAAATTTCCATACCGCCGAGAATGTCCGGTACGGGCAAGATTATGCGCCGGGCGCAGCGCAGCTGCTCCACTATCTGATCGGCCGAGCGGCTATTCCTGAATATCAAGTGCGCTGGCGCTGGCGGCCCAATTCTATGGCGATCTGGGACAATCGCTGCACCCAGCATTACGCCGTGATGGATTACGCGCCGACCGTCCGAAAAATGGAGCGCGCCGGGATCATCGGCGACAAGCCCTTCTGATAACTTAACTTCATAGGAGACCGAACATGCAATTTCTTGACGACTCTTTGCTTCCCAAGAACCAAGACAAGTTGGTCATCACGGCGGCCCCCTATGGCCCAGAATGGATGCCAGAGGATTTCCCGGAAGACATCCCGGTGACGATGGAGGAGCATGTCCAAAAGGCGGTTGATTGCTATAATGCCGGCGCAACCGTCCTGCACCTTCACTGCCGTGAGCTTGATGGTCATGGCTCAAAGCGTTTGTCGATGTTCAATGAACTGATCGACCGTGTGCGCACAGCCGTACCAGACATGATTATCCAAGTCGGCGGCTCGATTAGCTTTGCCCCCGAAACGGAAGAAGATGGCGCCGAAGCCAAATGGCTGTCTGATGAAGTCCGTCACATGTTGGCGGATCTGACCCCCGCGCCAGAACAGGTGACTATCGCCGTCAATACGACCCAGATGAACATCATGGATTTGATGGAAGATTGGGAATATCAGAAGACCAGCATTAGTGCGCCTGCGCTCTATCATGCCTATCGGGAAATGGTCGTGCCAGCGGGACCGCAATGGGTGGAAGAGCATCTGCGCCGCTTGACGGGGTCCGGCATCCAACCCCATTTCCAGCTGACTTGCATGCCTGACATGGAAACCGTCGAACGCCTTGTGCGGCGCGGTCACTATAAAGGCCCGCTCAATCTTACTTGGGTGGGTATTGGCGGCGGCTTTGACGGCCCGAACCCAGCTAACTTCATGGAATTCATCCGGCGTGCGCCCGATGGGTCCACCGTCACCCTCGAAAGTGTCATGGGCAATGTGTTGCCCATCAATACCATCGCCATTGCGCTTGGCATGCATTGCCGCTGCGGAAATGAAGACACGATCTATGACCCATATGGCGATAAAATGGGGTCGGTTGCGCAAATTGAACAGCTTGTCCGCATTTCAAAGGAGCTTGGCCGCCCCGTTGCAACGGGCCAAGAAGCCCGCGCGATCTACCGGATTGGTGAACAATATAACTCAACCGAAGAAACGCTCGCCAAGCTTGGTATGGCCCCCAATCGCGAACGCGGCCAGCGGGCCGTGCCAATTCGCACGGCAGCATGAGCCAAGCCGCCTCTATTCCCGGGGACGTGACGGTCCTGTTTGTCCCCGGACTGCGGGATCATGTTGAGGATCATTGGCAGACGCATGCTGCTCGGGCCATGCCCCGCGCGGTCACGGTAGAGCCGTTGACGCGTGATCGGCTGAGCCGCGCCGCGCGGGTCGCCGCACTGGATGCTGCGCTCTCGGCCATAAAGGGGGATGTGATCATCGCCGCGCATAGCGCGGGCTGCTTGATGGTTGCGCATTGGGCGTTAGCGCCGACACGCGCGATACGCGGGGCGCTGCTGGCCACCCCGGCGGATGTGGAGCGGCCGCTGCCGCCGGCCTATCCACGCCCTGAGGAGCTAGAGGCTGGCGGCTGGGTGCCGATGGCCCGCAGCCTCTTGCCCTTTCGAACGACTGTGGTGGCCAGCCAGAATGATCCGCTTGCCGATTTTGATCGGGTGCAGGATTTGGCAGAGCTCTGGGGTGCAACGCTGCATGATGGCGGGAGGATCGGGCATCTTAACCCACCTGCGGGCTATGGGCCTTGGCCAGAAGGTCTGGACCTGATCGCCCAACTCGCACGCTGAGGCTTTCAAACGGAGACGATTTATGGCGGGCGCTGTTATCTTGACCGATGGGGCCAATGGGCCAGACCGGAGCAGTGCCTATGGCTGGTTGGTCTTTGCGCTTAGCTTTGGGCTTTTGATTTCCGATTATATGGCGCGCCAAGTGCTCAACGCGGTCTTTCCCCTCTTGAAGGCGGAATGGCAGCTGAGTGACGGACAATTGGGCGTCCTATCCGGGATTGTCGCGGTCATGGTGGGGCTGTTGACCTTTCCATTGTCGCTGGCAGCAGACCGTTGGGGGCGTGCCAAAAGCCTCGCCGTCATGGCCATCTTGTGGAGCTTGGCGACGCTCTATTGTGCCATAGCCAGCACGTATCAGGAGATGCTCCTTGGGCGCGCCTTGGTTGGGGTCGGTGAGGCGGCCTATGGCAGTGTTGGCATTGCGCTGGTCATCAGCGTGTTTCCCTCGCGCCTCCGCGCCACCTTGTCTGCCGCTTTCATGGCGGGGGGGCTTTTTGGGCAGGTGCTTGGCGTTGCGCTTGGCGCGCAGATTGCGGCGGCTCATGGTTGGCGACAGGCCTTTTTTGTGATCGGGATGGGTGGTCTTATTCTCGGCCTCATCTATCCGTTGCTGGTGCGGGATCGCCGGATCAATGCCTTGGCCGGAACGGATCCATCGGCATCGTCCCAAGCCTCAATTCCTGCGCTGAAAGGCCTTTTTGCCAGTCGCTCGGTCCGTCTGGCTTATGTGGGCAGCGGGCTTCAGCTTTTCGCGGCTGGGGCTTTGCCCGCCTGGCTGCCGACCTACTTTAATCGCTATTACGGTCTGCCGCTTGATCAGGCTGGGCGTCGCGCGGCGGTGCTGCTGCTGATCTGCGGACTGGGCATGATCCTGTGCGGGATCTTGACCGATCGGCTGACGCGCAATCGGGCGGAACGCAAGATCAGCCTCGCCATCCTATTTAGTTTGGGGACCGCCGCCAGCCTCAGTCTGGCCTTTGCGCTGCCGCCCGGTCCGGCCCAGTTTGCGCTGCTCGCGCTGGCGATGTTTTTGGTTGCCGCCACGACCGGCCCGGCCGGTGCGATGGTCGCCAATCTTACACCTCTGGCGCTGCATGGATCGGCCTTTGCGACGCTGACATTGGCCAATAATCTAATTGGCCTTGCACCAGGACCGATCTTAACTGGGCGATTGGCGGATGGTCTCGGGCTTGCCGATGCGCTTAACCTCTTGCCCATTCCCTGTGTGCTCGCAGCTTGCGCCTTTGCGGCGATGCAGCGGAGCTATATTGCAGATCTTGGCAATACGGGACCCAGACATGCGTGATTTGGCAGCGCTGAGGGCAGGCTTGCCTGTCCATGCGCGGGTGGCCCTGCTGGTCAGTAGCCTATTCTCAGCCTGAATTACTTCAGCATGGCGCGGAACTTCTTGCGCAGCAATATGGCCAACATCCGCTCGTCAATGGGCAGCACCGCTTCCAGAAATGCTGCCGCCTCCTTGGCCGATGCATCCACCCAGCCCGCCGCATAGAGGTGCGCAAATTGCTGAACCAAGCCGTCAATCGCCTCATTCATGCTGGCGAGATGGCGGGGGCGATAGCCGCGGGCACGGGAAGCCCCGACTTCGCCATATTGGATGAAGCACTCGACGATTTCACGGTCGGCCTGCGAGATTCTCCGTTCAATACCGCTTCCTCTGATTTCAATCAGGCCGGCCTGTGCCAGTTCGATTAAATCAGCCTCTGATAGGTGCGCCCCGATCAGGTCGGCAATCTGAACCTGATCGCTGCCCGGCGGGCGGGCCCAATCAGGAAGCTCGTCACGCACGCGACGCAGCAATTGCTGCTGTTCGGGTGAGAAGCCATCCGCTTCCTCGCCATTCAGCACCGACTTGATTGCATTCAAGCTCAGGAAATGGTCGCGTTGCAACTTCTGTATCCAGTGCAGCCGCTCGAGATGCTCAGGCCCATAAACCGCCATGTTGCGCCCCGACCGGATCGGCGGCGGCAACAAGCCTTCAGAAATATAGAAGTGAATGGCCTGTCGGCTAAGCTGTGTCCCGGCGGTCAGGTCGCGCATCTTCAGCGCGCGGGGCGCATCGGCTATGGGGTTTGGAGCCTTATCCATGTCGCGCACAAGGCCCGTTTCTGCCAATTATGTCAAGTGTCAAGCGGCACTTGACACTTGCGAAGGGCCGTCCTAGCCTTGCATCCGAAGTGGAAGTTCGTGCTTTCCACGCCGCCGCGACGGCCTGCAGGAGGAACCGCAGCAGATGACGACCATCCATGTCGCAGGCGTTTCGATGACCAAATTTGGTCCACATCTCGCCGCCACTGTTAAATCGCTCACCTCTGAAGCTGTTGCGGCCTGTTTGGCCGATGCGGGTGCGTCGCCGGCTATTGTGCAGGCGGCCTATTTCTCCAACACATTGCAGGGTCTGCTCGACGGTCAGTTGTCGATCCCCGGTCAGATTGCGTTGCGTGAAGCCGGCGTTGAGGGTGTGCCGATCGTTAACGTCGAGAATGCCTGTGCGTCCGGATCAACTGCGCTATGGTTGGCTTGCCAACATCTGCGATCAGGCGCCGCCGATATCGTGCTTGCTGTGGGCGTGGAAAAGATGGTGTTCGCACAAGAGGCGCAACGCGCCACTGTGATGCGTGCCTTTGAAGGTGGCATGGATGTGAGCGCGGGGGACGAAGCGCTCAACGCACTGATGCAGTTAGGCGTCGGCATCGACGGGCCGTCTGGCGAAGGTCATCGCACCCGCTTCATGGACATTTATGCCGCGCTGTGCCGCGCCCATATGGCCCGCTTTGGCACAACGCAGCGCCAATTGGCGATCGTGGCGGCCAAGAATCATGATCATTCCATCCACAATGACAAATGCCATTTCCGCAAGGCGATGAGCGTCGATGACGTGCTGGCCTCTCGGCCACTGGGCTATCCGCTGACCGTCGCAATGTGTTCGCCTTTGTCCGATGGCGCAGCGGCGGTGCTGCTGTGCACCGACGCGGGGCTGAAAAAGCTGCAAGGGCAGGCACCATCAGTTCTGATCAAGGCTTGTGAATTGACGTCGGCCACAACGCGTGACTTTGCCGATTTTGATGCACATGTCGCGCGCCGCGCGGCACTGGCCGCCTATCATCGTGCCGGACTTGGCCCAAGCGATATCGATGTTGCCGAAGTGCATGATGCCGCCGCCTTTGGGGAAATCTTCATGACCGAGTTGTTGGGCTTCTGTGCCATGGGTGAGGGTGGTCTAATGGCCGAGCGCGGCGAAACGCGTATTGGTGGGCGTCTCCCAGTCAATCCATCGGGCGGCCTTGAATCCAAGGGCCACCCCATTGGCGCGACCGGCCTTGGTCAGATTTATGAATTGACCCAGCAGCTGCGCGGAACGGCTGGCGCGCGACAGGTCAGCGGCGCGCGGACTGCGCTGCAAGAAAATAGCGGTGGTCTGCTCGGCATCGAAGAAGGCGCCGCCGTCGTGACCATCCTTCAGCGTCAATATTGAGGATCCAAACCATGAAACACACACCCACTTTATTCGTCGACGGCTTCTTATTTCCCGAAGCGCCGCGCTGGCACGCTGGACGCGGGCAGTTTTTTGTGAGCGACATTGATCGTGGCCAAGTGTTTGCCGTTTCAACCGATGGTCAGCGTCAGATGGTGTATCAAGGCCCTGATTGGGTGTCGGGCACGGCTTTTGAAAGCGACACCAGTCTGCTGGTCACCAATGCGCGCAGCCGTTCACTTGTGCGGGTGCATCTTGATCAACCCGATGCCGCTCCCGAAATGATTGCCTCGCTCGCCGAGATTGCGCCTTATGGCATCAACGACATGGTCCGCACACAGTCTGGCGTCAGCTTCATCGATACGGTCAGCTTTGACTTTGTTGCCTATGCGCGTGGTGATGGCGAAGCCCAGCCCAGCGTGCTTGCCCGTGTGGACGCCGACGGTAAAGTGTCCGTCGCGACGTCAGACGTCAACTTTCCCAACGGTATGGCAATCACGCCCGACGGCAAACGCCTATTGGTGGCCGATTCACTCGACCAATGCGTTCACGCCTTCACACTTGGTGCCGATGGCGCGCTGAGCGCGCGAACCTGTTTTGCGGCATTACCGGGCGAGATGCCCGACGGCATGTGCATTGATGCCAGTGGGGCCGTTTGGGTCGCTGTCCATGGCCGCGTGGTGCGGGTCGCCGAAGGTGGCGCCGTGTTGGACGAGGTCGATATGGGCACAACCTTGGCCACGGCCGTTGCTCTTGGCGGAGCCGATGGCCGTACGCTGCTGATCACCGCGTCTGATAGCTATGACCGCTCCGTGATGGCGCACAATCCAACCGGGAAGCTCTTTACGGTGCAGGTGGACGTTCCGGGCGTCGGTCTGCCGTCTGTTTACTGAGGGAGAGGGGCGCATGACACAGCGGCTGGTCGGTAAGACGGCTCTCATCACCGGGGCAACATCTGGCATGGGCGTCGACGTGGTCCGGCGATTCGTTGCTGAAGGTGCGAATGTCCTTTTCTGCGGCCGATCTTCCGAAGCTGGAGAAGCTGTGGCGGCTGAAATTGGAGCCGCTGCCCACTTCATGCGTGCCGATGTGACTGATGAGGTGGATGTCATCGCGCTCGTCAAAGCCGCGCAGACTATTGGCAGCGGGCGGATCGACTTCTTGTTTAACAACGCCGCACCTGCAACCCGCGACACACCCGTCACGGCGCTGCCCGCCGAAGAGATCGCCAGCGCCTCCATGACGATCTTTGGCAGTGTTGTGCTGATGACCAAGCATGTCGCCGCTGTGATGCAGGCGCAGGGCGGTGGCTCCATTCTCAACAATGGCTCGACGGCCGCCCATCGCGCCAATAGTTCACCGTCTCTGTACAGCGCGCTCAAGGCTGCGGTTTGTCATTTCACGCGCTGCATGGCGCTGGAACTGGCGGATTACCATATTCGGGTGAACACAGTCTCGCCGGGGGCCATCCCCACGCCGATCTTCCTCCAGTCGCTGGGCATTCCCCCGGCCCAACAAGAACAGGCGCTCGCCGCATTGCAGGGGGCGTTTGCGCGCGCCCTGCCCATCGGGCGTGCTGGCCATGGCGATGATATTGCGGCCGCTGCGGTCTTTTTCGCCAGTGACGAGTCCTCTTATGTCACTGGACAGGATCTTGTCGTCGATGGCGGCCTTACCGCTGGGTTATCGAACGCTGCCAAGCAGGGGCAGGCCGATATGATGCGCGCCGTCCTCGCCAATATCGGGAAATAAAGCCATGTCAGTCTTCAGTCTGCTCGAACGCGGAGCGCAACGCTGTGATGGACGCCCGTTCGCAGTCTTTGAGGGCGTCGAAACCAGCTATGCTGAGACCCTGGGCCTTGCAAAGCGCATTGCCGCCGCTCTCAGTGTCGCAGGCTTTGGTCCGGGTGACCATGCCGCGGTGCTCAGCCCCAATGATCCCGTCGCTTTCACCGCCGCTTTCGGCATCTTTGGCGCAGGCATGGCCTATGTGCCGGCCAATCCGCACAATCCAGCGCCTGCGATTGCTAGCGCGCTCAATCTCGTTGATGTCCGCGTGCTCTTCTATCACGGGGCGATGGCCCCGCTGGTCGATGAGATGCGGGGATCTTTACCCAAGGTGGCTCGGTTCATCGCGCTGGGGACGCCCAGCAGCGATGATCAGACGCTCGCACAATTCATCGACGGGCATGATCATCCGTCAACGCAGGTCCGCGCATCGCTCACCGACACCGCCTTTGTCGGGCAGACCGGCGGGACCACGGGCGAGCCCAAGGGCGTGCTGCTCAGCCATCGTGCCGTTTTCGCCTTTGTGGAGAAGTTTCTGGCTGAAATGCCGCACCCCGCGCCCGTGCTTCTGGCGGCCACGCCCTTGACGCATGCTGCCGGGATGCTCGCCATGCCGATCGTTGCACAAGGCGGCACGATTGTGATGATGGATCGTCCGGATCTGCCGCGCTTCCTTGATCTCATTGCGGAGCATCGGGTGACGACGACCTTCCTGCCACCCACGGTCATCTATCGCTTGCTCGATCTGCCCGGGGCAGCCAGCCGCGACTTTTCAAGCCTCCGCCATTTCATCTATGGTGCAGCTCCCATGTCGGTCAGCCGGCTCAAGGAGGCGCTTGCGACGTTCGGCCCGGTGATGGCGCAATGCTATGGCCAGACCGAGTGCCACACGTTCGTCACCTTCATGCGTCCCGAAGATCATTTCATCGACGGCCGACTGGCTGGTGATGATCGTCTGTCCGCATGTGGCAGACCCTCCATTGGCACCCGGCTCGTCATCAAGGACGATGATGGCGCGATACTCGACGCGGGCGCGCCGGGCGAAATCTGCATTGAAAGCGACCTCGCCATGACCGGCTATTACAAGAACGGCGCCGCCACGGCAGAAGTGCTCCGCGACGGCCTGATCCACACAGGCGATATCGGGTTCGTCGATGGCGATGGCTTCCTGCACATCGTCGATCGGAAGAAGGACCTAATCATCACCGGTGGCTTCAACGTCTATCCGGCGGAAGTTGAACAGGTGGTCAACAGCCACCCGGATGTGGCCGATTGTGGCGTCATCGGAATGCCTGATGCAGATTGGGGCGAAGCAGTGACTGTGGTGGTCGAACTCAAGCCCGGCGCCGCCCTGTCGGCGCAGGAGCTGCTGGATTACTGTCGTCCCAAACTGGGGGGCGTCAAAACCCCCAAGCATGTTGCCTTCTGGCCAGAACTGCCGCGCAGCGCGGTCGGCAAGGTTCTGCGAAAGGAAATCCGTACCCGGATCAGAGATGCGGGCACTATTGAAGAAGATGCCCCGACAGGCTCGCTGCGTGACTGATCATTAGCAACGGCTGAGAATGCGTCGTCGATTGCTTGCCGGTTTGTTTCGGCCAATGGCCGCGATCAACAGCATAAACCTGTTCGCATCTTCATTCCGCATGGCGCGCCATTTGGAATGAAGATGGGAACACCTGGCCCATGAAGGAAGAGGGTGCTGCCATGCGACAGCACCCTCTTTTCAAACTTAGAACTTTAAGCTGGCCGAAATAGATATGGATCGGCCAACATCATAGCTGTTCACATCGAGAATATTGGCCCCAGATTTCTGGAACTCCCGGTGCCGACGCCCGGTTAGATTTCTCGCTTCGAACTTGAGCTCAAGCTCCCGTCCAGAGACTTCAAAGCCCTCGCGCGCGACAAAATCTAGGCGGATGCCAGGGCGTTCGTTCACATCGGGCTGGGGCGGAGAGCCGAACACACCACGGCTGATGACACGATCACTCGCATAGGTCAGCAGCAACGTCTGCTGCGAGAGCTTGTCCCCATTTTCAAAGCCGACTTGCAAGTTGACGATATGGTCAGACTGACCGGTCAGCTTTGCACCGTCCTTGAAATAGTCCGACGCATTGG
>Ga0078894_10003156_pt1 | contig 12516 bp, 6 predicted proteins | sample LauGreSu1BDMLBSD_2_FD_67506 | JGI IMG/M metagenome (GOLD analysis project Ga0078894, IMG submission 67506) | Freshwater lake microbial communities from Lake Michigan, USA - Su13.BD.MLB.SD (version 4) (version 4) | ecosystem: Environmental > Aquatic > Freshwater > Lake | place: Lake Michigan, USA...
ATATAATAAAAAAAATATGAAACTAAACGAAGAAATAAATAGAATAAAATCATTATTTACAAATGAAAGATTATATGGTAATTTAGTAAACGAAGTTTGTGATAGTGAACAAGATGCGATTACTTTTTTAAAGGACAAAGGTTACATTGTTAGGGCAAGTAATGAAGGAGATATATGTTTAGGACCAAACACCGAATTAGGGGTGATTTATGGGGATAAAAAATCTGATTCTGAGTTATCATTTCAATCAGGTACATCACCAGACGGATGTTATTTAGGTATCTATAGGAAAAGTAAAGGTGCGAGAGAACAACATTTTTATTTAGTGAATTTATTTGAGAAGGGATTAGACGAAAAAAATAGATTTAATATGTATTATATGTTTAACGATAATGACGCGTGTGAAAAAACTATTAATGTTGGTGGTAGGGATATAAAAATAGTTGTCACTAAAGAAGGTTATGATAGTGCAACAGGAATATTTGGTTTAGGTTTAAAATACGTTAAATTAGAGGGTACTTGGAAAAAAGACGGTAGTGATTATAAATTAGAAGATTCTACAATAGTAAAATTAATGGACAAAAATAATAAAAAAATAAAAATTAGTAATACTGTAAATGCTGGAGGTGTAAATATACCAATAGATTTAGGTTCTATTTTAGGTTTAGATGGTGAAACTGGTGGTACTGCAGACCTTTTCAAAGATAGTGGTGGAAATTGTACGACATTAAGTTTATTTTTAGAAGAAAAATTAATTAGTCCATTAAGTGGGGCTTTTACATTAAATGATTTAATTACAAAAATGAAAGTATAATATGAAAAAATTAAATTTAAATAAGGATAATTTCAGACTTATGATGGAAAGGATGGAGATAAAACATACTTTCGATCAAGTTAATGAGGGAATAAAACATATATTAACTGAAGGTATTGGTGATGATTTAGTTAGGTACGCAAAAAGTTTGGCGAGGACTATAAGTACTGATCAGACTTTAGTTAGGAGGGTTGAGATGGTTGTAGATTCAATGAGTAAAGCAATTGATGATTATGATAAAGCAATAAAATCTCTTACCGCTGGTGGTAGTTTTGAAAATTTAAAAAATTTATTAAACGCTAAAAGTTTAAGAATTACAATGGATAATTTTAGTTCTACTATAAGTTCTTCTTTGAAAGGTTATTTATCTGAAATGGGTCAAACCATCGATGAAATTAAATTAAAAAATTATATTAGTGGTTTAACCAATGAAATGCCAACTGAATTATTAACTTATCTGAATGAAACCCAAATACAAGATTTAATTAATGTAAATTATTTGATGTCACAACTCACAAAAACTGATTTTGCGTTAGATAAATTAAACAAAATCAATGAAATGTGGAATAAATTAAATAAACCTGAAGATTTTAGATCATTAATTTTAGGGTTTGTTAGTGAGGACGGTGTTAAGTCTATTGATGAAATAGAAAGTACTATAAAACTTTTAGATGAATTAAAAAATGGTAATACTCCGAAAGAAATAGAATTATATGATATATGGAGAAGAATTAAGGAACAAGTAGGATTGAGTGAGTGGGATGGTACTGATTTTAAAACATTATTTAAAAATTCATTCGCAAATGATCCAAAATATAAAATTTTAGAATCTAATTTTTTAAATAAATTAAAAATATGGCAAAAAAATAGGGTAGATTTAAAATTAGAACCTTTAAAAAATAAAAATTTAAATTGGGATAATACAATAGTATTTTACAATAAAAATGCTGATCCAGAATCTATATTTGTAATTGAATTTAAAGATAAAAATTCTTTAGAAAATTATAAAAAAATATTAAAACAAGGTGGTATAGATTTTACTGAGGCAAAATCTTCTCAAGGTGGTATTGATGCCGTTGAGAAATTAGCACAAATACAATTAACTAGATGGAAAATTAGAATGGGGTTATATGTAACATTAGGTGTAGGTGTTGTCGGACTATTGATTTGCCCTTTGTTTGTTGATGATTTATCTGAAGAAGAAATTGCGTTAAGAAAGATTGGTGGCGGTGATGAAGCGGTAAAAGAAAAAGGTTATGGTAGTAAACTATTAGAATGTATTGGTTCAGTAATACAATCCGCTACTAACTTAGGTAAAGATATTGGTCAAACCATTTTTGAAGAAGATATATTAGGGCCTATGCAAGAATTTAATGGGTATATAATAACTGAAATTGATAAAATATGTCCAAAAGACGAAAGTGGTGATAAAAAATGTTGTATGGAATGTAATAACGATGAAAAATTAAAATCTATTATTGCAGATCCAAAATTTATGAGTAAATACGAAAGTGCCGTAAGGAATATAGATAAAGAGTATTTAAAAGAAAAAGTTTCAGGAATGGGTGTTACTGATCCAGAAACAATAATACAAGAAATTTTAAATGAAGCAAAAAATAATGATAATGTGAGTAAATATCTTACAAAGGACGGTAAACCAATGACTTTTGTAGAAATTTTAAGAATGGAGTGTAATAAAAAAGCACTGCCTTGTGTTGAGGAAAGAGTAAAAACTCTTTGGGATGATATTATCAATATAATGGAAACTAAAAATTGTAATTCAATACAAAATGAAATTAATGTAAAGGTAATGGAAATGAAATCTTATGGTGATGCAGGTTATTTAACTGTTGACCCTAGTGATAAGAATAAAGAGATACCTAAAGTTTACATTGATATTATGAAAAGATCCGATGTTTTTGGTTCTGTGGTAACAGTAGAAGAATTTTTCACAGTACTAAATAACTGGATTACTAAAGTTGCAATTGAACTTGAATGTAATTCTGGAAGTGAATCTACAGATGAAGTTACGATAGACAGTATTAAAGATGAGTTTACTGTTTGGTGTGATACAAATGGAAAAGATGAAACAAAACCTAAAAGTTTAATGGAATATTTATGGGGTGAAGGAATTGCACAATTGGATTGTGGTTCAGGTGCCGATAGTTTAGAATATATGTTTAAACCGAATGTTCAAACAAAAACAAATGCCAATTATCAGGTATATTCTATTTTTGATGAGTACTTTAAACCAGTTTTCCCATCTATAGATAGAATGGATACCGGATGGAATGATGCATTTAACTACTGGTATGATAAACAAAAAAGTTTGTGTAATTATTAATTTTTTAATATTTACAAGAAATAAAAGTTTTATATAATATAATTTATGAGTGATAATCAATTAAGTCCTGATTTTGTTCCAGAGGAATATCGGACACCGTATGACATTATAGAATTACCATCTCAAGGTATTCTTTATAAAAATAAAGTTAAAAGTGTAAAGGTTGAATACTTAACTGCTATGGATGAGACAATTCTAACTTCACCTAATATTTCTAATGGGGGTAAAATTATTGATGTTTTATTAAAAAGGAAAGTTAAAGATTTAGGTTTTGGTGTAGAAGATTTACTAGTTGGTGATCGAACCGCATTGATGGTTTATTTAAGGGTAACTGCATTCGGTGAAGATTACAATCAATTAGTATATGATCCAACCATAGGTGAGTTGGTTGAGGGTACTATTAATTTATCTTCATTAAGTCAAAAAAAACTAACAGTTAAACCTGATGAAAAAGGTGAATTTGATTTTACTTTACCAAAAACAAATAAAAAAATTACATTTTCTTTGTTAACTGGAAAAGATGAAGAAATTATAGATTTAAGAGACAAAGAAGATTTAAAAAGAAATCCTGATGGAGTATCTAATAAATTAATATTTACATTAGAACAACAAATAAAATCAATTGATGGGGAAAGGGATAAAATAAAAATTTCTAATATAATAAAGAAATTACCTATTATCGACTCTAGATCTTTAAGAAAATATATTGATGGGATTACTCCAGGTTTAGACTTTAAAACTACTGCAAGGACTCAGGGGGGAGAGTCCGTAGATACCTTTCTTAGATTCAACTCGAGTTTTTTCTGGCCTGAACTCTGAATATTTAATGTATCTTCATAAAGAAATTAATTTCTTAGTTAGATTTGGGTATTCTTATTCTGATTTAATGATAATGCCTACTTTTTCTAGAAGAATAATGATTAATGAAAATCAGAAAAAAAATGAATAAATAATATTTTATTTTTTTTAAGATATTTATTATAAAAATGTCATTATGTATAAAAAAAATGGTAAGATATTAGATATTATCTCTTTAATAAACGAATCTATAGATAATTTAATAGATGAAAATGTAATAGTATCACCTTATTCTGGTGATAATATAAAAACATCAGTACAAAAATTTACTGTAGTAGAAAACGGCAATCTTCCTGATAATACAGATACAATGTCATACATTGAGCTTAAAGATGCTTTAATGTATAAAAATGATGTAAAAGTAGGTGACGTAATAGAAATAGAAGTTGCAGATTTTGACGCAATGGATGAAGATGGTATTTTAGAATTTTTTAAATCTGAAGAAATAGACTCAAAAACATTAGAAAAAATAATTTTAGGTCAGAGAACAACTATAAGAGTAGGTGGAAAAATTATACGATATGGCCCAAGAACTTTAAGAAAAATTCAGATGGCTGCTAAGAAAGCAGTTGAAGCAAAAAAATATATTGATAAGTACGGAAAAAAAACGGAACATAGTTTATGTTATTGTTTAAGATTATTTGATGAACATGTAGATGAAGATACAGGTAAGGCAGAAAAATCAATATACATGACAGATGTAGAGGATCAACCTGAATTTGTTCAGGAAGAATTAGAAAATACTTGGGATTTTTGTGAAAGTAAATATGGTACAAAAATAATAGAAAGAGAAGATAGGCAAGAAACTAAAAAAAGTTGTGACTTCTTAGAAAATTGGTACGAGGAGGGGGAATCTATTTTAGATGATATGATTGCAGATTTAAGAAAATCTTTTAAAGTGGTTGGTTATGATAAGGGTGAAGAATCAGAAACTAAATACAATAAAGAAAAAAAGAGTGTTGCAGAAAAAATAGTTGCTCACGATTATGTAGAAATAGAATTTAGTAGTGATGTGGCTCACACACCAAGAGGAGGTACACCTACAGTTTTATTTACTGCAGGTAGTATAGTAGTTTTTAAAATTTTAAAAACATATGGTTCCGCATCTGACACAGTTTTATTAGAAAATAGTGGTGATAAATATATTTTAGGTTTTGACACTGCCGTAGTAAAAAGAGCACAAAGTGATAATACTTTTTGGGTTGTGGATCCTTCGGGTTCAGTTAGTAATGTAAAAACGACTTGGGATGGTAAAATAAAGGCATTTAGAGATAACTAAAAATTATGGCAGACGATATTTCAAAAAAAATGGAAGAATTGATTTCTAATTTGAAATTGTATTCTGAAAAAATTTCAATTGGGGAGCTTGAATATGAGAAAGAAAAAATTGCGCTTTATCAAAAACAAATACAAGAACTTGAAAGAAAAAGAGACGTTGCAGTTTCAAATGGAACGATTCAAGATCAAGAAGTAGAAAAAACAAAAAATTTAGTAAAAACTTTAAAGGAAAAATTAGGTACTTTAAAGGCAATGGGTACTGCAACAGGACAAATTTATCATAATATTGCAGCAACAGGAAATGAATTTAGAGAATTTTTAACGGACTCTACAAAACAACTAAAAATGGCTGAAGATATGGCTAGAACCTATAAAAAAATAGGGGTTGAGATAGGTATGACTGGTAAAAGTGCTAAATTTATGGAGAAAAGTTTCAAAGGTGCATTAGGAACTGTTTTAGAAATGGGGGTTAGTCAAGAAGATTTAGCTTCCATATATACAGATATAAGTGATGCAACTGGTAGGATGAGTCAACTAACAAAAGAAGACGCAATTTCAATTGCTGCAATGGGCGAATCTATGGATATGACATCATCTGAAGCGGCTTCTATGTCAGAATCTTTTATGTTAATGGGTTTAACAACAGAACAAATAGAAGATAATATCTTAGAAACTTATAAATCGGCCCAGTCAATGGGATTAAATGCGACAAAAGTAATTAAAACATTACAAACTAATATGAAATCTTTGCAAGGATACTCTTTTGCTAATGGTGTAAAAGGTATGACTGAAATGGCTAAACAAGCAGTAAAAATGCGTTTAGATGTGAGTGATGTTTTAGCAATGGCAGATAAATTTTATCAACCTGAGGCGGCGATTGAGGCAGCAGCTAATTTACAAATGTTGGGTGGTGACATTGCAGAGGCATTTGGTGATCCTTTTGAAACAATGTATTTAGCAAGAAATAAACCAGAAGAATTGGCAAAGAAAGTCGGTGAAATGACAGAAAATATGATGCAATTTAATGAAGAAACTGGTGAGTATGAATTTCCTGCTGAGGTAAGAATGCAATTAAAGGCTGCTGGTGAACAGTTAGGTATCAATACAGAGAATATGATTGAGATGGCTAGACAAACATCTAAGATCAAAGATATAAAAATGAAATTTACTTCCGTAGGTGATGATGAAATGAAGGAAAGTTTAGCATCTATGGCAAAATTTAAAGATGGTAAATTTGTGATTGAAACTGAGGAATTTGGTGATTTAGGTTTAGATCAGGTTACTGACGATATGGCAAAAACTATTATGGAAGAAAATCAAACTTCAGAAGAAAGTTTAATAGATATTGCAAGAAATACAAAGGTTATGTCTGATAAATTAACAAATGTACAGGCAGGTAAAGAGGCGAAAGTTGCGGGTGCAACAAATATCTATGAATTAACTGCAGATGAGGTGGCTCCAATGATACAATCAATGACAGATGGTATGGATAAGTTGGCAACAGAATACATTAATAAGGCTGACGTTTTCATTAAAGATATGTTCAAAAGTAATGAAGGTGATAAAAGTTCTATAGATACTGCATTACAAGAAATGGAAAAATTAGGTACTGAAATTAAAGATGGTACTATAACTAAGTTTAGAGAACTGACTACATCTTCTGAAAAATTAAAAGAAACTTTTGATGCGATTGGTAAAAGTACACCTTATGGTACTAGTACCAATGATTTAAATTTAAGTCCAGAAGATGATTTTATATTAAGGTCTTCTGGTGAAGTAACAAGTTTCACCAAAGAAGACGATATAATTGGTGCAAAAAGAGGTGGACCAATAGATAAATTGTTAAGTGGGGCATTACCATCAAATGATATGGCAGGTGGAGTACCTTCAAAAATAGAATTTGGTAGTATAAATATTTCTGGTCGAATTGAATTAGTTTCACCTGATGGTTCTATGAATAATATAGATATGGCGTCTATTAAACCTATGGTTGAGAAAACTATTATATCACATTTAAATGGTAGATTTAGAAATGGTGGAGTTCCATCTAGTAAAGAATCTACTGATTATATGGCAGTATAAAAAATATTTTTAAAAAAGTTTTATTTTACTATTGACTTTTTAAAATAAATTTACTATTATTACAAGGACCAGTATATTCGAGAAAATAATTCTAGATTTATATAAAAAACAAGAATAAAGAATATATTATATAATATTTAATCACCTGAATTTTATAGACCTAATATTTATATAATAAGAAATTATTATATATGGCAGGAATATTAAGTTATAATAAAGGTTTATATTCTACACAAGAATTTAGAAATAGGTTATTGAATAGAAATTTACCACCACCAGTTAATGAAACATTAACACAATCGGGTTTAGTTTCTAAATTACAGGATATTGGTAAGGTTATCAATATACCTATTATGGGTACTGATAGTGAAAATATTCCTATTCACTACGATCAAGATAAAAAATTATTTCCTTTAGGTAATGTATTTAGAATGACACAAAATGTTAATCTAAATAAGTACATACCACAAAACGATCAATACGAAACTTTTGAATTAACAGTTCCACCTAATTTATGGTATCCATTACCTACATCATTTGGTCCTAAAGAAAGAGGTTTCTATCCTACATCATATAATCAGGCACAATTTTCATTAATTAATAATGGTGATGAAAAAGGAGTTGATTGGCCTTTTAACGTAATTGATTCATATAAGTCTTTAAATTTCCAATCAGAAACATCACTTGGTATTATAGGTGGGGAACAATTAGAAAAAACTGTAATCGATAAAATTGCGCAAGTACAAGAATTTGTTGATGATCAAACAAAAAGTTATGGATTTATTACCCAACCTTTAGGTAATAGAGTTGACGAGTATGTAAATAGAATGAGAGGTACTGCATTATTCTTTAATGCCTTACCTAACGCTGCCGTTGGGTGGAATGAATATAATAGTAGTGTTAAATCTGGAGATGAGTTACTAAAATCAAATCAAGACATTCAGGAAGGTGTAGAACCTACATTATCAACAGAATTAAGAATGAAAGTCCTATTTGAAAGGACTAGTACCCAACAAGTATCATTTGCGTTTAATCTTTTAAATAGAAACGATTATAGACCACAATATACTGACGGTAGATTACAAGGTACAGATAACGCAGGTACTAATGGTAGATATTATATCGGTACTGAAAGAAACACCAATAGAGGTAATAGAATTACTACAAGATTTACAAGTAAAGACTTTAATGGTGAGATAGATAATACTGGTAATGGTCAAAGAACTACTATCGAAGGTATTGGGGAACCTGCAGGAGAACCAAATAAATTCTTTTGGACTACTGGTGGTGAACAAAACTTTAACCCAAAAACATTATTATATAAGACACAACAATTAGTTAATAATAATGAAAATGATGTCTTTATTAATCAAACAAAAAAATACTTTAGAGATAAAGAACAAGATAGAATTATAAGTAGAGGTAATGCGATTAGAGAATTAGCCTTAATAGATGTCGACTCTAATGCCAATTTCTGTAGGGTATGGACAGTAAATGACAGATATAGTTATTTCAATGCAATTAGAAACACTGGTTTATTCTTTAATGCGGAAAGTCCTGGGGAAGGATTTTCAGTGCGAGATGATAAGGCTTCATTGAGTGTATTAATGGATAATGGTATCCCTAAATACCACCCTAGTATTTTTGATTCTAAAACAACTAGGAAGAAATTTATGTTGTCTTTAGAAAATTTGGCTTGGGCAGATAATCTTTCGGATTTACCTTTATTCGAAATTGGACCTGGAGATCCTTTAACAGGAACTAAGGGTAGAATAATGTGGTTCCCACCATATGAATTAACTTTTGATGAAAATACTAGTGCCAATTGGACAGCAACAGAATTTATCGGAAGAAGTGAACCTGTTTATACATACAATAATTCAAAAAGAAGTGGTTCATTATCATTTAAGATAATAGTTGATCACCCTAGAGTTATAAACTGTTATAGGGGTCAAAATAATAATTTAGTAGAAAGATTTTTTGCTGGATGTGTTACACCTGAAGATTTTTTAAGGGCATTAGAATGTGCGGTACCACAAACAGATCTAGATGAAATAAAGAAAAAAATATATGAGAAGGAACCACAAAAAATTGTAATTCCTGAAAAAGAACAAGAAGAAGATTCTGTTAAATATGATGAGGATGTACAGTGTAATGCGGCAACAGAGAACTGTAAGGCTAAAAGAATTGTTAATAGTGCTGATTTTACTAGACTGTGTACCACTACTTTAAATTTTGTTAAAAAACAAAGTACTAATACAAACCCTAAAGTTATGATAAGTTTAAATGGGTTTTCAAGTTTCGAAGTTGAGTTAAACGAAACTCAACCTATATCTCCTTTAACATTAGCAGATACTTTTGCTAAACAAGTAAAAGATAGTTTAACATCATTTTTACAACAAAATTTAGATAATAAAACATTTCAAAACGTATCTTTTAAAGTAGAACAAGGTACTAGTGTAGAAAGTACTGAACCTTCTGATTATAGAGTTGATGTTGTAATGGAAAATGATACGGAAAACTCTAAAGAGGCAGAACCAAAAGTAATTGAAAAACCGGGAGAAGAAATTGACCCTACTGAAGCAATTAATTTAGTTGATAATCTTATTATAGATGAAGGACCTTATTTTGATTTTATTGATGCCAACTACCCAAATTACTTTAAGACAATCTCTGAAAAAATTAGATACTTCCATCCAGGTTTCCATAGTATTACACCAGAAGGATTTAATAGTAGGTTAACATTCTTAAATCAGTGTATGAGACAAGGTCCTAGTATTTATGATAAAAAAACTACTCAGGATGGTGTTGAAGTAGGGGTTCAACCACAAAATCTATCTTTCGGTAGACCACCGATTTGTATTTTAAGGATAGGTGACTTTTTCCATACAAAAGTTGCGATTAATTCTTTAAGTATCGCATATGATGGACCAAAATGGGACACCAACCCCGAAGGTATAGGTGTTCAACCTATGATAGCAACAGTACAATTAAGTATTGATTACATAGGTGGACATTCTTTAGTTGGCCCAATTAACAGGTTACAAAATGCAGTATCTTTTAATTACTATGCAAATACTGAAATGTATGATGTTAGGTCAGATAGTATTAAAGATGGTAAAATTCAGGACGGTATTAAATTAGGGCAACTTAAGGTTGATTTAATAGGTGCGGATACTGTAAAAGATATTTATGGTAATTTAAAAACGCAAGATACCTTGAATCAAACTAAAATTGCGGAAGAAGATAATAATACTGAACAACCAGAACCTGACAACCCAATAGAAATTGCGGCGATAGGTACTGATATAATTGCAAAAACTAGAGGTGGTTCAGTTCCTAGTTCTACACAAGTTACAGATAAACCTAATAGTGTAGATTCGGAAAATAAATTGGCTATGGTTATAAAAGTAGGTAGTGAAAAATTTGAATTAGAGGGTGATAGTGTTTCTTTAACTAAATCTATAACTACTATAAGTAAATTAGTTACACAATCTGAGTTAGCCCAAATAGATAATGAAATTACTACAAAAGAAAATGAATTAACAACTGCAAAACAAAATTTTGAATTAAATCAAAATAACGTAAATAAAAAGGCAGTACAAGATGCGGAAAAAGACCTTAAAGATAAAAAACAATATAAAGAACAATATTTAAAAGGTAAAGAAACCAAAATCAAAGTTGAGGCATACTTAACAAAAAATAAAGGTAAAACAAAAGTTCAGAAAGACTTTACAGTTACTGCAGAAGGTATAAAATAAAAGTTATGGGAAAAGAATATTTCGATAGATATCAGAATTTTAAATTTGATGGTAAATATATACCATTACCGTATATTTTAATACCTGTTAAAAGTAGTGATAAATCAGTAGTGTATGACTCAACTACATCAAGATTGGATAAATTAAGTCAAAAATATTATGATAATCCTTATCATGGGTGGTTAATATTGTTAGCGAATCCACAATATGGTGGCGTAGAAGAAAATATACCTGATAAATCTATAATCAGAATTCCTTTTCCATTTAGAGATAGTTTACAACAATATATTGATCAAGTTAATAACTATAATAAGTTGTACATAAGAAAACAATAAAGTATGGATGTAAATAATGTACAAGAAATCGGTAGTAACAGTGCTGGTAATGAAAAAAAGGGTAGTGTATTTGTAGTGGATCCAAATCCTCCTGGAATGGACATAGTTCCACCAGAGGATTTATTTATCTATGTTAAATTTTCTGCTTATCCTAGAAGTAGAACAACCTATGGTGGTAATACTTTAGAAGGAAACCCTATAATTTTTGAAAGTGGAGTTGTAGATGAAGTTAATTTTATTTCTACTAAAGTAAGTTATAATCAGGCAGGTAAATTAGATCCATCGTTACAAAAAAGTTATACAACAACGGATTGGACCCAAATTGGTGGTTTAAATAATTCAGAAACTAGAAGTGCTGGAATTTTAGAAGGTTTTGGTATAAAATCCATAGATATAAAATATAACGCAAGTTTGGTTCCTGTTGTAGATATTACATTTACAGATGTAAGAGGTGGTGCATTATTTGATGTCATAGAAGAAAATGATAGGTTATCACCATACAGTATATTTTTCAAAATGCCTTATCCAGTTTTTAGACTTTCAGTTAAAGGTTATTTTGGGCAAAAGGTAGATTACTGTTTACATATGACTAATTGGACATCAAACTTTGACGGTTCTACAGGTAATTTTGATATTAGTGCAAATTTCTTAGGATTCCAACAAGCCTTTCTTAATGATATGGTTATGGGAAATATCATAGGTGCGGTTAACACTGAAAGAGGTTTTGCAAATTTAAATAGAATATTTGATGATAGAATATCACAAGATGGGTTTAATCAAGAAATATCACCAAATAATGAAGAAGGATTAAACATTAGGAAGATTGATGATTTTATGACTAAAATTAGTAAACTACAAGTTGAAACAGAAGTTATAAAAACAGATTCAAATAGTTTTCAATTTCTTAAAGATTTAAATGGTAAATTAAATTTATTAAAAACCATTCGTTCATTTATAGGTGCACCGATAGTAAAACAAAACAATAGTAGTAGTGGTGGTAATACGGGTGGTAATGTTGTTGATAGTAAACCGTACATTCAATTA
>Ga0078894_10003157_pt1 | contig 12514 bp, 6 predicted proteins | sample LauGreSu1BDMLBSD_2_FD_67506 | JGI IMG/M metagenome (GOLD analysis project Ga0078894, IMG submission 67506) | Freshwater lake microbial communities from Lake Michigan, USA - Su13.BD.MLB.SD (version 4) (version 4) | ecosystem: Environmental > Aquatic > Freshwater > Lake | place: Lake Michigan, USA...
ATGCTTCAGAATGCGAGAGATTTGTATCCAACATGCAAATTCATCAAAGGCGATTTTATGAAGCCGATGTTATTTAGTGAAGAAGAGTTCAACGTTCTTACCTGTTTCTATTTTACGGTGTATTACGTGAAAGATAAGCGAGCATTCTTTCGCAATTGTTATCAGTGGTTGAAGCCGGAGGGATACCTGATTATCCACCTCGTCGATCGCAACCACTTTGACCCCGTCGTCCCTGGCGGAAAACCTTTGTTCATCGTTTCGCCGCAAAAATACGCAAAGGAACGTATTACGAATTCTCTCGTCAAGTTTCGCAGCTTTCAATACAAGTCGGATTTTACACCGCCACCACCAACTAAGAATGCCGCCCCGAGAGGAAGCAACAACCGAAACACCGGCGAGAAGAATATCGGGAAGTTCGTCGAAAAGATCACCGACGATAAAACCGGCAAAGTTCGAGAGAATATTCACACCTATTATATGCCGACAAACCGAGAGATGTTGGAAATCGCGAAAGAAGTCGGATTCACCGTAACCGGACAAGTGGATCTAGTACATGTCCTAAACGAATATCAGTATCTTTATATATTAAAGAAGGTCGCGTAAGCCGTGCGCTCGCATTTTTATCCTTGTAATATAATGAATGAAGTCGCGGCGGTAGCTATCCCGCCATTTTTCTTTCATTATATTATCGTCTTTTTGGTCGTCGTTGTAATCCTCTGTATTTGTGTACTAAAATTCAAATACTTATATTGGTATGATCAGCCGCTGACATTTCGATTTACGTTGCGGCGGTTTTTTCGTGGCGGCGGCGGACGCCATCGAACGAGTATCATGAATCCATTATCTCTCGGCGAACGATGTTATAATGCGGTTGTGTATTCCTTCTTACATCATGTAAATCATGATACGGTTCGGGTCTTTCGGGGAATAGATGAGGATGTTCCATTTGAGAGAATCTCTCAGTTATTGCGGCCTATATCTAAAAACGAAGGCATCGCCCATAAAAATGCGGGTCTCATCCACGCGCATTCCTGTGATACAATACGGCTTCTTCTCTCGCAAGAAACGTTTGGCCTCTCGGCATTCATCGGAGTATATTACGGTGATAAGTGTAATAAGAATACAATATACGATGCGATCAAAGGAGTATCAGTGCTGACACCACGTATCATGCTATCGTTTGATTCATCGCTTGCTACATCGTCTTATAAGAGTGTATCGATCTATATGTCGGAATACCTTGCGTGGAATAAATACACGATGAGCGAACGCGAATCTCTCGAACTCATAGAAACAACGGAGTATATTCAGAAGTCTCGAGAGATTGCCGGCGAACAAACATTATATAGATATTGTGAGATTCCCTGGTTTGTTATTCCGTTTTCGACAGTGTATTCGTATGTGTTTAAAATGCCGTTGGCATCGGGATCGGCGCACTCAAGATTCGGGCATGGAATAACGATTATTCCGGTATCGTCTGCGAATTTCGCGCTTTTTTATGCGTTTGTAAATGAACACATGAGAGATTTCCGAACATGTATTCTAAATGAACTGACACAACTCCAATCTCTCGTTGAACATGGATTATACCGGATCTATATGTTGATGTTGAATGATACACGCGTAATCGCAGTCTATCTATTTACGCAGTCGGCGTTTATAAACGAAATACAAGGTTATGCCGCTGGTGCTGCTGGTGCCGCTGGTGCCGCTGGTGGGCGGAATAAAAAAAAGACAAAGGGAAATCGTATCGCCGACCTCCACGATTATGTATCATCCACATCTACTGCTCTCGTGAAATATTTGCCGCCGGTGATTCGACCAAAATATGACGCATTTGGAAAACGTATTTCAACGATGACCCAAACAAGAACCAAAACACCGAAGTCGAGTGAATCCGTGGTTATGCGGTTGGTTTCATCAATACAAGATAAAACATTATGCGAAACACAGGATTTTTTACGTGGATTTCAGTACAGCATCGAACGTGTAAGTGGGATCGGCGGCGTTGTTTGTATCGATACACTCGCACACAATCATCGAATAATCGACGCGTTGGTAATGAAAGAATCGGTTTCATGGCCATTATTAACAAAGGATAAATGGTATTACATTCTATATAATGCCATTATACACGAAGAAACGTTGTGTAAAGATATTTTGATGATATAATGCCGCTCTGCCGCTCTGCTGCTCGGAACGTCTTCGACGTCGACGATTATCTTCGATAATATAGGGTTGATGCCCGACGACCGCCAAACATACCCCCTCTACTTCCGGGACCACCACTACCGCCACCCGCAGCAGCATGTGTGAATGTATCTACCACGAATATAATGAATATGCCTAAAAAACAATAGAGGACGAGTTCTTCGACGACATGACCGGTCTTCTCGTCCTTCTTCTCTTCAAGCATATGAATAATATAGTTCAACTTTTCGATGAGTGCGGCGTTCGTTCCCGACATGTTTGAATTACCACTACTGCCGCTGCTATTGGCACCACCACCCGCAAGTTGGTTGGCAAGTGTTTCCGCATACGGAACAAATTGTTCATAATATTGTGTCGCATACGTACTCGTTTTTGGATTTGTGCTAAATGCCGAGACATTCGTCGAGGAAGGAACCGCCGCATCTTTCTTTGGCGCACCAGAAATACCTGTCAGTTTTTCAAAATAGGGAGTAATTCCGGCTGTATTCGCAGATTCCATCCCTTCTAATAACGTGGAAGAATAAGAGGATGACGGATTTAGGGAATTCATTTGGGTCGTTTTGCGAACTACTTGTCCGGTTTTGCTAGATACGGTCTCCGCACCTCGAATAACTCCCGAATGAGATACATTCGTCGCATAAATTCCCATACCTTGCGCCGGATACGCCGGAAGCATCGATGAAGCATCATCGGGGTCTTCTTCACTATCTTCACCCCCTTTACGGTGAATATTTTCGATATAATCTTTGATTTGCTTTATTTTTTTTCCGGCAACAGCGGCCATTTCAGTCGGATTGGCGGACGATGATTCGTTCGTATTATGCGATAATTCTTGATTTCGCGGAATCTTTAGGGTGCGGTTCTTCAGGCCTCCACCGCCTCCGCCGTTTCTGCGAATATTGTTCTTTGGTTCGTTGCTATTGTTATTACTTTCGGCATATTCCGAAAAACCTAAAGATGTCATGTTCTCCTATAAAAAAATGAGATTTTAATTCGGTGAAGATTGTTCCAGTTATATACGAAAAATATATTTGTTATGTATATAAGACGAAAATGGTGAAATTGAACAAAGAACTCACTTTAGGTGTTTTATTGGTGGTGATCGTTATTATGGTTCTTAAACCCAATCTTCTCGGGTTTTTGTACAATAACGTTCTAGGCAAGCTTATCTTTGTCGCTGCCGTCGTGTTTCTTTCTTTGAAGCATACTGCTGCGGGATTGCTTGCCGTCGTGTTTGTCGCGATGGTTGCTTCGATGAGCGGCTATCACGGGTTCGAAGGTATGGCTGTTCCGGGAGAAGATGAAGTTCTCGAAGGTGAGGAGAACATGAAGAAAGACGAGAAGAAGTGTGAAGGCGAAAACTGTGAAACCAAGGAAGGTGCCGAGACGCAGGAAGACTTGGTCAAGGAAATCAGCGATAAGCTGAAGAAGAAATGAGCGAATGCGCGAATGAACCAGCGATACTATATACACGACACAACACGGTTATCGTATATATAATTATATCTAGCATAATAGTAGTAATAATCGCATTTTCCTATGGAAATTCTGTATTATCTTCAATATATCATCTCGTGGTTTTATCATAATGTGATCCATAATGACGCGACATATGCCGTGCTAAAAATTATGTTAATTATCGGTCTAGTTAGTTTATTGGTATATCGGGAATACGTGTTGTTTCTTTTGTTGTGCGTCGTGATACTTTCGTCCGAATGTTTTCGATGGATGACGGAAAATAACCGCGACTTTGGCGAAGTACAGAAAATGATAGCTTCAACATTATGGAGCGATAACGCCAACTCGGCCATTTTTTCAGCAATAGCGGGCAGTAGCGATAAAGACGAACTCACGCGCGGAATTTCATTATCAAGCTCGTCGTCGGAACGTGAAGGTTTTTCTCTCGGCATGCCCAAAATCATTCAAGGGGATGACGGCGGTAAAGACCATCGGCGGTCAAATAAATTCATCGAAGAAGACAGTAATGATTTTACAGATAAATACTTCGAAAGCAAGCAGTGCTCGATAGGCAGCGGAATCGGCGGTATTACGATGTTTGGGAGTAACGAATTGATTGGGGAATCTCGAACTGCGCAAATTAACCAGATATACGATTTTGCGAATAAAAGCACGCCCAACGATACTGGTGGTAACGCAACCAAACGCGCGGTGTATTTCATCGATTGTGTCTATAATCCGGTGAAACGAAGCGATGGTAAAGTCGGCACCTTTCGTCAGGTAAATAGTGACAAATATGTTGATGGCGACTTTCGTGATATGAAAACACTCATGTATAACGATATTAATAATCGCATCATCGATATCACGCGATGCCTCGCTCGGTTTAATACTGAACTATTATTCGATACAGTTTCGGATATTACAGCGAATAGAAGTAATCGAATATCATTATCTGAAAAGAATAAAGATGACGTTACTATATCAAATAAGAGAGATGACGAATTCGTGTATAAATCTCTCATCGCTGGGAATTCGAACGCAGATAAAATGAAAAATATTCAACCGTTGAATTCAGGAAGTGCCGGTGATAATCGCAGCGATAGCACATACAGCCAACTCCTTCAATCTGTAAATTCAGATGAACGTTATAAAAACAACGACGCTTTAAAGCAGCGACATCTTAGCGTCTACAGTAAGGTACATGGGTTTCGCAAACGTATCGATGAAATTCTCTCGATGATGCGCCAACAAACCAAGAACGATGCTGCCTTATTATACACGATTCGTGTTGATGAAGCGATTATACAAGAGCTACGAATGATGCTTGGATATCTCGCGATTGTTCGGCGAACCTATGATATTATCAAGTATGAAACCGAAGTGTCGTTTGTAGGTGAAACCAAAAAGGGTATTTATGCGACGAAACTAGATAAAAAGCCGCTACCTCCTACGCTTGATGTCATTACCGTGACGCCATCTGCTACTATAACTGGTGAAGCCAACATTTTTAAAATACCGCACGACGATGATACGTATAACAGCATCGATGAAAAGAGATATTTATACGGGATTACCTATTATTTTGGTGGGCGACCGCATGGTTCAGCATAAAATATTATATCGACGTAATATAGACATATTTGCGATACTATTTTTATTATTCGTTGATTTAAGTAATCATTCGCGTATCAGGCGGACGACACAAAAATGAAACTACGAACAATCGCGATTTTAGTATTGATGGCGACGATCGTCGTATTGACATCCGCATTCGGAGCGTACCAAGACGGGATTGAAAAACAGAAGGAGCGTGAGTTTGACACGAAAAAGAAGGCCGAGACGGTCGCCGATACTCCAAGTGCTCTTGTTGGTGCGTCAGGTGCGGCAACTTCCTATAAACAAAGCGCTGCTCATCTAGATACATCTGAAAAGGTGGATATGCCATATGTGAAAGAAGGTCCAAATGCCTACCGCGGAAAGGCGGGTGGGTATGACCTGCGCGACACCTACGACAGCGACGACGACAGCAACAGCAACAGCGACAGCGACGACAGCGACAGCGACGGTGACAACGACGGCAAGCCCATGACCGAGTTTCAACGAAAAATCAAATACATCAAAACGATATTTAAAGAGATATTTAGTAAATGGAGTGCTCAAGAACCGATCATGGCGCCGGTGAGTGTTGAAGAAGATCCCGATAACCCGCTGGGTGAAGGGTTCAAAATTCGCGAGAGATTTAAGAAAGGTGCTCGTCAAGGGATGCGCAAACTGAAAAATGCGTTCCGCGGGCGATTCAAGTAGCGACTACGACGCGTAGGCGTAGGCGTAGGCGCAAGAAATAATCTATTGTAATACTAATAGTTACAGTATTATAATGTCAAAACATAAGCGTAGGTCTTCGTCTTCGCGCAATAAAATATCGATGAAAGCAGGGGCGGGTATAGGTGCCGGTGTCGCCATGCCTGCCGCCGGCGCCGCAGCCCCGAAACCACCGCAAGTCGGTGGAGCCCCGGGGTCGATCGCTTCATCACCGCTCATACCCCCAATCACCCTGAAATCATTTACGGACCTCTTCTCATCAAAGACCAACTTCTTTACACTACAATCTCCGGCAAACAATATTATGGACTCGAAAGTATTGACCGCAGCACACAACTTCTTTCATAATCTGAATACGAGCACATTTTTCGCCGGTTTTGTCATGATTATCCTGAATATCGGGTCGCGGTATATCAATCTCGACTTGAACTCTTCGACAGAGTCGTGGATTAAATATTTGATGAGCAAAGAGGTGCTCGTCTTTGCGGTGAGCTGGATGGGAACACGCAGTATATATTACGCTCTTGTGATTACCGCATGTTTTACGATTGTAGCGGACCATCTCATGAATGTGGATAGCAAGTATTGCGTGATTCCGTCAAAGTTTAGGGACCTTCATACGATGACCGAAGAGAAGCATGGACCGGAAAAGAAGGTGTCGGATTTAGAAATCAGTAACGCATTACATACACTCGAGAAGGCGAAAAAGGAGAAGGAGGAAACCGACCATTTAGAGATGGTGAAATATCACCAGATGTTCAAGGATGACACGTTTGAGGCGTCACAACCGGCGAAGGTGGGTGGGGGTGGGGGAGCGAAATAATGTAGCAAAGCGTAATTTGACGAGAAGAAAAATAGAATGAGTATATAGTTAGTATAGTCATTCTATCGTAGAAGGATAGGTGTAATGTCACTTGCAAAAACAAACTTAAAACATTTTAAAGCAAGCGACCCAGAACATAATGACACCGACTTACAGGCACTATTAGATAATACGCTAAATCCAATATATGGTTTTAAAGGAGGACATAACAACGTATGTTGGATTAATTCAACCCTACAGTTGTTATTGAACACACACGTATATAGAGAATGGATAAACACGGGAAAAGATAGAAACACGAATTGTGGAATGTTACGCTATCTTCTTAATGAATTTATTCATAAACAAGAAACATATCCTTTTAATCCTTCTACAGAAGTTGAACGGGCGATTGATATTACTGGTTTTATAGAGGCGGCGGCTCGAGTAAAAGACCCAAAACTAATATTTCCCCTTTATAATTTTTTACAAGAGGAACAACAAGACCCATTAGTTATGATTGATGACATAAATGAGTGTATCGATTTTGGGTCTATTCAAGTAAATTATAACGTATATTATGATAAAACTTCTAAAAGTATACTACCAAAATCATCTCATGAAAGTAAGGCGGCAGTTTTGTTTAATAGTGGTCCATTATTACATCATAAGTCTACTACATTTACATCACTACAGCAGCTAATCGACCTTATACCGGTTCCTTTAAATGACAAACCTCGCGATGACGAGATATCAAAATTTGTATCAAACCTACAGTCATTTTCACAATCACGATATGAACAATTTAATGAAGATATTGAAAAAAAGATAAATACTGTCAATCCATTTAATATCCGTCCATATATTGAAGTCGTTGAAGAGAATTTAAAAACTTTATACACTATTCCAAGAGGTAAAAAGTCATATAACGATACAATCATAAGTTGGTTCAACAACTTTATAGAAGAAAAAAAATTACTTGAAACATATACTAAACCTAATAATAAAAATGATCATTATATTCGGTTTGTAAATAAGGTTACAATACTATCAGAACTTAATTCTATTATAACCAGTAACAACATAACAAATTATAAAGGACTTTTGGCCTTATTGAAATCTAATGAGACTGAAAATATGCGTTTGGTAGGTCAAATACTAGAGTTTCAGGAGGATAGCACGTTGAAACCAATATTACAAGGTATTTATAATGAATTTGTGACATATTTGCCAGACAACTATATTATTATTCAACCGCCTGTTAGCGAACACCCCAAACAACCAGGTATTTATAGCGCTAATAGATTCAACTATTTACCTAACATAGATTTAAAAAAGATTCAACCGAACCATGTATTTACATTCAACGGCAAAAAATATCGGCTAATTTGTATTATATGGCATACTAGTAATGGGTTAGGGAAGGCAGGACATTATCAAGTTGAAATAAATATAGTTAATCCCAAAGATAGATCCATTCAACCTGGATTATATCACTGTAATGGTCCATCAACCAAAAAAATAGATACTTGGAACTTTGAGATTACAGGAAGTAACCCAATACCAACGCTATTCGTATTCGAGAATGCGGCGTTGTCGCCAGGTATACCTGAGGTAGATTTTCCCCCAGTAGTTACCGGTTTGCGCGGCAAATCTAGTAATCCCCCATTACTCACATCCGGTTGTGTTGTCCAGGTTCATGAAGGAAACGCAAGATGGAATGACTGTAACGATGCCAATACCATTTTTAAACCATTTATGCTTACGATTGACCGTCTCATCGCCGCCGGATACACACAAATCGGAATTACATATTCAGCGAATCAAGACCAAAGTATACAAATGTTGAAGGCGTATCGATTCTCCAAAACAGATAAAAAAGCGAATAGTTCAGCGTTACACGGCGTAATTGACCCTAGTAAGAATTTTACTAAGTTAGAGCATAGTTCTGGTCAGGGAATGGTTCTTAATTGTTATCGTGGCATGTTAAGCAACCCGAAATACAACAAAATCGTTCGAATTATTCCATTCAGCACGATGAGAAATCCCGGTGCCAGGAAGGATACGACAAGAGACGGCAGACGAGACCCAGATCCAAATTTACTCGGATCGGTTGATGACTGTATTCAATTTGCTACATTATTTTTACAACAGCCGAAAAGTATTATATTAGGTTGGCGTGGATATACCGTTGAAAAAATAATAAGTATAAATGATGTAAAAACTGTTTTGTCGCAACCCGATAAATCAAAATATTTTTCAATAGGAAGCGATAGAGTAAAACATGGCACGTTCAATTTTAAAACTAATACATTCAATAATGACGCTGTAGAAGATGGTCTTGTCTTAATGAACAAATATGCTACGTGGGCTCTAACAAACTGGAACCCGGATGCTCAAAAACTGGTCGATTCTTTTTCATCAAAGACCCCCCCGCCGCCGCCGAAAGTACCTGTGAAATCTCATGGTAAAGGTCTATATCCTTCTCCTCCTCCTCCTACTCCCACAAAAGGATTAAACTCCCGACCAGGATTTCTAACAGAAATCAAAAAGCGAATCACTGAAATAACCGCGGCGGCGGCGAAGTCTAAATCGGTTAAACAAAATATCGCAATCGTAGTAAATGGTGGCTCATTCAACCCGATACATAATGGTCATTTGGAAATGTTTACATTAGCAAGGCAACGTTTGCTAGGTTTATCTTCTGATGGCAAATTATTATCAAGAGCCGATCGTGGTGGTAATACATACTACGACGTATTAGTGATATATGTTGTTTCTCGTTTTGACTACCTTCAAGAAAAAAATAAAAATACAATAAAAAAAACCTACGACGCAAGTGGCCAAAAATACAGAATCAAACTTTGCCGCGAAGCATTTGCGAGTATCGATGACGTCAATCCTAATCCGAATGAAATCAAACTAGCACGTGACGGAAATCATCTTTCAAAGAACATGTTTGTTTGGCCGGATGAAAATGATTCGGCGAATGAGATTGGTGAGAAGTTGAGTAAGGCTCTTGAAGTCTCTGGCGCTAATGTTACATTCTACGGGTTGGCTGGTTCAGATAAAGTAATCCCTGAAGCGGAAAAACCACCAATAAGCGAAAGAGACAAATATTATTTCTTACACGGGATTGACGGTTTTTCAGTTATAGTTGGAAGGGACAAACAAAAACAAGATGTGGAGAAGGTTTTTACAAGTTTTGATCCTAAAATACTTAATAGTTCGCCCATCCCGCCATATGACCCGGAGAATGGTAAAATTCCGATAGAGACTGATTCCCCCGTTTCATCTACGAATATTCAGCCGCAAATAATTGAGTTGAGTGATTATTTAAAACGCATAGTTGCCAATGAAGAATTCAAAAAACGTATATTTGACCCGAATTGTAATAACACAAATAAAGACGCATCAAATTGTATTCCGTATACTGAACAGAACAAGCATATTGAACAAATTCGACAATTCGTCCAGAGAATTCCAGTTCCTCATAGTATTCTCTTCAAATTGATCACATACGATGAGACTCCACAACCATCTATTAAAACTAATGACCGTAATAAGGCTTGGTGTGGTTACAAAGAGTTTCGAAGGTATTTATTCAGACAAGCCATAACAAATATTAGCAAACAACATGAAGAAGCTAATAGATTACCAACGATTACTCAACGACAATATGATACAGGTGATAAAAGTCCTTTAATCATTACAGAAAATGTTCAAATAAAAACAGGAACAATCGAATTTTTACAAATGACGTCAGGACATGCGTTATTCATCCAAGGGGATAATAGCGTAAGAACAAGTGTTTTGAATTTTGCGAATCCGACGTATGTTGGTGGCGGAGTATGGTATGGTTCATGGGTTCAAGAAGAAACTCTTTGTATGATGTCGCCTCATTTATATCTCTCGTTGGAGAATGTTAATACAAAAAAAGCATTATCACCCGATGATACACCAACCCCACGTCGCTTATATCAAAATACTTGGGGTGAAAATAAATGGAATAGTAGATTTTTATATACAGATAATAACTGTTCTGTATTTTATACAACTGATGAATTTACTTTTACGCCTACGCCTACGCCTACGCTTCCGGCGCCTTGGATTCAGCAATATGACTCTGCGTCTGGCAAGGTCTACTATGCCAACACTCAGACGAGGGATGTCCAGTGGGAAAGACCTCTCCAAACATTTCAAGGCCACGTCATTAGTGCGGCAGCTTATGATTGGAAAGGTAAACCAAATCCTTCAGGTTATGCTACAAATAACGAATTCAACAACTCTATGATTCGTATGATTCAAAATATGGCATATGTTGCTGCATATCGACAAAATTGCGATGTCCTAGTTTTGGGGGCATGGGGGTGTGGTGCATTTGCACCGAAGAATGATAGAACACCGGTCCCTGGATATATTGAACATGTCGCGCGATTATTTTGTAAAGCACTTTATACGCGTATTCAGGGTGGAGAAGAAACCGATAGACCTGTTACATACAAGGAATTATTTACAAAAGTTATTTTTCCAATTCCGGATTGTAATACATACGACATATTTAAAGGTGCGTTTGATGCGCAGGAAGATGAAATAAAATCTAAATTTGGTGGCGGTCTAATGGCCAAAGACGTATACGAAGGCGAAGACGAAGGCGAAGACGAAGGCGAAGACGAAGGCGAAGGCGAAGGCGACGACGACGGGAGCGTTTATGGTAAAGAAGTTTTATCGGGACCAAAAGCTACAAAACGCTTAAAAACTAAAAATCCAATCCCTGTATCGGGTTCTGGTTCTACCGCTGCCGTGAACCCTGGTTCGACACCTTACATCACAATAACAAATATGATCGCTGGTATCGACTCTGGAATTGATCATTTCGTCGAACAAGTAAGTAATCGCAATCCTCTGAGAGAAATTTCGGTGAATGAACAAGGAGTCACCACCAATCAAAATAAAGAGATACCTAAATTTTCGCGCGTTGACGGCGATTTTCCGAAATCAACCGTTCCTTTATTCGAACAAATGGTGTATCATCGCGCCGGTTCCATGAATTTAAATCCTCTCGCGATATTCATTCCCACCGGTTACAAAGTCAATTTCCAAGAAATCAACGAATATTTCCGAGAGATGACGCGACGTAACGACCCTGAAACACAAGAACTCATGGCGTTGGTAATTAACGCATATGGAAATAATAACAATAGTCTTTTTTATAAGCATACCCTTCCAGGCAAGGTATCAACTGCGGGGGCGAGACCAGTTATGGTTGGTGGAGCATACCCTGCGCCAAACACGACGAAAGGTGTATTTGATTTGGATCCTAAATCAGCAGAAATACTTCAGTTTAAAATCGATAAGTGGCACCGGAGTTATATTGATTGGTGCTTTTATCGAAACGCAACCCGGTTTTTCGTCGAAAATCAACAATTGCCGAAGGGAGAATTAGTTACCTTGAAAATGGAATTTGATGAAGTATATGATGCGAATGGGGGAAGAGGGTTGATGAAAATGGTGGATGTTATTCAAGATCATTATGAAGAAATAGCCGAATATTATAGCACTAATGTCGAAAATAACGTTAGTATCAAGGAACAATCGGATGAGTTTACAAATTTCATTTACTTATTTGATATTTTATACGCTGAAATTCAAAAATACAAGAACGACCCATTAGATTATGTCACCGAGCGAAAAAAGTATTTTCCGTCATATTCATTC
>Ga0078894_10003158_pt1 | contig 12513 bp, 11 predicted proteins | sample LauGreSu1BDMLBSD_2_FD_67506 | JGI IMG/M metagenome (GOLD analysis project Ga0078894, IMG submission 67506) | Freshwater lake microbial communities from Lake Michigan, USA - Su13.BD.MLB.SD (version 4) (version 4) | ecosystem: Environmental > Aquatic > Freshwater > Lake | place: Lake Michigan...
CCGATCACCATCAGCAGACCCAGAACCGGATGCAGGATCCGGGTCCAGCTGCCACCGCCGAAGAGGTTCGAGAAGAAGAACATGGACGGATGGAAGAAGGCGAGACCGGAAAGCGCGGCGAGCACGAACATGAGCGCGATGAACCAGTGGTTCATCCGGTCGCCGTCCTTGTAGCGTTGCAGGAGCCTGTTCATCACGCTTCCTCCTTCTCGGCCTTGTCCTCGACCGGACCGACCTTCATGTAGTGGAAGAACCCGGCCACCATGGCGCCAATCATGCCGGCGACCGCGAGTGGCTTGGCAAGACCCTTCCAGAGCGACACCATCGGATCGATGCGTGGATTGGCAGGAAGCTCCTCAAGATGCGGCTTGTCGGCGTGCTTGAGCACATACATCACATGTGTGCCGCCCACGCCAGCGGGGTTGTAGAGCCCCGCGTTCTGGAAGCCGCGCTCCTTCAGCTCGCCCGCACGCTTCTCGCCGTAGCTCACCATGTCGTCTTTGGTGCCGAACGAAATGGCGCCGGTCGGACAGGTTTTTACGCACGCAGGCTCGAGACCGACGCTGACACGGTCGGAACAGAGCGTGCATTTGTAAGCCTTGTTGTCCTTCTGGCTGATGCGCGGCACATCGAACGGGCAGCCCTTCACGCAGTAGCCGCAGCCCACGCAGTTTTCCGAGATGAAGTCGACGATGCCGTTGGCGTACTTGACGATCGCGCCCGGCGAGGGGCAGGCCTTGAGGCAGCCCGGATCCTCGCAGTGCATGCAGCCGTCCTTTCGGATCAGCCACTCGAGTGACCCCGCCTTGGGCTCGACCTCGTAGAACTTCATTACCGTCCAGGAGCTGGGCGTGAGGTCAGACGGGTTGTCATAGACGCCCACGGTTTCACCAACTTCATCGCGCAGATCGTTCCAGTTCATGCACGCGACCTGGCAGGCCTTACAGCCGATGCACTTGGACTCGTCGATGAGCTTTGCGATTTGCGGGATGGCCTGCCGCACCTGGGGGGTGGGCAGGGTTGTGGCCGATCGGGCCACGACGTCCAGGGATTGAAGACTGGCCATGGCTTAGCTCCTCATGCCTTCTCGATGTTGACCAGGAACGCCTTGTATTCCGGCGTCTGGGAGTTGGCGTCGCCGACGAAAGGCGTGAGCGCATTGGCCAGATAGCCATTCTGCGTGACGCCCTTGAAACCCCAGTGGATGGGGATGCCGACGTGATGGACCTTCTTGCCGTTGACCTCCAGCGCCTTCATGCGCTTGGTGACCACGCACGCCGCGAACACCTCGCCGCGATTGGACTTCACCTTCACGCGGTCGCCCTGCTTGATGCCTTTCTCCCGGGCGAGCTCCTCACCGATCTCGACAAACGGCGCGGGCTGCGTGATGGCGTTGCTGCGCGAGTGTTTGGTCCAGAAGTGCAGATGCTCGGTGAGCCGGTAGGTGGTGGCGGCGTAGGGGAACTCCTCTTTCTTGCCGAACGCCTCCAAGTCGCCCTTGTAGACCCGGGCGGCGGGATTGCTGACCGCCTTGGGGTTGGTCGGGCACATCAGGTTCACGCCCACCGGGGTTTCGAATGGCTCGTAGTGCTCGGGGAACGGGCCCTCATTCATGGCAACCGCGTAGAGGCGCGCGACGCCCTCGGGGTTCATGATGAAGGGACCGACGTTCTGCTCGGGCGCGGCATCGGGCCGGATATCGGGCACGTCGACCCCACCCGCCCAGGTGCCGTTCCAGGCCAGATATTTCCGGGACGGATCCCAGGGCTTACCTTGCGCATCAGCGCTTGCGCGGTTGTAGAGGATACGGCGGTTGGCTGGCCACGAGAATCCCCAGCCCGGGAAGACACCAAGCCCGGAGGGATCACTCGTGTCGCGCCGCTGCGTGAGGTTGCCGGTGGGGCCGAACGATCCGCAGTAGATCCAGTTGCCGCAGGCCGTGGTGCCATCGTCACGCAGCAACGCGAAGCCCGCGAGCTGTGTGCCGGCGGCCACCTGAACGGCACGCGGTGCATCCGGATTTTTGGGATCGGGCGGTGCGAGCAGGTTCACCAGCGCCCGGCCGTTGATCTCGCGCAGCACCTCATCCGGCGCCGGGGACGATGGATTGGAATAATTCCAGGTGAGCGCCGCGATCGGTTCGGGAAGCTTGCCGCCATCCTTGGCATAGAGCTCACGCAGCTTCATGAAGAGCCGCGAGATGATCTCGGAGTCGGCCTTGGATTGCCCCGGCGGATCAACCGCCTTCTCCTTCCAGCTGATCACCCGGCTGGAGTTGGTGAAGGTGCCGGTTTCTTCGGCAAAGCAGCTGGTGGGCAGCCGGAACACCTCGGTGCGGATCTTGGTGGGATCCACATCATTGAGCGGCCCGAAGTTCTTCCAGAACTCGCTGGTTTCGGTCTCAAGCGGATCAAACACCACCATGTACTTGAGTTTGGCCAGACCCGCCGAGAGCTTCTTCTTGTTGGGCACCGCTGCGAGCGGGTTAAAGCCCTGGCAGAGGAAGCCATTCATCTTGCCCTGATGCATGAGCTCGAACATGGCGAGCACGTCGTAGGCGCCATCGCGCTTGGGCAACCAGTCGTAGGCGAAGTCGTTATCCTTGGTGGCGGCGTTACCGTAGTAGGCCTTCATCAGGCTGGTGTGCCACTTGGGGAAGTTTTGCGTGAACGCCATCTGATTGGGGCGGATCGCCTTACCGGTACGCGCCGCCAGGTATTTCACCCGGGTGTCGTCCGAATCGGTGGGCGCGTTCATGTAGCCCGACAGGTTCTCGGGCAGCGCGCACATGTCGGTGATGCCCTGCACATTGGCGTGGCCCCGGAGCGCGTTCACCCCGCCACCCGGCCGACCCATGTTGCCCAGCAGCAGCTGGATCATGGCCATGGTGCGGATATTCTGCGAGCCCACCGAATGCTGCGTCCAGCCAAGCGCGTAGAGGATCGTCATCACCTTGTCGGTGGCTGACGTCTCGCCCAGCATCTCCGCCACCTTCAGGAACTGATCCTTGGGCGTGCCGGTGATCTTGCTCACCATCTCGGGCGTGTAGCGCGAGAAATGCTTCTTCATGAGTTGGAAGACGCACTGCGGGTCCTGCAGCGTGTCATCGGTTTTCACGAAGCCATCGGGCCCCATCTGGTAGCCCCAGCTCGCCTTGTTATAGCTGCGCGAGCCTTCGTTGTAGCCGGTGAAAAAGCCGTTGTCGAAGCCGTATTCATCCTTCACCAGGAAGCTCGCGTCGGTATTGAGCTTCACATAGTCGAGGTGAATCTTGTTGTTGATGAGCAGATAGTTGATGACGCCGGCCAGAAACGCGATGTCGGTGCCCACGCGGATCGGCGCGTAGTAGTCGGCCACCGCCGCACTGCGCGTGAACCGCGGGTCAACGACAATGAGCTTCGCCTTGCGGTGCTGCTGCGCCTCGGTCACCCATTTGAATCCGCAGGGGTGCGCCTCGGCGGCGTTGCCGCCCATGATCAGAACGAGATCCGTGTTCTTGATGTCGTTCCACGAGTTGGTCATCGCTCCGCGACCGAATGTCGGGCCCAGACTGGACACCGTCGGTGCGTGTCAGATGCGCGCTTGCGTATCGACTGCGACCATTCCCAGGCCGCGCGCCATCTTGACAGAGAGATAACCGGATTCGTTGCTGATTGCCGAAGACACGAGGAAACCGGTGGTGTTCCAGCGGTTGACCGTGACGCCGGCGGCATTTTTCAGGATGAGGTTGGCATCGCGGTCGGCCTTCATGTGCCGGGCGATACGGGTGAGGGCCTCATCCCAGGACACCGTTTTCCAGTCTTTCGAGCCGGGCTCGCGCACCTGCGGGTGCTTCAGACGGTTGGGTGACTGGATCATGTCCATCACGCCCGCACCCTTGGGGCACAGCGTGCCGCGATTGACCGGGTGGTCGGGGTCGCCCTCGACATGGACGATCGAGGACTTGACGTTCTTCGATTTGTCGCCGAGCGAGTACATGATCATCCCGCAACTGACCGAGCAATACGGACAGGTGCTGCGGGTCTCGGTGGTCCGAGCCAGCTTGAAGTTGCGCGTTTCGGCGATCGCCTCGGTGGGCGAGAAGCCGAGCGCTGCGAGACTCGAGCCGATGAGTCCCGCGCTGCTGACCCGGAAAAACTGCCTCCGGTTCATATCCATGATGATGTGATCCTCCTGCCCGGTGGGGCCAATAAGTAACGAGCTTGGCCGGTGGTCCGACTCTTATTGTGAATGTCGCTTTTTGAGCAGGCCTGGTTTTCACGGATGTCAACCGCGACCGCGTTCCAGACAAGCCGACCCGACAGACGGCCGAAATCCGGCCCTTGTTCAGGACAAAGCCGAAGTGTGCTCTCGCTTTGGGAAAAAGAAAACACCGCCCCGGGTTTCCCCGCGTAGCGGTGCTCGGCGGCCGACCGAGCGGCCCGGGCCGGCAGTGCTGAAGAGAGGAGATGCGGGTACCGCAGTGGGGAGGTCGGGCGGACAGGCCCGGCGCGGCGCCTGTCCGTTGCGCTCAGGCGTAGGCGGCGAGCGCGCCCTTCATCTTCTGCAGCGCCTTCACTTCGACCTGCCGTATCCGCTCGGCCGACACGCCAAACTCGGCGGCAAGCTCATGCAGCGTCATGGCGCCACCTTCGGCGTCATCGCGCAGCCACCGGGTCTCGATGATGCGGCGGCTTCGCGCATCAAGCGACTCCAGCGCCTGCGCGAGGCCTTCGCCCTGCAGCCGGTCGTAGTTGCGCGCCTGCAGGCGCTGCAGGGGCTCGGTGTCGGGAGCCGCCAGATAGGCGATGGGCGCGTAGTCTTCCTCGCCGTCTTCGGTTTGGCCTTCGAGCGCCACGTCGCCGCCCGCCAGCCGGGTTTCCATCTCAACCACGTCGATGTTGCGGACATTGAGCTCCCGCGCCAGGGCGTCGATCTCGGCGTCGGTCATCGCTCGATTGCTTGATTTGTGCGATCGAAGATTGAAGAAGAGCTTGCGCTGCGCCTTGGTGGTGGCCACCCGCACCAGCCGCCAGTTGCGCAGGATGTATTCATGAATCTCGGCCTTGATCCAGTGGAGCGCAAACGACACCAGTCGAACGCCACGCTCGGGGTCGAAGCGCTTGACCGCTTTCATGAGCCCGATGTTGCCTTCCTGGATGAGGTCGGCATGCGGCAGACCGTAACCCAGATACTGGCGCGCGACGGACACCACCAGACGCAGGTGCGACATCACCAGTTCGCGGGCGGCCTCCAGATCCGTGTGCTCGCGGAAGCGCCGGGCGAGTTCTGACTCCTGCTCGGCGGTCAGCATGGGCAATCGGTTGACGGCCGAGATGTAGGCGTCGATATTTCCGACCGGCGGCAGCGCGACGGCCGCGCCGGCGGCGCCACTCGGCACGAGTGCAGTCGAAACGAAAGACATGGCAAGCGTTCCTTTGGATGGGCTGACGACGGAGCCGGACGGTTCCTGACCCGTCAGTCATCAAAATGTTAGCACTCTCGGTCGATGAGTGCCAAGACCCGGGTTGTCGCAGCGCGTGAACAAACCGTGACGTCGGTCACGGCGCCGGGGGGTCAGCCGATCAGCGCGGCGGCAAATTCGTCGGCGCTGAACGCCTCGAGGTCTTCCACTGCTTCGCCCACCCCGATGAATACCACCGGAACGGGTCGGTCGCGGCGGGTGTGGGCGAGCGCGACCAGCGCGCCGCCCTTGGCGGTGCCGTCGAGCTTGGTCACGATGAGCCCGGTGAGCCCCAGCGCATCGTCGAAGGCCGCTACCTGGGCGAGCATGTTCTGGCCGGTGTTGCCATCGAGCACCAGCAGCACCTCGTGGGGCGCCGCGTCCATGGCCTTGCCGATCACGCGCTTGACCTTGCGCAGTTCGTCCATCAGGTGCAATTGGGTAGGGAGCCGGCCGGCCGTATCGATCATGACCACGCCCACGCCGCGCGCCCGTGCCGCGCTGACCGAGTCGAAGGCCACGGCCGCCGGGTCGCCGCCCTGCTGCGCGATCACGTCAACCGAATTCCTGGCGCCCCACTGCGCGAGTTGCTCGCGGGCGGCGGCTCGGAAGGTGTCGCCCGCCGCGAGCAGCACCGATTTGCCCTCGCGTTGCAGATGGCGCGCGAGCTTGCCAATGGAGGTGGTTTTGCCCGCGCCATTGACCCCCGCCACCATCATCACCAGGGGCTGCGCGCGATCAATGTCGATGCCTCGCTCGAAGGGTCGCATCAGCTGGGCGATCAGCTCGCGCAGGCACGCCTTCACCTCGCCCGCGTCGGTGATCCGGCGGTCGCGAACTGTCCGTTTGAGCTCGTCAAGCAGCCACTGCGTGGCGGCAACGCCGGTATCGCTGGTGAGCAGTGCGGTTTCGAGCTCCTCGAACAACGCCTCGTCGACCGGAACGCCGGTAAAGAGGGTCGCGAGGTTGCTCCGGGTGCGGGCGAGGCCCGCGCTCAGCCGCTTGAACCAGGACGCCCGGGATGGAGCGTCAGCCGCCGTGGGGGACGGGACATTGGCCGCTGTGGGGGCTGGGGCGTCGGCCGCTTTGGGCGGCGGAGCGGCGGGCGGCGGAGCGGCGGGCGGCGGAGCGGCGGGCGAAGCGGCCGGGCCCGGCACGACCGAGGCCGTCAGTGCCTGTTCGGACGCCGCAAGCGCGGCGGGCGTCTGTGCAGACGCATCCGGGCTTGGCGTGGGTGGGGACTTTTTACGACGAAAGAATCCGAACATGGCTACACTCAACCCTCCATTCTAGCCTTGGCTTCCCCGTGAATCCGTTTGCCTTGATGTCCCGCCGGGCGCTGTGGCCCCTCGTTGTTTCGTTTGCGCTCACCGTTGCGGGCTGGGCGGAGCGTACCGAGGCGTCCGGCGCCACCGCGCACGAACGCACCCTGCCAAACGGGCTCAAGGTGCTTGTTAAGGAAGACCGCCGCGCCCCGACGGTGGTCCACCTGATCGCCTACCGCGCCGGATCGGTCGATGAGGTCAACGGCCGCACCGGCGTGGCTCACGCGCTCGAGCACATGATGTTCAAGGGCACGCGTACCGTACCGTCGGGCGAGTTCTCGCGTCGCGTGGCCGCCATGGGGGGCCGCGAAAACGCGTTCACGACACGCGACTACACCGGCTATTTCCAGCAGATTCCCTCGGCGCGCCTGTCTGAGGTGATGGCGCTCGAAGCCGACCGCATGACCAACCTGGTGTTGTCGGCTGAGGCTTTCGCGACCGAGCGCGAGGTGGTGATCGAAGAGCGGCGACTGCGAACCGAAGACCGCGCGCGGTCCCGGGTCTACGAGCAGCTGATGGCGCTTGCCCTCACCGCCTCCCCGTATCGGCAGCCGGTGATCGGCTGGATGAGCGACCTGCAGTCGATGACGGTTGCCGACCTCGAAGACTGGTACCGCACCTGGTACGCCCCGGGTAACGCCACGCTGGTGGTGGTGGGCGATGTATCGGCACCTGAAGTGTTTGCGCTCGCCGAACGCCACTACGGCACGATCGCCCCGCGCGGGTTGCCTGCCCGAAAGCCTCAGGATGAACCGCCTCAGAACGGTATCCGGTCCGCAGTGGTGAAGGCGCCTGCCGAAACCGCCTATCTGCTGATGGCCTATCGCGTGCCCCAACTCGCCCGGATCGATGGCGCGATCGAGCCCTTTGCGCTCGAGATGCTCTCCGAGGTGCTGGCCGGAGACGAGAATGGCCGCTTCACCCGCGAACTCGTGCGCAGGCAACGGGTCGCAGACAGCGCCGGGGCGGGCTACGGACTGACCGGTCGCGGACCCGGCCTCTTCACGCTGAGCGGCGTGCCCGCCGCCGGGCGCAGCGTCGCCGAGCTGCAGCAGGCGCTCAGGGAGCAGATTGCCCGGGTGGCGGCGGAAGGGGTGGACGAACGCGAGCTGGAACGCATCCGGATCGGCTATGTCGCCTCGCGGGTCTATCAGCGCGACTCGCTCATGTCGCAGGCGATGGAATTGGCGGGCCTTGAGATGGCGGGCTTTTCGCATGCGGACGCTGACCGCCTTCTCGAGCGGGTGCGCGCCGTGACGAGCGACGACGTCAAGGCGGTGGCTGCGCGCTATTTTGGTGATGATGCGCTCACGGTCGTCACGCTTGATCCACAACCGCTGTCGGGAGCGCGTCAGGCGCCGCGCGGTTTTTCGGGGAGGCACTGAGATGTTTCTAAGCTCGGTTCATAGCCTCTGGCGGCTGTTGCGTGCTGGGCTTGTGCTTGGCGCGGGGCTGGTCGCGTTGCCCGCGTTGGCGGTGTTGCCGATCGAGTCCTGGACCACGGCCAGTGGAGCGCGGGTGCTGTTTGTGCGCGCCGATGCCATCCCGATGCTCGATCTGCAGATCGATTTCGATGCCGGCGGCCGGCTGGTCGCACCAGAGCGTCTGGGTCTTGCCTCGATGGTCAATGCCATGCTCGCCAAGGGCGCGGGTGAGCTCGACGAGGCGGCCATCGCCGAGCGCTTTGCGCTCACCGGCGCGGGCCGCGGAGGCGGCGCGGGCGATGACAGCGCCTCGGTATCGCTACGCAGTCTCACCAGCGAGCCGCAGTTGTCGCGCGCGGTCGAACTGCTTGCGCTCCTCCTCGCAAAACCTACTTTTCCCCAGCCGGTGCTCGAGCGCGAAAAGGCGCGGGTGATCGCGAGTCTTCGCGAGTCAGCCACTCGTCCCGAGACCCTGGTGCGGCGAAATTTTGGCGCCCTTCTCTACGGTGAACATCCCTACGGTCGCCATGCCGATCCCGAGACCGTCGCTGCGATCGGGCGCGATGATCTGGTTCGCTTCCATGCCGCGCACTATTCGGCCCGTCGCGCGGTGATTTCGATGATCGGTGCGGTCACCCGCGAGCGCGCAGCCGCCATCGCCGAGGAGCTCACGCGCGGGCTGCCGGAAGGCACTGACTCGCCGCCCCTTGCCCCGCTGCCTAGTGCCCCAGGTCGCGCCGAGCGACGCATCGAGCACCCGGCCTCGCAAAGCCACGTACTGGTCGGGCAACGCGGCATCGCGCGAGGCGACCCCGATTTCTTCGCGCTCACGGTGGGCAACTATGTGCTGGGCGGGGGCGGGTTCGTGTCGCGGCTCTATGGCGAAGTGCGTGAAAAGCGCGGTCTTGTCTACAGCGTCTCGTCATATTTTTCGCCGCAGATTCAGGCCGGGCCGTTTGTGATCGGCCTACAGACCCGCAAAGACCAGGCCGATCAGGCACTCGGCGTGGTGCGTGAAGTGCTTGAGCGTTTCGTGAGGGAGGGCCCGACCACTGAAGAACTGGCCGCGGCCAAATCGAACCTCATCGGCGGCTTTGCGCTTCGCATCGATTCCAATGGCAAGATCCTCGCGCAGCTGTCTGCCATTGGGTTCTACGGCCTGCCCCTCGACTGGCTCGAGCGCTGGACCGATCGGGTCGCAGCGGTGACGCTCGAGGATATACGGGCTGCCTTCCAGCGCCATATCCGGCCCGAGGCGATGGTCACCGTGGTGGTCGGCGCGCCCCCGGCGGGTGCGTCGGCGCGCTGAGCCCACCGGCCATGCCTCCCGGTCCGAGACGATCGCCGGCCGCGCGCTCAGGCGAGCGCTCCCTGCGCGGGCCGGCGTCTGCGCCAGGACGGGTCCGCATCATCGGCGGGCAGTGGAAGCGCACACCGCTTGATGTACCGGCGGTATCGGGGCTTCGGCCCACCCCGGATCGGGTGCGCGAAACCCTCTTCAACTGGCTTGGCCAATCGCTCGATGGCTGGCGCTGTCTGGACCTGTTTGCAGGCACCGGCGCGCTGGGGTTTGAGGCGGCCTCGCGCGGCGCTTGCCGGGTGGTGATGGTGGAACGCGATCGTGCCGCATGCCGAAGCATTGCCGACGCGATGGCCCGGCTCTCGGCGGGCGGGCGGGTCGAACTGATCGAAGGCGAGGCGCAGCGCGCACTCGAGACCCTCAGGCGCCGCGGCGAACCACCCTTTGACCTCATCTTTCTCGATCCGCCGTTTTCCGAAGACTGGATCGAACGATTGTGGCCGGATCTGGACGCTGCATTGAGCCGCGCCGGGCTGGTCTATGCCGAGGCGGGACGGCCGATAGGTGATCCGCCCGCCGGCTGGCGGCTCGAGCGCTCGGGCTGCGCCGGGCAGGTCCATTATCATCTGCTGCGCCGCATCGGACCGACTGAGGAATTGCATCATGGTGAGAGCCGTCTATCCGGGAACCTTTGATCCGCTCACCCGCGGGCACGAAGACATCATCCGTCGCGGCGCATCGTTGTTCGATTCGGTGGTGGTTGGTGTGGCGGCGAGCCGCGGCAAGAATCCCATCTTCAGTGTCGATGAACGAATCGAGATCGCGCGCGAGGCGCTCGCCGACTGCGCCAACGTTCGCATCACCAGCTTTTCTGGCCTCCTGGTCAATTTTCTGCGCGAGCATGATGCGCGGGTGGTGCTGCGCGGGGTTCGCAGCGTGAGCGACTTCGATTACGAGTTCCAGATGGCGGGCATGAATCGGCAGATGATGGCCGATTGCGAGACGCTCTTCATGGTGCCCACCGAGGGCCAGATGTTTGTGTCGGGCACGCTGGTGCGCGAGATCGCGATGATGGGAGGAGACGTCAGCCGCTTCGTTGCGCCGCCGGTTCTCGCCTGGATTCAGCGCAAGCTTGCCTCCTCGCCCGGCCGGGCCCCGGCGGGCTAGAGCCGCCCTCCCGGAGCGCATGCCATGGCCCTGATGATCACCGACGAGTGCATCAACTGCGACGTGTGTGAACCCGAGTGCCCCAACCAGGCCATTTCGATGGGCGCCGAGATCTACCAGATCGATCCCGCGCGCTGTACCGAGTGCGTGGGGCATTTCAACGAGCCGCAGTGTCAGCAGGTCTGCCCGGTGGCCTGCATCCCGTTCAATCCCGACTGGCGAGAAACGCCTGATCAGCTGATGGCGAAATACCGCGTGCTGCAGCGCGATGTCACAAACCTGTAACAGACGGGGCTGACGCTTTGAACGCGATTGACTCGGGTTCGGGGATGGAGCTCATTCTGTGGCGGCATGCCGATGCCGGTGATTCGGTAACCGATCCGGTCCATGACCTGGAACGTCGTCTCACCGACCGAGGTCGTCGGCAGGCGTCCCGGGTCGCGCGGTGGCTCGAGTCGCGTCTTCCGGACCGCTGCCTGGTCTACAGCAGTCCGGCCCCTCGGGCGCGGGAGACCGCCGAGGCGCTCGGGGTCAAGGTGCGTATCGATGAGCGTCTGGCTCCCGGGGCGGGCGGGCAGACGGTGCTTCAGGTGGCAGGTTGGCCCGGGAAGGACGGTGGTGACGGGAAAAGCCGCCATGTGCTGATCATCGGTCATCAGCCTTCCCTTGGCGAGGCCTTCGCGCTTGCACTATCCGGGCGGGCGGACCGCTGGACAATCCGCAAGGGCGCGCTGGTATGGCTGGTGAGCCGCACAACCGACCGGGAATCGTCGGTGTACCTGCGCGCAGCAATCGGGCCTGAACTCGCCTGACGGGCGGAGCTGCGCGGCGCCTTTGGCCTACAGTTCCCGAATCTCGAGCAGCGTGAGCAGTCGCTGCTCAGTCCAGCGTGCCGACTCATCAACAAGATCTTCGCGGGCCTCGGGGTGGGCGTCGAGCCAGTCGCGCGCGAGTTCGATTCGCGCCGAGCCCTGGCGGAAAAACAGTGCCGGTAGCGGTGGCGCGCGTTCATCGCCCGTGGCATGACGTTCAAGGAGCACTGCGAGCCGCAGGGCCAGCACGGACAGCCATCCGAGTTCACCTGCCACCAGCCCTCGGAGTTTGCGCAACCCGCCGGTCTGCGCCAGGACGAGCGCTGACAGGGCGCCCTGCTCGGCGTCGTTAAAGCCCGGCATGTCAGCGTGACGCAGCATGTAGGCGGCGTGTCGGTGGTAATTCTCGTCGGCGATGATTCGGCCCGCATCCGCGAGGCGCGCCGCCCAACCAAGGAGCGCGCGTCGCTCGAGGCGCTCCTCGCGAACCGCGCGTGCCGCCTGGTCATAGAGCGCGCAGGCCCTCTCGGCGACTCGCCGGCTTTGTACCGGATCAATCTGGTAACGGCTCTGCAGTCGCGTCACCGTCTGCTCGCGGATGTCGGTGCCGGCAAGCTCCGACCAGAGCTCGATCAGGATACCGTCGCGCAGCGCCGCCTCGCAGTAGTCGATGGTATCGATCCCGAACTCATCGAACACCGCAGTCATTACCGCGAGCCCGCCCGCAATCACCGCCCGGCGATCGGGCTTGATCTGTACGAATACCGGAGACTCATTGATCGGTGCGGCAAACAACGCCCGGCGCAACTGAGCCAGGGCGAGGCGGTCCAGAACGGGTGAGCCCAACGCATGGCGGGCAAGTTGCGACAGCGCCTTGGTGGTACCCGAGGTGCCGACGGCGTGCTCCCAACCCAATGCCCGAGCTCGGCGTGCAACCGGCGCGAAACGCTGCTTGAGCAGGCGCAGCGCCCAATCGAACGTGCGTTCGTCGGCGACGCCGCCTTCAAAATGCGTGAGCGTTGTGTTGACACAACCGACATCG
>Ga0078894_10003159_pt1 | contig 12510 bp, 13 predicted proteins | sample LauGreSu1BDMLBSD_2_FD_67506 | JGI IMG/M metagenome (GOLD analysis project Ga0078894, IMG submission 67506) | Freshwater lake microbial communities from Lake Michigan, USA - Su13.BD.MLB.SD (version 4) (version 4) | ecosystem: Environmental > Aquatic > Freshwater > Lake | place: Lake Michigan...
ATTCAAATTCTGTTAGAATAGAAGTACAGAACCGGCCAAGTGGCAGTTCTGATGGGCTAGATGCCTAGGAAAGGAGGTGATGCTGTTGGATACGTTAAGTCTTTATCCCAGTAGCACGGAGGTAAGTGTCTGTTAGCAAGTGCTGACGGAGCATTTATCTCCAAGCGGACCGGCACCTCCTTTCGACAAGCTGTGATTAAAGGTGCCGGTTTTTTTGCGTCCAAAATCTGTCAAAAATGTTGACACTTAGCTCTCCTGTGCACAACTAAGCGCAGCGATTCCGGATAAAGTAGCTGACTTTTCGGCTTCTTAGGGAGTGGAGCAGTGATTGCAGGTGCGCTACTAGTGGCGACCACTCGTGGTCGTGCTGTCTGCTGCTTTTGTTCCTGCGGAGTTGCTCTTGATGTTGCTGAAGCTGTCGTCACAGGCTGTCATGGCCATTATGTCTCTTGCTCTCACGGCTGCCATTGCACGTGCCGAGTCAGCACAGTTACCAGTGGTTGAAGTTACGACACTGGCCAAGGTTGTTGGTGATTCTCGGGTAAAAAGTTTTGAAGGTCGCGATTTACCGTTTATTTCGATCCACGCCGGTGGTCAGAGCAAACGCGCACCCACTCGTGTCCTTATCGAAGGTGGGCTTCATGGTAACGAAACCGCCACTACTGAATTTGTGAAGTGGCTCACCAAACGTCTCGCTAGTGGCGAGGGTCCACTGGTTCAGTTTGTCAGAAGCGGGATTCAGTTTGATCTTTTACCCGAGGCAAATCCGGACGGTGGAGCCCAGGGTCTAAGGAGCAATGGTCGCGGCGTTAATTTAAACCGTAATTTTGGCGTACTCTGGGGCATTAGTCGGGAGAATCCTGGTAGCGCTAGTTTCAGTGAGCCGGAGACTAAGGCTCTTCGCAAGTTATTTAAAAACAGGTCATACACGGTTGCCGTCGATGTCCATGGATACATCAATTGGGTAGTGACGCCTTCTGCTCCCAGTAATCTTAGGGCAATAGGTTACGAGCCTAATCAGGCAAAACTCGCTGCCTATGCGAGTTGGCGTCAAGCTTTACTGGCCCAGAGCGTACTTCTGCCAGGTTATGAGGTTAAAACCGGTGCCGAGCTCGGTGATGGTGGTGCCTTTGAGGACTGGGCATTCTGGAGTCAGGGCACTTTGGCTTATTGTTTAGAAATCGAAGATCCCGATTCAGTGGCTACAGACGCTAATGGTCGAGCTGAACTGTTCAAGCGCTATGAAAAGTTCATCGCAAGGACCGTGAAAGCTGCCGTCATCATTGCCCAAGAATCAGGATTAACTAATACTCTCGCCGCCAAGCAGCGACCTTAACTAGTCGGATTTAGACTAGTTAGCGGCGACGCTTCTCCTGGTTGCGCACGTACTCGAGGAACGCCGCTTTATCATCCATCCATGCAGTCCCCGTTTGGAGCCTGCCACCACCCTGTCCGCGGCCGTTATTGCCACCTGGGCGCCCGCCTCCGCCATGTGCACCGTTACGGCTGCCCTGGGGATGACGTGGGTTGTTGAACTGGGAGTTAAAGTTGCGGTGACCGCCATTGCCAGCGTTATTGTTATTAACGGCTTGGCCTCGCATGGCGTATTTGCGCTCGATAATCTCCCATGCCCTCAGGGTTGCCCCTTCGGCAAGAAGTTCCTGGACTAGTGCTTCTAGTGATACGCCCTCTTCCTGAGCGGAATTCAGCAGTTTGGAGTGGAGCTGGCGCGATATCTTTACGTTTAGCGTAAGATCGCGGGGTACCATTGGAGCGCCTTGGGCAAGGGCAACGGCCTGCTCATCTGCCAACTGTTCAGGGTCAACCGCAGGTTGCTCTGTCAAATTAGGCTCGCTGGTTTCATTGCGCGCAGATACCGATGTATTGCGACGCGGCTTCTTCACTCGTTCCATGAATGCCGATCTCTCAAGCGATTGGGTCTGAAGATTAAACGCGACTACGCAGGTGTGTAGTTTGAACGCAACATCTGCCTCAACTTGGGCACCCGAGTCAAGGCGATTTGCAGCGTGGACTCTCAACGGCTGGGCTGATATCCTCGTTAAAAACGTACCAATATTAAGAGGTTCGCGTGGTTCCTCGGGTTACCAGCAAAGCTCTCCAGTGGCTGCTCGCAACGGTGTTCTCCGGGCTAGGCGCTACCGCCAGAGCTGGGCAGGAGCTGGTGATGGCCTGGGAGGCAGAACCTCGCAGTCTAGATCCGAGGTACGCCGTTGACGCCAACAGTCAGTATTTAGAGGACCTACTCCATTGCTCTCTGATTAACTTCGATCGCGACGGGCAAATCACTCCGGGGTTAGCCGAGTCTTGGCGGTGGACTAACCCTACTACTTTGCAGCTAAACCTTCGGGAGCATATCCGGTTTGCCGACGGCAGCGAGGTGCGGGCTAAGGATGTGGTGGCCACTTACAATCACTTCTTAAAACCTGACACCAAGGCCTCGCGGCGTGCAGCATTTAAAAATCTGCAAAGCGCAGTTGCGACCTCCGACCGGATAGTGACGATGAACTTGGCAAGTCCCGATGCCAGTTTTGTCGCTAACCTTGCCGTAGGTGTTTTGCCCGAGGCGTTCGCCGATGGACCTGTGATCACGGAAAAGACTCCTGTAGGTGGTTGCGGACCTTTCAAGTTAGTTAGCGCCTCATCGCAGGCAACGGTTCTGAAACCAAACCCGCACTGGGGCTTTGGTCCACCGCCGAGTATTGCTGGTGTCGTCATAAAAATCGTGAAGGACGAGAACACGCGGTACGCGAAGCTGATTGCTGGTGAGCTTGATTTAGTTCAGAACAGTATCAGCCGTGACAAATTAAAAGTTCTAGCCAAGGAAAGGCCGGATTTAAAGGTACATAATCGACCGGGACTAAATACCACTTATTTAGGATTTAACGTTAGAAACTCGACTCTCTCTAGTCAGCTAGTGAGACGAGCGATTGCGCATGCCATTGATAAAGAAAAAATTATCAAATACGTGCTGAGAGGCATGGCGGTGAATGCCGACACTTTGATAACGGCAAGCAGCCCATTCCATGCATCGGGGATATCGGTCCCAACGTACGATCCGGCTCAGGCGCGGGCGCTACTTGATCAAGCGGGTTTCCCGCAATCTGGCGAAAAACCGCGACTCACACTTAGCTACAAGACTACCACCGATCAGACGCGGATCGTCGTCGCCAAGGCCATTGCTGCAGACCTTCGTAAAGTTGGTATTGCTACCAAAGTAGAAACTCTGGAGTGGGGGCGATTTAAGGCCGATGTTGATCATGGCCGAGTAGAGCTCTGGAGTCTTTCGTGGGTTGGTTTTAAGGATCCAGATATTTATAGATTCGCCTTCGCTAGTGGCAGCATTCCACCTAATGGTGGCAATCGAGGCTGGTTTTCAGTGCCGGCGCTTGACTCGCTGCTTACAGCTGGGATGATGGAAACTGACCTAGCTAAGCGTCAGTCCATCTATAAAGACGTGCAGAGTATCGTCAGCGAACTGTCCCCCTATGTGTTTCTCTGGCATGAAGATGTCTTTGCCGTGGTCAGTGACAAGGTGTCAGGATTCGAGCTCTATGCCGATGGTCGCTTGAGCTCATTAGCACGTGTGCAAAAGCACTAGTATCTAGGGTCAACAGGATGTTCGTATTTATCACAAGACGCCTACTATCGCTGCTACCGGTAACCCTCGGTGTCCTGACCATAGTTGCGCTACTTATTCATGTAGTACCAGGCGATCCCGCAGATGCCATTCTAGGGCCTTATGCCACGGCCGCCGACAAGGCTCAGCTACATGCCTCGTTAGGCCTTGATAAACCGTTCTTAGTGCAGCTCCTGGAATACATCAAAGGTGTGATTGGCGGAGATTTAGGGACTTCTCTGATTTACACTAAGCCCGTGACTACACTCATAGCTGACAGATGGCTACCGACGGCCCAATTAGCAGTCCTGGCTCTCATAGTGGCTATGTTGGTGAGTTTGCCTCTCGGTATCATCAGTGCCGTTAAGGCGGGTCGACCATTAGATTATGCCGCCATGGCACTGGCTATGACGGGTATCGCAATTCCTAACTTTTGGTTAGGGCCCATGATGGTTCTTCTGTTTTCACTTAATTTGGGCTGGCTTCCGGTGTCAGAACGCAGTGGCCCAAGCTCCTACGTGCTGCCAGCATTAACTCTCGGTATAGCGCTGGCGGCCATACTCAGCCGCATGACCCGCAACTCCATGCTCGATCATTTGCGAGAGGATTATGCTCGAACAGCAAGGGCCAAAGGGGTGAGTGAGTCGTCTGTTGTGCTTAAACATGTACTGCGCAACGCAGCTCTACCACTGATCACAGTTGTTGGTTTACAATTTGGTGTTCTCCTTACAGGTGCAATTATCACGGAGCGAATCTTTGACTGGCCAGGCCTCGGCACCCTTATCCTCGACGGCATCAACAACCGGGACTACCCACTGGTCCAAGGGTGCGTCCTGGTATTCTCCTGCACGTATCTATTGGTTAATTTACTTACGGACCTTACCTATGCAATCGTCGATCCGCGGATCCAAGTGGGTGACTAATCCACGCTTGATATTCGGTCTGACCGTGATCGTCACGTTCACGGCAGCAGCCGTGTTGGCACCATGGCTAGCTCCGACAGCACCAGACGACATCGATGTAGCCATGCGTCTACTGCCGCCAGGGCCCGGAGGGCTTTTCGGACGGGATTTAACTGGCGGTAGCGTGCTGACAGCGATGCTTTACGGAGGCAGGACCTCTTTATACATTTCGGTGCTGACCGTAGCTCTCTCGGTCAGCGTGGGTACCTGGGTTGGGCTCATAGCCGGCTACAAGCGCGGATGGGTCGATATGGTGCTGATGCGGATAGTGGATCTACTGATGGCATTCCCGGGCATACTACTGGCTATGGCCTTGGCAGCCATGCTTGGTCCAAGCCGAAGTAACGTCATCCTTGCAATTTCAGCTACAGGCTGGACTAGCGCTGCTCGTTTGATTCGTGCGCAGACGTTGTCGATTAGGGAAAGGGAGTATGTCACGGCAAGCCGGGCTTTGGGCGCCTTAGACTCTCGCCTGCTGTGGCACCACATCTTTCCCGCCACCTTGACGCCGCTGCTGGTCCACGCCACGTTTTCACTCTCGGGCGTCATTGTGGTGGAGGCGAGCCTTAGTTTTCTTGGTCTCGGAGCACAAGACGGAGCGCCATCTTGGGGCGCCTTGCTTGCTCAAGGGCGTACGGTATTAGTTGAGGCGCCTTATTTAAGTATCGTCCCTGGCACCGCCATTGCGCTGATTGTGCTAGCTCTCAATTTTGTCGGTGATGCGCTGCGCGATCTGCTAGATCCCAGGAAGCATTAAAAGAGGGCTTAAAAATAAAAAAAAACCGGATCCAAACTGGATCCGGCTAAGGTGTCATACACCATCAAAGCGTCTAGATTAGACCATGTCTTTCAGAGCTTTGAGGGGGCGGATTTTGACAACGTTACGAGCTGGTTTAGCTTTGAACGTGGTCTCTTCGCCAGTAAAGGGGTTGATGCCTTTACGAGCTTTGGTAGCTGGCTTGTTGATGCGGCGGATTTTGAGCAGGCCAGGAACGGTGAAAAGACCGCAGCCTTTTTTGCCCACATCTTTGCCGATGAGGTCGCTCAAGGAAGCGAAAACCGAGCTAACGTCTTTTTTGCTAAGACCAGTGGTCTCAGCCAAAACGCCGAGGATTTCGCTCTTGGTGCGTGGGGTGCCAGCTGGTTGGATCTTGCTCAGTGGAACTACCACTTTTGCAGGTTTCGCAGCTTTAGCAACGCTAGCAACGACATTGGTTTTCTTCTTCGCAAGTGCCTTGGTAGGCTTCTTCGTCTTCTTTGCCATGCTGTATGGCCCTCCGTAATGTCAGGAAATCAACAACTCCGTAATTTCACATTAGGCGGCGTCATACTAAAAATCAAGCCTCAAACATAAAGTTTGTCGGTATTTTAGCTCACTCGACGCTTAATTTTCAGGTGTTACCAGTCCTGCTCACATCTGCAGATCGCCAGGAACCCGGGTTTTCCACCATAAAACGGACTAGTCGCTGACGTAGCTGTTCATCAAACATGTTTGGCTGAATGCGTTTTTGCACGTCTAGTAGGAGTTTTCGGCTGGTGTCGTCTAGGCTGGCGAAAAAGGCTTTTTTAAGCTGTTCGTAACGGGTGAGATCACCGGCGCGCATCTTTGCCAGCTCCTCGGAGGCAGTCTTCATCATGCGTGCAGCAAGGGCGCCGGATACTGCGGCTGGACGTAGAGGCTTTTCGCTGACCTGGATGGGAGGCTCTTTTTTGCCTTCTTCAGCAACTTGAGCGATGAGCCTTGGCTTAACCTCTGACGAAGCTGCAGGGGGCGTCTCAGGCCTGTTCGCAAGTCTCTGTTTGAGTGCAGTTGCAACTTCGTTGACCCCTCGTGTAGCCGCGGATGACAGTGTCATCATAGGCTCGTCGCTTAGGGCTTGCTGGAGCTCAAGGTCATCTTCAATCAAAGACCAGAACTTTTCAAAGCGGCTTACTAGATCAGGCGCACGCGGATCTCGAATGAGCTCGCCAAGCGGTCCCCCAGCAATACCTGAGGGCAATGGCCAAAGGCTAGCTGGGTGAGCCCGTAGACAGTATTCGTAATAAAGTGCCTGCGGCAAAATGATCTGCCCTGGTTGCACATCGAGTGGCATGGGCTGTTTGTCCGCCGGGATTTTTGCTAGCTCACGCCACATCTGCGAGGCAATAGGAGCAACGCTCCCGGTAGTGGCGCTATCAAAGCAGAGCTGCAGCAAGTAAGGCTCTGAATCACCAAACCAGCCTTTGGCAATGGCATTTGCTGCAGTGCGCCGGTAGGCATGGAGGGCATCCGAAGCTAAGCGCTCGCGCGAAGCCTGCCAAACCATCATAGGACCGGTAAGGCGGTTCTCGTCCGATCCACCGAAGGCCAAATACTGATCCTGCACGGTCGAGGCCATGAACCCCTGATCTACCAGTTTGCGGCCTAATTTGCTGATAAACCGCAAACGCTTTGCTAGCTCGCTCGCCAGCTCGACTCCCCGCTGCTCTGGGATTTTGATGTCGGAAAAAAGCTCAGACAGCGGAATGCCGAATATGCCCTCGAGTTGTAGCCAGCGGAACTCCCACTGCATACCACGCTCCAGGCGGAGATAGAGCAGTTGCTCCAGGCCAGCGAGCTCTAGCCAAATACTCCGCCAAACTGTCAGCGGACCAAGGCCTCGGAGCAAGGTAATCGCTTCGCTCTGCCCTGATGCAAATCGCACCAGATCGCTGTGCGCATCGGACAATCCTAAGAGCAGCTCGGCTCCGAGTGGATTAAGCGAGATCCCAATTTCGAATTCATCATCATCGCTGAGGCGGCGCCAGCGATCGGCAGCAACTGGAGAAAACGATCGCATGCTACCGTCGCTCGTAGGCGTCAGTAGACGCAGGCCGACTAGCAACTGAACTATCTTCTCAAAGACAAAGCGCCGTGTGCGCATGATGGTGCCGGCGTGTTTAAGATGCTCCTCAGCCCTAACGCGCAGATTTTGATAGCCGCCTGCCAAAATCTGCTCTTGTAAACTTGCTAGCACCATGGCTAGCGAATTTAATTCGAGCGTTCCCAAAGCCGGGGCTAATCCAGCAGCAAATGCCTGCTGCATTGCAGAAAAGCTGTCACCCTCAGCCCTATGTGCCACCTCAAATGCGTGTACCCACCAACCAGGAAGGTGGAGGTGCGTAGCATTAGGATTTAGACTGTAGTCGCTCACGGCTCGTGAAATACTATATTGGGAAGCCCTAGGTCGACGACTTAATCTCAAGCCTTGATGAGATTTATTTAGAGTCTAGGGTCATGGCCTGGCGCAAGCCGGCAGCTAGCCGTTGCCAATCGGCTTCTGGCTCACTGGCTATGCGTCTTGCGAGGTCCTGGTAAATAGCTGGAATCGCTTCCTTTGGTAAGCCCACCAGGACGGCCACCAGAAAGTATTGGTGGATAGGATCTGAGGCGTCGGCGACTTCTCGAGTGATCCCCTCGTAATAGATATCACGGACTTTCATGGTTGAGGCCGCAACTTTGGCTGTGCTCTCCAGTACCATGCGCTGCCAGCGCAGCTTTAGAAGGGGAGAGGAACTGGGAGTGAAATCAGTTAATTGGGTCTGAACTCTTGCAGCAACGGCAAGCCTAGTTGCATCCAAGGCTGCAATTTCGGTCTGACTCAGCCCAAGGGGTAGGTTGGTGAGCCTGCTGCGTGTGGTTAGCATCCGCAGCTCTCCTCCGGTCTCAAATAGCTGACCAGTGGCGGTACTCATCCAATTTGGCCGCTCGGCTTTGCTACGTTCAAAGACAATTTCAAGAGGTTGGCCCGCCTTTGCCGTTTGGCTGTCAGCGAGAGGAATACAGGCCGAGACGCTAAGCGCTGCCGCCAGCATGAGGGCCGAAGCGCCCGTATTCGCCCAGATTCTATTTACTCTTGTTTGCAGCCAATTTTGCACCTGGGCTTTTTGCCTCTTTATCGATTCTGGCTTTTGCCTGCTGCAGCCTGTCCATAACGACATTTCGCAGCGAAGGAGATTCCTGGATAATTATACGCAGTAGTTCTAGATCATCGCTGACGGACCTGTCTGCGTTCTTCAGTTTGCCTCTAGCGCCGGTATTTTCTCCAGCATTAGTTGCGGATTTTGCTGCCATGGTTACACCCCCATGCCTCAGCTATCGTCATAAAGCCTGGCTTACCTTAGCCCAGGGGTGGAAGGGGGCGGATTAATTCTCAACATTGTCAGATATTTGCGCGATTTGGAGCCCGACTTAGAGTAGGTGATAGACAAATCCAATGCCGTACCACCGGTCTTCGAGGCGAAACAGGGCATCTGCTGGATAGACAGCCGTATCGCCCGGTTGCTGTAGAGGGCGATAGTAATAGACGGCTCTCTTGTGTGCCTCAAGACGAAGGCCCCAGTTAAGGTCGTAAAAATAATCGAGGGCGAAAAGGCTGTCGTAGGCAACCATAGTGATTGAGATACGCTCAGTTTTAGCCGCATCCACCGCATCAAAATAGGTCACGCCATCGGCGCGGGCCATGTAGACGTCGGCCGCCAACATGGTGCGCCATAGTGGATTTAGGTTAAGCACTATGCCAGCGAGCACTCCAGGAAACATGACCATCGGTGCAGGCTGAAAAGGGCGGGCTGAGTCTCTTGGTGAGTAGTAGTATCCAAACGACGACCCAAGAACATAACCAAAACCACGGTAAATCGGCACGTGATAGCTATATTGGAGCTTGGTCCAAGCAGCCCCCGCATCTACCCGGCTGTCTTTGAGCTCGCCAAAACTCTCAATAATGTAAGAGCCTCTCCCCCCACCAGCCACCAGGGCAAAATTATGATCAGCGCGAAAACGCCGCACATACCTAATCCATGGATGCTGCCTCAACTGCTCGTTGGTCTGGCCATCATCGATAATTTCGATTTCATCGATAGATTGGCGAGGCATCGTATCGGCCATGCTAAGACCAGCCGAAGTTAGCGTCATAGCCGCAGATAGACCCAGTTTGATCATCTTAGTCTTGCTCATCGTCACCATAGGGACCTCACAGTGTGAATCAGCTTGGTGATCTTAGCTGGGTCTTTTCGTCCTGGGGCAGTCTCAACGCCTGAGCAAACATCGAGTAATTCTGGTCTGCATATCGCCGCTAAAGCTGGCAGGTTGGACGCGTTGACTCCCCCGGCAACGCCGTACACACCTATCTCGTCAGCCTTAGTGAGCATGCTCCAATCGAAGGTTTGCCCACTGCCACCGGCAACTGTGCTGCCAGATGGGATCACCGCCGAATCGAGTAGCACCAGATCGGCATGGAGCTTTAGGGCGGCGGCTAGATCTAGGTCTTTCGCTTCACGAATGGCGACACCGGCCCAAAGCTCCCGCTCGCCAATGATTGCGCGCAGAGGCTGAAGCTCGGAGGTACTGGTAACGTTGTGCATTTGTACGACACGCGCCTCAGGAAAATCACCTAGTGCGGCGGCGAGTTGTTCGGGTGTATGGTCGACAAAGACTAATGCTGGCGTGGTAGAGGTTTGTGTTTGATATGTGGCTTCAAGCCAAATCTGCCTCGCCCTGGTAGGGGAGATGAAGCGCTTTGAACCCGAGTAAAGGTTGAAGCCGACGTAATCAACGCCCTGCTGGCAGCAAGCGGCAACGTCGCTTGCGACTGTGACCCCGCAGATTTTCAAGGATGGTTTTTTGGTTTTTAATTGCTGGATCATAGTAGTATCTGTTTTACCGTAAAATGAATCATCGGCCAATTCGGAGACGCGGTAAACCTTTATGGACCCGACGCAACCCATGGACAGTACCGTTACCAAAGATCCTTACGACCTCCTGATGAACGCAGGCAGCGATCCAGACACTTGGATACTTATTGGCGGCCCGCTCATTACTTTGCTGGTTTTCGTCGCCATCTACGTCGTCGTAGTTTGGTTACGTAATCGCCGCGAGGAGCAAGAACTCCGGCGGGAAGCCGAGCTGCTCTCAAAGGGACTGCCCGAGGCTGCGGAGGCAGAGGCACCATTTGCTGAGTTTGAGGCGGCAGCTGAATTTGAGGAGCCGCGAGAACTAGAGTCAGCCGAGACTGCCCTGACTGAGCCTGAGGCATCAGAGGTTAAGGCGGTAAGGGCCACAGACCGTGCCTCTTGGTTAGAGCGGTTGAAGGCGGGCCTTAGTCGCAGCCGGCAAAGCATGCAGCAGAACCTAAGCCAAATTTTTGGTGGTAGGGCAAAGATTGATGACCAACTCTTAGAGGAGCTCCATGCCGCCCTTTACAGAGCTGATATTGGTGTGGCCGCTGCCGACTCTTTGGTTGACCATGTGCGCCGCAGCATCGCTAGTGACCAGGCCGCTGATCCAGAGGCCGTCACCAAAGCTCTCAAGGAGCGAGCTGCCGCCATACTTTCGCAGGGTGCCGATCAACCACTAAACCGCCCTGCAAGTGGACCTTGGGTGATCTTGGTTGTTGGCGTCAATGGGGTAGGTAAGACCACCACCATAGGTAAACTTTCGGCCCATTTCCTCGCCGATGATAAGAAGGTGCTCCTCGCAGCTGCTGATACCTTTAGGGCTGCCGCTATTGAGCAATTATCGGTTTGGGGGGAGCGCCTAGGCGTAGATGTGGTTAAGCATAAACAGGGTGCCGATCCTGCAGCGGTGGCTTACGACGGAGTCAAAGCTGCCATGGCGCGGGGCACGGACGTGTTGATGATCGACACTGCAGGGCGTTTGCACGCTAAACAAGAGTTGATGGAAGAACTCGGTAAGATCAATCGCATTATCGGTCGCGATCTGCCAGGGGCGCCGCATGAGACCTGGTTGGTCATCGACGCCACCACCGGCCAGAATGCAATGCAGCAGGTTAAGGCATTCAGCCAAGTAGTCAAACTTAGTGGTTTAGTTGTCACCAAATTGGACGGTACAGCTAAGGGTGGCGTGCTGCTTAGTATCGCCGAGCAATTTAAGCTGCCAATCCGATACGTGGGGGTAGGAGAATCTGCGGCAGACCTGCGGCCATTTAATCCGTCTGACTTTGCCGACTCCCTGTTCTAGTGCGAGGCCCCATGCCAAGGCTGGTCCATCCTTTTATACTTCTCGATATCGAAGGGACCACGACGCCTATTAGTTTCGTGCATAAGGTGCTTTTTCCCTATGCGCGCCAGCACCTGGCCAGGTTTCTGTCTGAGAGTCAGGATCAGCCGGAGGTGGCAGAGGCTTTGGCCTTGGTGCGTCATGACATGGCGCAGCACTATCCAAGCGGCACTCGTATCCAGGACCTAGTTGAGCGTCTTCAAAGCTGGATCGATCAGGATCTTAAGCATCCTGCCTTGAAAACTATTCAAGGACTGATGTGGGAGGGCGGATATCGCCGTGGAGATTACCGAGGTGAGGTTTATGATGACGTTGTTTCTCAGCTTAAGAGCTGGGTTCAGCGTGGTCACCACTTAGGGATCTACTCATCTGGCTCGATTAAGGCACAGCAGCTACTTTTTGAGCACACAAATCACGGTGACTTACGCCAATTCTTCAGCCACTACTTCGACACCGGGGTAGGGGGTAAGAAATTCAGCGATTCTTATCAAGCGATCGCTGCTGAGTTGCAGTTAGATCCGAGTCAAATTTGGTTTCTCTCGGACGTGGCGGCGGAGTTAGTTGCGGCAGCTAAAGCTGGAGTGAATACAGTTCAAATTGTGCGGTCAGGCACGGATCCCGAACCTGGCTACGCCCATGCTGCAGACTTTTTTGCCGCTGACGCATTCATAAATACAACCAATAGGAGAGTGACATGAGTCTTGCCGGCAATAAACCTAACGTATTGGTTACTGGAGCCTGTGGTTATATCGGTAGCCATGTTGCTCGCATGCTGTCGGAGAGGGACTATCAGGTGATAGTCGTCGACAACCTATCCACCGGTTTTCGCGATGCGTTGGTCCATAACGAGACTTTTTATCAAGGCGATGTCGGTG
>Ga0078894_10003162_pt1 | contig 12504 bp, 11 predicted proteins | sample LauGreSu1BDMLBSD_2_FD_67506 | JGI IMG/M metagenome (GOLD analysis project Ga0078894, IMG submission 67506) | Freshwater lake microbial communities from Lake Michigan, USA - Su13.BD.MLB.SD (version 4) (version 4) | ecosystem: Environmental > Aquatic > Freshwater > Lake | place: Lake Michigan...
CTCCATAAAGATTGGTTTATACCCCTTCCCAATAATTTGTCCAAAGTCCTTGTCTTCTGTTTGAATTACAGAGATTTGTTTAACCGTGTTTGAGGATAAAAAACTATCTACAATCCACTTTTTAGAGGTTGTGTAAATCACATCCTTAGTTACTCCATTTATTGAAATAACCTTTTCGTAAACAACCTTACCCTCAGTATAGGGTAGTTTATTTAATGTTGTATCGGTTTGAGAGAATACAAAAAGGGGTAAAAAAACTAATAGGATTATAATTTTTTTCATACTATTTGGTGTATTTGAATTGGGATAATTACCAATCATCTCTTTTATATTTCTTCTTTTTCTGTACTTCTAGTTCACTCCTAAAATCTTGGATATTACTTAGTATTTCTCTTTGAACCCTTAATTGTTCCTTCTCTATCTCAATTCTTTCCTCAATTTTCCAATACCAAAGGTTTAATCTTCGTATCATCAAAAATACTCCTATAACTAAAAGGATTACCAGTACAATCCCAAATAGGGTTTCAAATGTTGTTCCCATAGAACGATATTGTTAATTATTAAATCCCACTATTCTTTCTGTGTTGTTCATTAACTGTTCGATAAAGGTAGTTCACAAATTGAGGGAACACTTTCTCGTTCATTATCATCTTATACAAATCGAACTTCTCTGAGTAAATATCAATCACATTATCTTTCACTTTTCTCTTGAAGTAATCCATCTTCACATCTTCCGAATTATCTCCCATTAGAACTTTGGTTAGTTCTGAATTAGATATCAATTCTTCTTCAACTCTTTGAATAGTTACCTTATCATCTTCTCTAAGTTCAGAACCAAAAACAGAATTTATTTTTTGGATAATTTCAGAGAGAAGTTCTTTTTCTCCTAACTCTTTTTTTCCACCTGAATTGTTAGATATAGGTTCTAATTCACCTGTTTTATCTTCTAACTCCAGTTTTGATTCTCCAATCTTTTGTATTCTGAAAGAATCCAAATCCACGGTATCTATCAGTGATATTCGTTGAGAATCTCTCTTGGGTAATTTCTTGTTAAGGTTCATTAGAAACACAAAGGTTTTCTCCCAATGAACTTCAGAGAAGTTAGATATCTGTGAGATATAGGAGTACATTCTCAAAAAGGATTGAACCCGAGATTTGAACTCCTCTTTTTCTTCATCATTTAACCTTTCATTATATCTATCTACCACCTCATTAAGAACCCACTGTATTTTGGAATCATCTTCAGATTTTGAGTAGAACTCTTTACAGAATTCATCCAACTGATGTTTAGTGTAAAGGTTATATTCTTCAATTTGATAAACCATATCATATAGTTTATCAGGGTCAGTTTCCTCTGTAAGTAAAGTAGAGGTGAAATAAGGTTGAAAAGATTTTACTATTTCTTCGGTCTCGTTTACAAAATCCAAAACGAAAGTATCTGTCTTACCCTTTGTTGTACGATTCAACCGAGAGAGTGTTTGTACACATTGTACCCCTCCCAACTTCTTATCTACATACATGGATTGAAGTTGAGGTTCATCAAATCCAGTTTGAAACTTATTAGACACAATTAAAATCCGATATCTCGGGTCTTTCAATCCATTCGGTATAGAATTTCCTACCATACCATTTTCAGAGTTCAGAGATGTTTCCGTATTCTCTCTACCATTGTGATATATTGTTCCTGAGAATCCTACCAGACATGAATATGTTAATCCCATATCCCTCATCTGTTTAACCATTTCCTCGTGAAAAAGTACACAGTGTTTTCGTGAACGAACAACCACCATTCCTCTTCCTTTTCCATCTATGGTTTTAGAAGTTTTTGTGACGAAATGATTAAGAATAATGGATACCTTTTGACGAATAGTTTCACTATGTGAGTCCACAAAATTCATCAACTCTTTTTTCACTTTACCTTCAGGAAGTTCCTTATCTTCTCCTGAGTGTAGAACTTTGAAATACCTTTTGTAGGTGGTATAATTCTTCAAAACATCCAAGGTGAACCCTTCGTAGATGGATTGTTTCATCGTATAAGAATGAAAGGGAACAAACTCACCATCTGAATTCTTCCTTCCAAAAAGTTCCAATGTTTTCTCTTTTGGAGTACCTGTAAATCCAAAGAATGAAATATGTTTTTGTTTACCTCTCGAAAGGATTTCTTCTCTGATGATGTCCTCATAATCCCTTCCTTCTTCCTCTAACTCATCCTCATTGATTATTCCTTTTGAGAGAGATTTCTTTAGGTGTTTTTGTGTTTCTCCACTTTGAGATGAGTGTACCTCATCAATCACAACCCCAAAAGTTTTTGTTTTAAGTTTCGAAATGGTATCAGAAATTACCCCAAATTTCTGAACCGTGGTAATGATAATATCTTTCCCCTTTTCCAAATACTCCATCAACTGTTTGGAGTTCAAATCCACAGGATTGACTACACCACCAGTTTGTTCCAGTTTTGAAATCGTATCCTGTAGTTGTTTATCCAACACTTTTCTATCGGTAACTACAATTATGGTATCAAACATTCTTTTAGTATCTCCATCCTTTTGGTAAAGAGAAACTAAAAGATGAGATAACCATCCAATGGAATATGATTTACCAGAACCTGTGGTATGTTGTATCAGGTAGTTATTCCCAACCCCCTCTTGTCTGATTTTAGATTTGAGGTTTCTTATTACTTCTAATTGATGATAACGAGGGAAAATGAGAACATCGAAAGGTTTCTCTACCACCATTTTCTTGGTATCATCCCATTCGATATCTACTTCTTTTGAGAGTAAGACAAAGTTCTCAATGATATCTAAAACTGAATCGGGAAGAAGTATTTCATTCCATAGATATTCCGTTCTATAATCCCCTTCTATATTCGGATTGGTTATTCCTTTGTTATAGGGTAAAAACTTCGTTTTAGAACCCCTTAATTGAGTGGACATGGATACTTTATCATTATCCACACAAAAGTGTACCAGAACCCTCTTAAAATTGAAAATAGGTTCTTTCTCATCTCTACTCCGATATTGATTTTCGGAGTGAATGATGTTTTGACCACTCAATTGATTTTTCAACTCCATAGTGATAATTGGTATTCCGTTTAGGAATATTACCATATCAATAGAGTTGTTATTCTTTTGGGAGTAATGAAGTTGTCTTACAACCGTAAATCTGTTTTTAGAATAGAGTTGTTGGTGGGTAAGATTAAGAGATGATTTGGGTTGGAAATAAACCAATTGAAACCCACACCCTTTGGTATTGATACCGTTTCTCAGGGTATGTACAATACCCCTTTCCTTAATAGATTTATCTATGGTTCTCAGAATATGGGAATCAGTAAGTTCTTCTAAGGAAGAGTACAACTTATGGTATTCTTCTTCTTGGGTAGATTTAATGAATCCTAATACCTCTTCTCCAATGGAACATAGTTCTTTATCATAGAGGGAAGAGAACTCATTAGAATGGATAAAACTACGGTGATAACCATTATTCAAAAGGGATTTCTCAATCCATTCTTCAAACCGTAATTCTGTATATTTTTTACTCATCTTTTACCACCTTTCTCTTACCAGTTACCACTTCGGAAATAAGGGATTGACGATATTCTTTGAGGAGTTCAATCCTTCTTTCTTCCAGAGATATTGTTTTATCAATCAGTTGGGTATGTTCATCTAAATAGGATACGATTTGTTCTTGTTCGGAGAGGGGTGGGACTGGATGTGTGATTCTGTTTAAGTCCGTTTGAGTAAGTTTATCTCTTGTTGAACCCGTTATGTATTCCTTGTAATCAACACTGTTAAAAGAATGAACTAAGAACTTTGTTAGTACCTTCTCCTTTTTACTTCTTAGAATATGAATATGGTTATTGACCCAAATCTTTTCATTTACATAGAATGAAACATCACGGTAAGAATCAAAAAATGGTGAACCGTCTTCTCCTACTAACAACAGTTCTTCATCAAAGATGTATTTATTAATATAATCTACTATTCCTCCACTACCCCAATAAGGGATTTCTCCTTGAACATCTCCCCTTTCTTCGGAATTAAGTGGTACTCTTTTACCATCCAAGTTTTCTGAAATCAAATATGTTTTGATTAAACTCCAATGACTCGGAATATCCCCAATCCATTCCACACCACTATCCTTCATCTCCACATTGGGGTTCAACCCTTTGGTTACTACTTCATTGATAAGAGAGGTTCTGTTTTCCTTGAGTAGTTCAATCTTTCGTTGGGTTTTCTCAATCAGGGAATCAATGAGTGAGGTTTTGGTATCTAAGTAGGATACGATTTTTTGTTGTTCGGAAAGGGGTGGGAGTAGGATTGGAGTATCATTCAATCTATCCTGTCTAAGATTTATCCTCGTAAATCCTCTTCCTTCTATTGATATAAGTTCTTTGTGAACACCCCCTAAAAGTTGGTAATTGAGAAATAATGGATAAACATCCTCCCTCTTTACTCTAAACCCTTTACAAAAACTATTTAAGTATAATTCTTCAACATCATCAATAAGGATACAGGGTTTACCCAAATCTTGATGGGTTTCGGAACTCATTAAAAAGAATAAATCGTACTTCTTTACCTTATTTTGATTTTCACCACTCTCAATCACCACATAATCAACATGTTCTTTTGAGATATAAGTGTTCCTGAAAATATTCGTGTAAGGAATGTATGGTTTGTTGTTTGGATTATCATCTTGTTTGAAATCATCCCCACTTTTACCGGTTAATCCACCAAATAAATCCCCAACGAACCTTAACCGAGTTTCTTCCCAATGAATCGGAATCTCCCCAATCCATTCTACTCCTGAATCCTTATATGAATCGTATTTCTTCATCACACAGTAATAATTTTTGACTTAACTCTACGATTTATCTTGTATTTGATACTAATTTTCTCGGGTTTTTTGTAGTGGTCTTCTTTTGACAAAAAGAACTTTCTTGAAATAGAGTTCTTCTTTACAAGAATAAATGGGAAATCAAATTTATCCCAACCGGGTAGTTCATTTATATCTTTATCATTCGTTTTGATTTCAAGAATCTCCAAATCAGTATTACCTCCGTTTTCGATTCTAATGATATAGTTCCCTAATTGTATTTCTTTGATTTCACAAACAATGATGACATCAGGAAATATCTTTCCCCATATAGACGTTATTAAGGAAATCACCACCGACCACTCCATCTTCATTCTATTATTTGGTTCAGTAATTGTTCAGACTCTTTTTCCAAAACCAACAAGTCTTTTGTAATCTCTTCAGAAGAACGGAGAGGTTTATATTGGTAGAAGTATTTGGTAAAGTTGATTTCGTATCCAATTGTATCCTTCTCCCTATCCATCCAAGAGTTAGTAAGATGAGGTTTCACTTCTCTATGGAAGTATTCATCTACATTAACACCTAATGGAATTCGTTCGTAATCCCTTAGTTTGGAATCTGATTTTGGGTTTCCCTTCTTATCTTTTACTACTTCACCATTCTCAATCAATGGTTGTTCGATGGTCACTTTTGTATATCCAAAGAACTGATTAGGGTAAATCTTGGAATACTCATTCTCTTGAAAATCGGTATAAATTCTGGTTAGTTCTTTTATCTGTTCGTCATCAATAAACTTCCTTTTGTTACCCAAAGATTTCTTCATGGTCTTATAAAATGTGGACCCGTCAATCAATTGAACCTTTCCTTTTCGATGATTAGATTTTTTATTATTTACTATCCATATGTAGGTGGATATACCGGTATTGAAAAACATTTGGTCAGGTAATCCCACTACACATTCCAACCAATCATTCTCAATAATCCATCTCCTAATTTCGGATTCACCACTACCACTATCTCCAGTAAAAAGAGGAGAACCATTGAATACCACCCCAATCCTCGAACCCTCGGGTTTCATCTTGTGAATCATGTGTTGAAGGAAAAGAAGAGACCCATCTGAAGTTCTCGGAGTTCCAACTGTGAATCTCCCTAAAGGGTTTTTGGATTCATTTTCAATGAATTCTTCTTCAGATTTCCAACTCACCCCGAAAGGAGGGTTGGTTACCATATAATCAAATTTTCTACCCTCAAAATGGTCATCAGAAAGGGAGGAACCTAATTTGATGTTTTCGGGGTCTTCACCTGTAATTAGAAAATCGGATTTACAAATGGAGAAGGTTTGTGGATTTAGTTCCTGTCCGTAAAGTACAAACTTAATGTCCTTTGATACATTCTCTTTAACCCATTTTTTTCCAATGGTAAGAATACCCCCTGTACCACAACATGGGTCAAACATTGAACGGATTATACCCTCTCCTTTTAGATTATTAACTCCTTCTGAGAATACTAAAGAAACAAGAAGTTGGACATAATCTCTTGGGGTATAGTGTTCTCCACTGGTTTCATTACTCATCTCAGAAAACCTCCTTAGAAGTTCTTCAAAGATTGAACCCATCATGTGATTATCAACCACATCGGGGTGTAAATCTACCTCTGTAAATTTATCTATGAGTGAGTAAAGTTTTTTGTTTTTAAGGAGTTTCTCTACGGGTTTATCCAATTGAAAATTTTCCAAAATCTGAGAAACATTTTCTGAATAACCATTGATATAGTTGGGGAAGTTCATATTTAACCCATTAGGGTCAGACTTCAACCTACTTAAATCATATTTTGAATAATTAAAAAAGGGTAACCCTGTTTTCCTTTTGATAATAGGAGAAGGGTCATCTAAATCACCCTTAATTTGATTGTAGAGTTCCACAACTTCATCCTTTTTGGGTTCCAACAAACAATCTAATCTTCTAAGAACAACAAAAGGTAGGATTACATCACCGTATTCATGAGGTTTGAATAATCCTCGGAGTTCATCATCACATACTTTCCAAATAAAGGAGGAGATTTCCTGGTGGTTTGACATAGATAAGGTAAATTAGTTTAGGTAAAATCAATATTACTAAAATCAACTGGTTTTAAGGAAAATGTTTTAATAGTTATTTTAATTTCTGACCCCAATTGGGATAAAATTATCTTGTTCCTCCCCACTTATATCGTTCCTCCCCAATCCTTGAACACCATTCTATGATTGATTGAAGATTATGGGTTTCGGATTTGAAACCTTCCCATTTGTTATGGAATATATGGTAACGAGAATACTGAGAAACAAGTGACCTCAACTCATCTTTGAGAAATTCATAAGGTTCATTCGACCAGTCTTCGTTGTATAGTGTACTTAATACTAATCTTATATTTCTTTCATCTCCTAAATATAGTTGGTGTCTATGTACAGAGTTTTCAACCCTCCCATATAGTTTAATAACAGAACCTATCTCTTTTTTACCGTATGTATTTTTAAGGGTAAAGTCAGATTTTGACTTTATCAAACTACCCTCCTTGATTTTTTTCGTTATTGAACTTCTATCTCTTCTTTCTATCGAACAGTTGAGTTTGAAGTTCTTATCAATATGGTTTATCCTATCGTAATACATCTTCATTTTACCCTCCCAACCATCTACTTCTCCTCCACCACTGATATTCTTTTGAATGGTTTCTATTTGTTTTTGGAGTTTCTTAATCTTCTCCAATCCTTGTCCCATTTCTTTTTGATACCTACGATACTCTCTATAATTCTTTTTCTCTTCATCACTCATTGAGTTGAATATTTCATCGGGTAAGAAATCTACAAACCACTTTAATCCTTTACCTACATAGGTTTTCCTCTTTTTCATTTTTAATGATTTTATCAAATACCAAAATAGTCAATAATAGTAAACCATACAACACTTCTTGGTAGTGACGAAATTTATATGAATCAAACCTACAACAACCGTTTTTGCACCTTTATAATATGAGATTTGGGAATCAATCAGAGTCGAAAAATGGTAGTGATAATAATAACAAACAACCATACCTACAACAACCGATTGATGATATTAGTAATGTAGTCGGAAGGGAGACTACGGAAACAAAAGTTTAACAATTAATTCATAAAAAATGCAAAAACAAAACAAAAGAGACATCAAAAAAAACAGAAAAAAAATCCAAAGTAAGTATCAACCTCAGGTGTGTTTAACAGTTAAATGGTTCAATAAGACCTTTGAAAAGGTATTCAATCAGAAGAAATATTCTCAGTTATTCGAATATATGACTCAAAACGATGATAACTTAGAACCACATCTAAAATTGGAAAGATTTCAAAAGAGAAATGAATTAACTAACAATTTGATTGACAATATTCTGTCTAACAAATTCGAAATAAAAAGATTGTTTAATTATCTATTAACCCTTAGTAAAACGGAATATTATAATAGATTTCAAAAATATATTTATCTACCATATAATGTTGTAGGTAACAAACACCACCTAAGGTTTGATGAATATTACAATTTCATTTCTAAGTTCTCACTTAGTGATATGGGAATTGTAGGTGAAAACGTAAACCAAGAGATTACTCTTTTCAGAGTAATGGATGAAGAAGAATATATCAATATAAAAAATGGTGGAGGTGTAGAATCTCCCTCATTCACAACAAACCCATTTTATCTACAATTTTTAAGAGGTAACAATTCTTATATGGATATAACAAGGAAGTCCGTCTTCGTATTATGTAATTTCAATATTAAAGATTGTATAGTTGATTATGTAATTAGTGGTGAGTCTGAAGTGGTAATGAAAAAAGGTTCTAAACCCACGTTATTAAAAAAATTCAACGAATATGGAATTGAAGAAGTAAAGAGTGATTTGGGTGAAGGTGTTATTGATTTTCTTCCATTGACTACCAATGAACTTAACAACGGTTTTACTTATATGGATGGTTTGATGAGTAAAGGGTATGATTTATCAGAAAACTATCAAAAATCTAATGGACAATGGATAAGACAAAAGGGTAAAAAAAGTAGTGATTGGATAAATTCTTATTATAAAAGTTTGGATGAAGTTTTATCTGAATTCGGTAATCATTCTAATGGACACATAATACAGACAAAAAACCAATTGAATCAAATAAGAAACTTAGGAGATAGGGTGTTAAATAACCCCCTTATCTGATGAATTTTAATGTTCAACCCATTTATTTTTCAACGATAAATGGGTAAAAGAATTAAATGAGTGGTTGAAAGGAAAATTCTCTCTACTCTCAACCCAAAATTAACAGTGAGAGAATAAAATTAGATATTAACAAATATGAAAACAGAATTAAATGAAAAAAAAGAAGGGTTTAGTCCTTCAGTTGAATGGTTCGAAAATTACCGATTCTATTCTATTGACTACCACATTTTAGAAACAATTTATGAAACGATAATTGAGTCTACTATTCCACAAATCGAGGATTGTTTAGATGATTTAGAGTTTTTACAACAAAACTTTCCTTCATACACAACTAATGAGATGGAAGAATTTATTGAGTACGATTATTTAGTTAAATCCACATTTATTAAAAACCTTCAAATTTTTATCAGTAATGAAAGAAAAAGAATTACAAACATTAAAAACGGGTTTTCTATACAGGAGAAGAAATGGTTGGAGGAGAATATTGATTAACATAAAAAATCTAAGAAAGGTAGTGATTAAATATTTTTTGTTGTGACACTACCATAACCAATGAATTATCTTTAAGTATAGTGAGATTGAGAGGTTAAATCTCTCCCCTCAAAATCTCAAGAAGAACAATGAGAGAATTAAAATCAATTAAAAGTAGAGGGTAAACTACTGTAAAAACGAAACAATTATGAACCAATGGTTCGAACGAAAACGAAATGGTGAAAAGAAACCATCAAAAATCAAAGTTTTAGAAATCGATTGTGAAATGTTTGGTGATTACCAAAGACTCATCAATAGAGTATTCGAAAATCCATCTAATTGGGATACACTCAGTGAAGATGAAAAAGGAACATTTGATGAAGGAAGAAGAGTATTAAGTGATTTGTATTGGTTTGGATGGGGAAAGACAAACAGTTAGATAAATTAACTTCTTTGGAATGTTTAAGTTCCAAAACTGCAGGACTAACTAAATAAGTTTTCTAACCTTATCAATAGTAGTGTAACTACATCTACATCTAAATGAGATTTCTTGGGTAGTGTACCCATTCTCCAAATCCTTAATAATCATTTTGATTTTGGGTTTGGAGAGGAACTTCTCATTACTTTCTTTGGTTCCAACCATTCTTCCTCTGTATTTACCCTCAACCTTACTCTTCTCTATACCTTCTCTCTGTCTTTCTCTAATCATCTTTCTCTCAAAGTCACTCATCGTAGAAAGAATGGAAATCATCAATTCAGAGAACATATCCGTTTTACCCTCATCGTTGAGATTTTGGAAGTTGGGATTTCTACAAACGATACGAATACCTTTTTCAGTGAGTTCCTTCCAAAGATGAAGTACAGAAAGAGTATCTCTACCTAATCGGTCAATAGAGTGAACCTCTAAAAGGGTGAGAGTACCATTATCAATCAGTTTTTTGATTTGAGAACCTTTCGGTCTCTCCCAAAGTGGGATTGAACCACTACACTTATCTGTGAAGACATAATCAAATCCATCAAGATTGACCATCTGTCTTCCTTCATTTTGTTCTTCCGTTGAAACTCTGGAATAGAATACTTTCATTTTACCAATTATGGGTGTATCAAATTATACCCTAATGTAGTAAAATAATCTCACTTAAACAAGTCAAATCAGGGTTATTTATTTTACTCTTTGGAGTGTACTCTAAAAGAGTAAACGGTTGATAACTTGAATTTTCGAAGAAATTATCATAATATGGAGTATGAAAAACAATGTATTGTACGGTTATCTCAGACAAAGTAAGGAGGATAGTGGGGAAGGATACTCGATTATTTACCAAAAAGAGGTTTGTGAAAGGGTAAGAAAAAGGTTCGGATTTTCTAAAATCATATTTTTTAATGAAGGTAGTGGTGTAAGTGGGACTTCTAATCCATTTGAGAGAAAGGTAAGTAGGGACCTATTTGAAAAAATTGAGAACGGAGAGATTAAAAATCTATTTGTTTATGAATGGAGTAGACTTTCCAGAGACAATTTTTTTAGTGAGTTACTAAGAAAAAAGTTTACTGAGAATGGAGTGTTAATTTTTGAGGGGGATTGTTCAGAACCTCGTGACCTAAATAACCCCATTGACCAACTAACTTCATCAATACTGTCATCAATTTACACCTATGAGAGACAGAATATGATTAAAAGGATAAAGGAGGGACTTTATCAAAGTAGAATAAATCAAAAGTGGAACGGTGTCTTTCTTCCCTATGGATATAAAAGAGATAATGATGGAAATGTTGTATTGGACGAGGTTGAAGTGGGTATTTATCTTCAAATGGTTGATTTTGTTTTTGAAGGAAAATCAATTCGTTGGATAGTTAATTGGTTAAATGATAATTCGATTCCAACCAAAGGTGAGAGAGTGATAAAAAAGGGTTATATCAAAAGAGATAATGTAAATGGAGAACAAATAGAAGTTAGTTTGAACTCAACTCTTTGGAGAGATAATGTTGTAAAGGGGATATTAACAAAACCCTACTATAAAGGGGAGAGAATAGATAAGTATGGTAATAAATTTAGTTTCCCTACTATTTTGACAGAAGAGAAATGGACTCAGGTTCAAGAAAAAATAAACGAAAATAAATCAGTCAACCGGGGTGGTAATAAACCTGTTCACAGTTATCTTTTGAAAAATCTACTTTATTGTAAGAGAGATGGAGGTAAACTCTTGGGAAGAATAAAGTCTGATGAGAGGACCTACTATTGTAGTAGAAAGAGAAAAGAAGTAAGGATGAAAGGAGAAAAACCATGTTCACTTCCCTCACCCAATTTAGATTTGATTGAAAAGTATGTATGGGACAAACTGACCTCCATATTATTGAATTCTCATTTGATTAAGGAAGAGTTCAAAAATCAGAAACTTCAGAATCAAACACATAAGTATTCGGTTAAAATCCAAGAGAATGAACTAAAAAATATAGAAACGAAAATCAAAGAGGTTGAAAAAAAGAAACAAAAGATTTTGAATCTGTATTTGGAGGATAACATTGATAAAAACACATATAAAGTTCAATTTGGAAGATTAAAGGAGGAAGAATACGAGTTGAGGGAGAGTTTTAAGGATAAGAAAAATACACTCTTTGTTTTAGGAAATACAAAGGGGTGGATTGAATGGGTTGAAAACTTTAGAAAAGAGGTTCTAGGATGGGGTGATAATTTGGATTTCAATTCAAAAAGAGAGAAGATAGAGAAGTTTATTAAACGAATTGAGATAGATTTTGACGATAAATCAAAGAACTATGAAATTGAAATAATTCTTAGATATCCAATAATCAACGACGAGTTTGAGTGGAAGGATAAGAATAACAAATCATTAGGATATATTATCAAGAAGGGTGGTGATGTAATAAAGGATGTAACAAATAAAACCCTACATCAAATTCTCGCCACATCACTTACCGTATGATGCGGCGAACGAAAGGGACGGGTGGTCATGAGTGCATCAGCGGCAGCGAGCTTTCCTGCTACCGAATGAATTTTAGTCGTTT
>Ga0078894_10003164_pt1 | contig 12501 bp, 8 predicted proteins | sample LauGreSu1BDMLBSD_2_FD_67506 | JGI IMG/M metagenome (GOLD analysis project Ga0078894, IMG submission 67506) | Freshwater lake microbial communities from Lake Michigan, USA - Su13.BD.MLB.SD (version 4) (version 4) | ecosystem: Environmental > Aquatic > Freshwater > Lake | place: Lake Michigan, USA...
CCGTTCTTCCAACGAAGAAGGACTTTTATTTTTTTACCACTCTCTGTCAAACAATCGTAGCGCGACCTTTTCGGATTTTTCGTATACGACACAATCTTATAATCGGACGGATTCACACGTTGGAGTGTTATTCCATTCCCAGGTGTATACAACATATAGATTTTATCACGCTGCGACTCAGTGAGATACTCTGAAAGTTTTTCAATATCAAGGTCGGCGGTGGCGATGAAGGTTTGAATGCTTTCACACGCATACTTCTTACACAATTTGTAAAACGCAATATCGTCCGCTGTGTTTGTAAACTGGCTACTCTCCCGACATCCTGCGTAATATTTATCTTGAAGATGGCGGACACATATTGGCGAAGTATTGTGAATTTGTTTCAGCCATTCATCGCGTGAAGGTAACGCAACACATACCTCTATCGCAATTTTGGTGAGATAGTTGTCGTAGAAGTATTCTTCATAACAGGATGACAGATATTGACTCGGCTTCATTGGTGAAACAAATTGGGGTGTATCACTGACTTTCTTCGCATTATATTTGAACTCAACCTTGTGAATTGTAGTTGTTGGTGGTGGATGACAGTCCATATCGTTGTTATTTTCGTCGCCATATGTGAATTGAATTGAGAAGTCATAGGAGTGCGTTCTTCCAGCAGCCGGAATACACTTTACGTGTGAATACAAGGAGCCGCCGTCACTACCGGTCTGCGTGGTCTCCGTCGCACACCTTTGAAGAAAATCATTTACCGATGTTTTCAATTCTCCCCATTTGGGACTATCATAATATTCTGAAGGCACGTCATTGTTGATGATTGCGGCGATGATTGATTCGCGCAGTTTGTTGTTTTTGTCATTGTGTTGACGTTTGCTACTAGTTATCGTATGAAATACATCGATGGATTCAATTGTTATTGTTTGCCCTAAATAGATGAACATAATGTGATATATCTGGTATACATAAATTAGTATTTCAATTTTTTACACATTACGTAAAAAAATGAAATGACCTGTAATCAAGGTGTTAGTCATATTATTTTTTTTGCCATTGAAATGAGACATACCTGTATGTATTCCAACAAGGACGACAGACGCGCGCGTCCCTTTTTAGACCTTAGACCTTGCGAACAATCTTCTTCTTGGCAGCGGCGGCATCACCACCGGCGGCGGCGGCAGCGGCAACGGCAACAGCAGGAGCAGCAGGCTTCGGTGCGGGAGCGGGAGCGGGAGTCGCCAGCTCTTCATCGTCATCTTCGATAATCGCAGAGACTGTGTCATTTTCGTGGTCATCATCCCCGTCAACATCGGTGGGGACAACTTGCGCGACCATCTTCGTCTTCTCCTCTTCATCCAGCTTGATGTGGCACTTGCCCTTCAGCGACATCTTGGGCTTGACAATCGCCTGAAACAACTTCCAGGTGACACCGAACTTACCATTGGCGAACCAGATACCGCCGCACTGGATAGACACAGCAATGTGACTGCCTTTCGCAATGAGGTCCTTGGGAGACAGCGCAGGATTCATAGGGTCGGGGAAGATGGGCTGCATATCCGTGTCATAAAGCTCCAACTCCTTCCACGTGTTGTCCCAGAAAGGCAACTTCACTTTCAGAGTAGGCGCGCGGGTCATATCCGCTTCAAGCGTGTCCTTGTTCTTGGGATACTTGAGGACAGGAGTCCAGAGTGCATCTACTGCGTCGGCAGTCATCTTCGGCTTGCTGAACCATTCCTTTGAATTCGCGATAGCGTCCTCCTTGATTTTCTTCTCAAACGCGGCCATATTCGCGATAAACTTCTTGGTTGCGGGAGTCTCGAAACCTTCATTGGGGAACTGGAGTGCGAGGTCATAACTCACCTTGCCGGTCTTGTCGTCGGTGAAGTCATTGACTCCCCACGTAAGCATCAGAGGCGATGACAGATTGAGAACTGTGCTTGTCTTTGCGTTGACGATACCAACGCTGCGACCACCCACAGAGTTCACTTTGGGCTTGGTATATTTCATATCAGTAAGAGGGTTGAAGGAAGCACCGGGGATAACCATTTCAGAAGCCATTGTATGATTGTTGTGTGTAACGAACGAACGAATGCGTGTAACGATGATATATATCTTCTAGCAGTTTGTTTAAATCAATTTTTTCGGAGCGGGTGAGATTCGAATACTTTGTTCGGGTGCTCCGATGCTCCACTGCGGCGGAGCCGACGTTCCGCATCTCCGCACCCTCACGCTTCGCCGTTCCATCTTGCCGGATAGACTGATAGGAGTTCCGCATCTACGCACCCTCACGCTTCGCCGTTCCATCTTGCCGGATAGACTGATAGGAGTTCCGCATCTACGCACCCTCACGCTTCGCCGTTCCATCTTGCCGGATAGACTGATAAGAGTTCCAATTACACAATATTCAATACGATTGTGTAATTCTATATCGCGCTTGTTCACCCGCCTATTCCATCGTGGAGCATCGGCGTGAGAGAGCATTGAACATCACCATTACTTCCTTCATCATACGTTCGAAATCTTCGCGCTGAGAGACAGAAAGTGTCATTGTGCTCTTCATTCTTGTAAGAATATCTTCAAGACGCGCCTTCTCTTTCTCCAGTTTTCCCAACTTCTCGCTCTGTTCTTTGTATTCCACCGCGAGAGAATTCAGACGCTTGATATCCTCACTGTAGTTTCCATTATCCGACTGGACGCGACTCTTATACTTGTTGTAATGGTTCATAAAGACAGTTGCGAGGTATCCGGAAATATTATGTGTATTAAAATGAAGGTCAGAGAGAATTGTCATCATTTCATCTTTATACTCATCCTTGATAAGACGTTGGTCCACAATATCTTTCACATTTTTGATGTGAGAAGCCAATTCGCTGAGAGATTTCAAGAATCCGGGGCGCATATCGTCGAGAGATTTCAGATATTTGGCATCATCTAACATCTGGTTGTAATGCGTTTGGATTGTCGCATTTAGACGCTCCGTTTCATCATATAAATTCTTTAGTGTTTCGCGTTGTTTATCAATACGGGTTTGTTCGGTTTGAAGGGACTCGCGGGCTTGTTTGACATTTTCGCTGTTTTCATTTGCGTTCTTGCTCTCGTCGGTATCCAGTTGTTTCATCAATGACACCAATTTACCCTTGATATTATCGATAGAGGCGGATGATTTCGGGATACTTTCGATAATTTCGCGGACTACGCGGTCATTCTCAATAACAGGAACTTCTGATTCTTTGGTGGCGTCGTCTGCGGCGGCAGGAACAGGAGCGTCCGCGGCGTCAACAGCAGGAGCGTCCGCGGCGTCAACAGCAGGAGCGTCCGCAGCGGCAGTATCCACCGTGACCGTAACTGTCGGTGATTTCTTGATGAGAGCAGGACGTGCGTTGGATTTGCTCTTACTCTCAGGTCCAGATGGCTTCGCGAGTTCACCGCAAACGTTGTTCTTTAATGCGGAAAATGTAAGCGACATTGCTGACTTGGCCAATTTACAACCAGCACCATCACATTTCGCACTCTTAACGCACGATAATATTTCTTTATTACATTGCGTTCCGCGTGTTTCAGGTGTTCCACAGCACTTGTCGTGAACCTTACAGCACGAATCAAGTGAATCCTTGGGTGCGACACCCCACTGACATTTTGGTCCTTCGGCGCCTTGGAACTTTTGCCCCCCACAATAGTTGGGTCCGCAATAATTTCCATAGATTTTTACGCCACTGATGTTGGGGATAAGCGCCTTCACCTTCGGCACGGCCTTCTTGACAAATGTCTTGACCTTCTTATCTGCTTTCTTCACGGCGTTCTTCAGCTTGGGTGCGGCCTTCTTGACGGCATCCTTGACCTTCTTTACGGCACCGTTGACCTTCTTGGCGGTCTTTTCGACGGCCTTCTTCTCGGCCTTCTTCTCGGCCTTCTTCTCGGCCTTCTTCTCGGCCTTCTTCACGGCCTTCTTCTCGGCCTTCTTGACGGCTTTTTTCACGGCCTCCTTCACCTTGGGTGCGGCCTTCTTCACGGCCTCCTTCACCTTGGGTGCGGCCTTCTTCACGGCCTCCTTCACCTTGGGCGCGACCTTCTTCACGGCTTCCTTCACCTTGGGTGCGGCGTTCTTCACGACCTTCTTCACGGCTTCCTTGACCTTAGGTGCGGCCTTCTTCACGGCCTTCTTCACGGCTTCCTTGACCTTGGGTGATGCGAACGCCTTCACTTTCGCCTTTGCTTCTTTCACTTTATCAACCGCCTTCTTTACCTTAATGATTGCTTCGGTCACTTTCGGTGCTGCGGTCTTGATAATCGTCAAAGGAATATTTGCTCCAGGAATAAGTTGAAGTGCGGGGACTGCGATGGGCGCAACTGCTTTGGCAACCTTGACCGCGACTTTTGCGGTCTTTTTAACAGCACCTGGAATATCATCTACTTTATCTGCGACCTTATTCGCCACCTTCTTAATCACGGAGAATCCCTTTTTAAGGAATCCGCCCTTTTTCTTCTTTGGTGCGGGCGCAGGTGCGACAGTCTTCACGACAACAGGTGCGGGAGCGGACTTGACAACAACAGGTGCGGGGGCAGGTCTGGGCGCAGGCTTGGGAGCAGGCTTGGAAGCAGGCGCGACAGTCTTCACGACAACAGGTGCGGGCGCAGGTCTGGGCGCAGGCTTGGGCGCAGGTCTGGGCGCAGGCGCGACAGTCTTCACGACAACAGGTGCGGGCGCAGGTCTGGGCGCAGGCTTGGGCGCAGGCTTTGCGAAAATACGGCGAATTGGTTTTGGAACAAATCTCTTCCACCGTAATAATCTGCGTCCAGAACTGGATTCCGTGAGTCTGACGTCTTCGTCCGCGTCTTCGTCAGCGTCTACGTCTTCGTCCACGTCTTCGTCAGCGTCTTCGTCCACGTCTTCGTCAGCGTCCACGTCTTCGTCCGTGTCTACGTCTTCGTCCACGTCTTCGTCCGTGTCTTCGTCTTCGTCCGTGTCTTCGTCCGTGTCTTCGTCTACGTCCACGTCGACATCCATCTCCGGCTCATCGGCTTCAATGAAATCATTATATTGGGTCGCGGTTTGCTCTTTCTCAACCAAACCAAAATTATGGTTGGGAACATCCTGTAACGCAATACCCGTTACAAGGGATGCCGAAAGAAGGCATAAAAGAACGCACGAAGATACGCGCATAAAAAAGCAGTTATACAATAATATCATAAAATATCTTTAACTGTTTACGTTTGAATAAACGAATGAAAACATAATAAACATTTTGTCGTTTATATATAATAAAATGTCATTATCGTCTGACTCTGCTTCATCGTATAATAAAACCGAAACACATCGGCTATATGTCAAATTATTGCCATTTAGTCTTTATGACAATCCGACTCGGCAATATTCGCGTAAAATAAAATTAAAACGTAACGTTTCCGAATATGTCATTGTATCGTCATCATCAGTATCTTATTTTGCATCGTCTCCTGCTTCGACAAATGAGCGCGCCGAACCCAAGACACGTAAAAAGATGAAACTAATGTCTACCGATTCAGAACAAGTAGAACAACCACCTAAAGACTCCAAATCGTCTGCGATGTCTACTATCCTGGAAGATGAACCCCAAACAAATATCATAATATTGAAATCAAGTGACCACGAAAAAATGAAAGTCGCAAAATACAGTCTCGCCGAACTACGAACATTATGCTGTCATTATGGTATCAAAAAGTCTGGAACAAAGCCAGAATTAACACAACGGCTTTACACCCATCTGCGTCACTCGTATTATATTGTAAAGATACAGCGACTATTTAGAAATTTTATCTCTAAAAAATATCGCCAGATTTGCGGTCCTGGTTATTTACACGCGAAAGATTGTGTCAATGATACCGATTTTTATACATTTGACGCATTGTCAAACATCAAACCGACGGAACTCTTCACCTATCGCGACAGCGACAATAAAATATATGGGTTTCATATTGCGTCTATTTTTCATTTAATCATCACTGCTTACCCCAATATCACCAATCCATACAATCGTAAAATCATACCGGCGACAGTGATACATCATCTATACGAGAAGTTGATATATGGTTCGTTACTTGGATTTCGCGTATCTGTTAAATTAGACGAGGCAGATGAAAAAGAACCGTCAGATATCACAAGTGCTGGCGGTGGCGCTGGCGGTGGCGTCGGCGGTGGCGTCGGCGTCGGCGGTGCTGCTGGCATCAGCATCAGCAGTCTCTCACGAGAGAAGCAGGAAGAACTCTTCATCGTAGATTTATTTCAGCACATCAATACACTCGGAAATTATGCCGACTCGGAATGGTTCATCGCATTACAACGCACTGAACTTGTTCGATTTATTCGCAATGTTTACGACATATGGTATTATCGTGCCAACCTTTCTCAAGAAATGAAAGAGCGTATTTGCCCTCCAAATGGAAATCCCTTTGTAATCAATAACGCACACGTGAATCTAAGTGTGATTACCTTATTGACGGATTTGGAAGTTCGCACAATATGTGTCTCCATCATTAACCAAATGGTGCGTCGGGGAGTCACACGCGAAGACCAGTGTCTCGGTGCGTTTTACGTTTTAGCGACGCTTACCATTGTCAGTCAGGATGCACGAAATGCGTTGCCCTGGTTGTATGAAGCAGTAATGTAAAAATATGATTTACGGGCGGCGAAATATGTTACTCGATTATCAGATGGTCGAAATGTGCGCGAAAACAACTTAAAAAGACTTTACTCATATGTGTATAATCAATCAATCCGATGGTTAAGTCTGCTCCCTCTTCTGCTTCTGCCCCCGTTGCTGCTGCCGGCGCTGCTGTTGCTGCCACTGCCGCTTCCGCTGCCCCCAAGGCCAAGGCCGCTCCCAAGGCTGCCAAGGCTGTCGCTGAGTCTGCCCCCGTTGCCGCTCCTGCCCCCGCCGTTGATGGCGCTGAGGCTTCTACTCCCGTCGCCGAGGTTGACGGTGCTGTTTCCACTGCTCTTTACGGCAGTGTTCTTACCAAGCTTCAGAGCGCTCAGGCCCTTCTGGCATCTCTTCGCTCTGAGGTCAACGAGTTGAAGCGCCAGCACGCCCGTGAGTTGCGCGCCGCCAATAAGGCCAACAAGCGCCGCAAGACCAATGCTAACCGCGCTCCTTCTGGTTTTGTCAAGCCCACTCTCATCTCCAACGAGCTTGCTGCTTTCTTGGGTAAGCCCGAGGGTAGCGTTCTTGCCCGCACTGAGGTGACTCGTGAGGTGAACGCATACATCCGCAACCAGAAGCTTCAGGACAAGGACAATGGTCGCAAGATTAACCCCGACGCCAAGCTTCTTAAGCTTCTCAAGCTGAAGAAGGGTGACGAGCTTACCTACTTCAACCTCCAGAAGTATATGGCTGCTCACTTCGCCAAGTCGACTCCTGCTCCCGCTGCTGCTGCCGGTGGTGCTGTCAAGGCCTAAATGCGTGATGCGTGATGTGTGATGCGTGATGTCTAAACAAATAAAAAATCATAAAAATATTTCTTTCTTTTTATGATGTAAATTCAAATACTAAATTCACGTCCTCTTTATTGCGCGTTTCTTCGCGTGTGTCTTCGTCTTTGCGTGTAATTCCTGAAACGATGAAATATTATCTCCGATATCATATACTTCTTTTGCGAGAATACTTGCCGCGGACTGTTCGCGGTCTTGTGGACTGACACCCACCACGCCATAAATCGGAGATGATGTCAATGAACTCGTTCCGGACGAAAGAGACTTGATGATAGTTTCGTCGCTCGGCGAACAATCTACAAATATGAAGTCATCTTTTGCCATAATTTCGATGATTCTCTGTTTGTGAACATTATCGCGATTCAATACGACGAGTTGCTTATACAACGCATCTGAGGTTGAATTTGTAAATGCGTCAAACATCCCTTCGTTGGACAGATAAGTGATTGCGCTGTGTCTCGACGTTGTATTGCAAATGTCTGTTTGTTGCTCCAAATACCAATCATAAAATCCGCCACCGCTATTATGGTATACCTCTTTTTCCTTTGCAGTCAATGATTTATATTTCAATAGCTGTTTGTATACTACATCGGGTGTATTCTTATTGCTCCACTCACCACTGGCACCACTGGCACCACTGGCACCACTGGCACCACTGCCATCACCACCATGACGAGTGACAGCTCCAGACACATTCTGCGATGATGTGTAATCCGTCCCGCAAATAACACACATCATTTTGAATTCTTGCTGTGTTATCGCAAGCGACTTCAATAGTTCTCGCGTATCATATAATATTACTGTATGATTGAGAAGACTCAAGCTTCGCAACACAATCGGACATCCATAAACAAACATATCCATATCATCACTCAAGCAGGCATCTACACGTTTTTTTAACGAGAGTTTCGCACATAATGAGTCGGCTTCCCCTTCTGCGTCGATGGTCGCAAACCCAAAGCTTACAAGGAGTTCCTTCACACTAGTGATATCACAATCACGTAACCGAATAAATTGTTTCTTTAGTTCGCGCATCGTATCTTCGATATCGTCGTATTCTGTCGTTAGTGTTGTGGTGACCGACGGTTCTGCTGCCCGTTCTTTTATTATACTTGCCAAACGGTCATATTCTTGTTTGGCTTCGTCTTTTTTTTTTCGCCGTTTTTCAATGAGTTCGGTTTTTTGAGGGGGAGGTGGACCGTCAAATATAAATACCGCGTGTATGTTGTAATGACGAAAGACCGACGCCATCAAATATATATTTTCCAATAAAGCACCCTCGCCAGAATACCGATACAAGTAAATACTCGCATCTACCGCGATTCGCTTTCCAGTGAATTCTCGAAGATGGACGCGCGTTGATGCTTCCGGACATTTTTTCTGAATGAAACGATTCAAGTATCTGACGCCCATTTTTTATGGTATGATGCTATTACCATAAAAAAATATTATTTCCTTCAATTTTATCCCTTGGGGTTGCGCCCCCATACGACGCAGTGCGATGGGTTGCGCGGAGTGCGGTGCGGAGTGCGGATGAGTTTGTTGAATGATGAGGTTGCGCGGAGTGCGGATGAGTTTGTTGAGTGATGAGGTTGCGTGGAGTGCGGTGCGGAGCGTGATTATGCGTCCTGGTCGCTATCACTTTGAAACATAGATTCATCCATTATAATGACATGGTCATCTTCGTGTGCTTGAAGACCTGGTTCCTTCACGATTTGAATCGGGTCAATGATTGCGTTCAAGACATTGGTTGCGATACTGTGAATTGACTCGGCGGAGATGTCTGGCTGCTGCTGTTGCTGCTGCTGCTGCTGCGGCTCTTGTTGTAATTTCTTGATGCCCGACTGAACCCTGCGTTTCACATAATCCTTCAAGTCATAATAATCGCGGTCCATTTCGCGAAATATCTCGTCCTTGGCGCCTGTGATACTTTCCTTTGCGTCATAGATGTCATTGTTCGCTTGCGCCACCTCCTCCGTGAGAAACTCCACCTTTTCTTTGGTATCCGACAGTTCGGCATCCACCATTCCGATACTGTTCTTCAGTGTCTGGCACATATCCTGGCACGTGTCGTGTGTCTTGTTCACTTGTTCCACCAATCCAAAATACCGGTGCGAGTGATATTCATTTGAACGTGTAACAAGGTCAACGAGTTCATCATGTACGTTCTGAAGCCAATTCAATTGTGTTTTCCGCTCCATTTCATTTTCTTTGGTAATCGAGCGAACAAACTCTTCACGTAAATCGCCCGCCATTGTATGCTGCGATTGTGCGGTCGCGTTTCGTTCTTCGTCGAGTCGTCTCGCAAACGTCAATTCGCAATCCTCGCAGGAAGACACGCGGTCACTCACCGCTTCCGCCAATTGGACGGCGGCATTCATTTGCGACATCAAGTCATTTTCACGTTCTACAAATGTATTATAATCATTGTCGTATGTGTTATGAAGTGCCGTAAGTTCTTCGCGAAGCGCCGCATTTTCCTCCTCCAACTTCGTCATTTTTTGTTCCATTTCCGCGCGCATCTTGTTGATATACGCGAATATTTCATTGTCAGCATTAAACGAGCCATAGTTGATATCCTCACGCATCTTCTCGCATTTCTTGCTCACGTATTTCTTGATTTTACGCACCTGGCTCGTCAAAAGTTGTTTACTCTGGACTTCCGCGAGTTCATCCTTGATATCCTGTAATTCCTGTAAAATGTCATTGGTGCTGCGAGAATATTTTTCATTCCATTCTTGAATCTCGTCGTCGTGGTGGTCGGTCTTGGAGAATAAGCTAGCAATATTGGTCCAAAGCATCGTTTTCTCACCATTGTCGTCGGTGGACGCGGTAGACGCGGTAGACGACGCAGTGCCACTAACAGACAGCGGCATAAGCGCGGGTATTTCCGGTGCCTGCGGGTATTCATTTCCACGTCCGTCCACATGAAGAGTGACAAGTCTTCCAACCGAAGATTGAGGAACCAATTGAGTGCGCATCGTAATAACGAGAATAATGAATACACAAATTCAATACTATATCACAAACAGAATTGTTTATATTCAATTTTACGCGTATTCAAATGCTAAATTATTCCATCGTCATCCGCATTGTGGTGGCAACGGTCGTGGCGGTGGCGGCGGTCGTGGCGGCCTTTTCACTAAAAGCGACCAACGATAACATCACCGGGTCTCTCGCCGCGCTACAAATGAAGTCAACAAACTTCGTTAGATTTCCAGGGTGTCGAGAGAATCGGATTGCGCTCACCCGCGACCGGTTATTTTCACAACACCACGAGAGAAATGGAAGAGCACATATTGAGAGAATACCGCCTAAAATATAGTATGCGTAAACATTTGTGTTTTCTGCGTATCGTTTGCGACACACTTCCATATTTTCCGACGATAAGATGGTGATATTCGCGTATTTCAGGTTCATTACATGTAATGCTTTCACTGCTTGATATGCGTAAAAAAGAGTGTTGCTTGCGAGTTTCTCTCGCACGGAGCGAATGAAATGGGCCTGCGACGACGATGGCGGCGACGACGACGACCCGAAATACACTTGAAACATTGTATGGATGATACGCGCCCACGCCTCTGTATACGTTTCAAACAATAAAAGGTCATCGTGTGGAATACAAAATACGCGGCGAAGCTGCTCGTTGGCCGCTCGTAAATCCAGGTCAATGAAATCCATATTAAAATTATGCATCGATTCGTGGATGAATACTTTGAACCATTCTTCGGCGCGATAGACCACAATCTCTCCGTGTGTCTCACAGTTTTGGGTAAGGCCGGTGTTTACGTGAATCGCCGAGAGAATGGCATTGTCGCCGGATGCGGTTGTCGCTGGACGTCGCTTTTTAAAAGGTGTCATATAGAAATAAACATTGAGACTCTTCTCGGAACATTCTTTATCGGCCATATCCGTAACGAGAGAAAGCCAGACAAATACTTTATATGCGTAAGTCTGATAGACGGCTGTTTCTGCGGCACATACACCGCTGCCTCTCTCGCCACGATGACACACCGAAATATGCGACTCTGGAAACGTGATGAAATAGAGTGTAATCTCACGCCCGTGAATCGTTGCCTGAAACTGAATACAATACTCGGATTTCTCTCGGATGTAGGCATACACATTATACGGGATATACGTATCAGCATCGTCGCCATCAACGTGACCATTGGGGCCGTGGCCGTGGCCGTGGCCGTGGCCGTATCGACGGTCATATTTGCGCTGTAATTCAGAGAGAATGCGTGGATGCGGGAGGTCGTGTGCCGAGTTTTTGATTTCACTGATATCAAATATGAGACGCCGAGACACATCATCCGCAGTATCATCGTTGCTTGTCGACGTATGCGTATGCGCGAGAGACGACGCGTATTGATGATACAGCTTGAATTCGCTCGTCCGTAATTTGTGATAAAAATGTTTAAGAAAATCGGTTGTTTTTTCGCGATTTTCACGAAGATTCGACCGAATCCCTTGCGGTAGTTGTGCCTGATAATCTCTCGTAAATCGTTGAATCGTTTGTTGGATGCCAATCGACTCTTTTTCTAATTCATCTTCAATCCACATTGGATGGACTCGTATTTATTATTATATACGCATACTATAATAATACAATAATACAATAATACAACCTTGAAATGTTCGAACTCATCTTCAAGAAATACTTTAAACCAGGAACCATTCATATCTTTGTCTTTTCATTTTTGGTGTTCATCGTGTTAAATGTCATTGAAAATGTGATACATTATAATATTGGAAAATATCACGAAGGACGTAGCGGGAATGGCAGCGCTTCTCTCGCAGGGTTTCATTTTACAAATCCGGGATATACAGATTGGGTGCGCATTGTTGTAATTATGCTTATCTTTGCGGTCCTACAAGGCGGGTTTACTTCGTATTTCAGTGTGTGCTAAGCAAACCGCGAACGCCTTTTACCGTGTCGCGCCCGTGCGTAATTTATGGCGAACACGCATCAAGTGCTGGTATACTTCCGGACGCGCACCCCGCTGATAATGAACGAGTTTCGCATTCCGCGTCGC
>Ga0078894_10003165_pt1 | contig 12501 bp, 20 predicted proteins | sample LauGreSu1BDMLBSD_2_FD_67506 | JGI IMG/M metagenome (GOLD analysis project Ga0078894, IMG submission 67506) | Freshwater lake microbial communities from Lake Michigan, USA - Su13.BD.MLB.SD (version 4) (version 4) | ecosystem: Environmental > Aquatic > Freshwater > Lake | place: Lake Michigan...
GATCCTGAAGCAGCGGCAGCTGCTTTTATAAGAAAAGCGACCGGCAAAGAACCAAAAGATCTTTAATTAAAATTTAGAGCCGAGCGTAAAACCTCGGCTTTTTTTAGCTATGTTGAGACATATTATAATTACAATTATTCTATTTTTTATTACGAATTTAGTTAATGCTCAAATCGTAGTAGATAAAGGAGGAGATGGCTGGTCTACTCAAGTAGATTCGGCACTAGTCTTAATTAAAAAAACTTCGCCTAAACATTGGCAAATGATTGAAGAATCATGTGATCATATTTCAATGTGGAATGGAAAAGTATCAACGACCCAACCTGGAAAAGGTAGTGCAAAGGGAACCATCGTAATATCTAGGGATGATTTTAAGTTGGGATCAATAAACAATATAGCAGCAGTAATAGTTCACGAGAGCAAACATCTGTGGATCTCCAGGAACGGTATAGTTTATCTTAGTGGAAATGCAGAAGAGGCCGACTGCTATTTATGGGAATTGGAATTTTTACAAACTATTCCAAATGTTGAACAGTGGCTTATTCAGCACGTCTTTAATCAATTTGTAGGTAATACTAAACAGAGATAAAAAAGGGCAGAGAGTAGCGAATTCCCTGCCCAAACCCGTGAACTAGTCCCGGTCCTAAGTGAGGTCTTCAAACCTCAACTATCTTAAATGTCGTCTTCAGAAAAATCTTCATCGTCATTGTTTCCATCGTCCTCTTCTTCGTCATCATCACTTCCATAACGATCATCACGATCACCAGAAATCATATCTAATTCTTCTTGAACTCTATCGTGTAACATATAAGTCTGTTCGTCTAACCAACCATTAAGAGTTTCAATTAAGTCAGTTGCAAAAGCTTCAATATCATTTAAATCAGTGGTTGCGCCTCCAGTCAAATCTTCAATTGACATAAACTCAAATTCACTATTTCCTTCTTGAATATCTAATTCTGGGACATCCTTTGAATCAATACTAAAACCCCAAATATGATCGAATCCTTTAATTAATTCAGTAATTGGCGCTAATCCTAATTTCCAAAGTCTAACCACTTCTGGAGATAATTGAGTTGAATCATCTTGAAAAGCAATTTTAAAGGTTGCAGTATAGCTCGCATAAACCCTAGGTTCGTCGCCTTCATAGTTTAAATCATCAATATTCCAATCTTGGTCAATGCGTAGGGTACTAGAGTTTTCATTTACAGAAGCCATCCAGCCAGATTGACCGTCTATTTCATTTGCAATCTGAGTTAGAAGCTCATTGAACATCTCGTTTGCAGGTTCATCGAGATATTCCTCGTTTTCATTTATAAATTGTTTAAATCTTTGAATTTTCATATTAATCTAAATATTTTGCAAGTTTTCCAACTTCAGCATAATCGCCTGCATCTAGTGCAGCATCAATTAAGGCTTGAATTTCTTTTTTACTTAATTGAGATGGGTCAGTTTCAGTGGCAACCGGTTCAACTCCAAGGTCTGGAACCTCTTCATCAAATTGACTGCGTTCCCAATCCTTAATTTCTTGTTCAATTTCTGAAACAATCGATTTCATTTTATTAATTGCTCCAGCATCTTCGGTAAAAATTTCTTTCATTAATTGTAAAAATGCTTGAGTTTCCTCTTTTGCAAGAATCATTAATTTTCCAAAAACGTGTTCTCTGATATTTTCAACCGAACTTGAATTGGTAAATCGATTTACAAAATCTCTAAGGTCTGCTGCTAAATACGGACCGTATCTTAAATCTTCTAGCTCATCGCTAAGGGTTCCGGTATTAGCAATAACTTTTCCGGCCTCTTCTTCATCGTCTGGAATTGAAGCAGTTCCAATCAATTTATAGATTCCTTTAATTGCTTCATGAAGTAACATTGCAAAATCTGTACCAATTGCAATAATAGTTGGCTCCATTTCATTTAGAGTATCTTCTATTTCTTGAGTTTCAATATCGCCGCTTTCTAGAGATTTAATAAGATCCTCTGCCGTTTTTTCGTCAACCTCAACTGGTTTAAAATCAACTTTAACTGATCCGCTAAAACCGCTTTTATCTCTTTCCCACATTTGTTTTTGAACTTCCATTGGAATTCTCCAGTCAAGAGCCGAGGCAATATCTGTAATTTTCTTAAGAAGATCTACCATTTTTGCAGCGTCAGCTGGTCCAAAAATTTTAATCATTCCATCCATAGTTTCAGGTAAAGCTAACATACGTTTTGCGTTTTTAGCTTCGCCTTGCATAATTGCATTTCCAATTTTTCTAGCCTGGATCTTTGCAATTGTACCCCTATCTGAAATCTCCTTTTGTTGTTCAGGAGTTTCCATTGGAACGTCTTCCATCATTTGTTGAATTTCATTCTCCTTTGCAAATTTAATATCTAATTTAGTTTGAGTTAAGATTGATCCATACTCTTTCATTATAATATCTTCTGCAAGTTTTTCTAGCTGAGTTTTAATTTGAGGAGTTTGCATTCTTTGAACTTGTGAAACAAATTGCATAAACTGACCCATTTCTCTTCCGAGTCTTTGTTCAGTTCCTTGAACGTCTTGCATTGCTCTACGTTCAACTCCTTTTAAATATTCGTCTGGCGTTCCAGGATTTCCCTGTAAACTTGCCTCTTGTAAAAATTGTTTGAGTGTTTTCATATTACTTAAGGAATTCCTTTGGTGTAGTACCTAATTTTTTTAATTCGGCTAAAAATACATTAACTACATCCTCAGCAGTTGCACTAGGTTCTGGGTTAACCGACGGTTTTTTAGTTGGAATTGGACCTGGTCTTGGGGTTACTTTAGGTTTTGTAGTAGGTTCTTTAATTGCAGGTTCAGCTGCATAAAATTCATTTACTACGCTTTCACCAAGCAATTCTATAATCTTAGGCTCAGATTTTACAGCATTTAGCAATTGTGGATATTTAAATAAACCAGTACTTGCATAACCTTTAATTTCATCAAGAATCGCCTTTGCATTTTGAATAACCTCAGATCTTGTTTGAGGATTAATGTTCGGCAATAACATATTAAATAGTTTAGCAGAGAAAATTGACATTACTCCAAACTTCATGTAAAGTGCAATAATTTCTTCTTCTTTAACTGCCGGCGCAATTCTCTCCATTAGGATATTAAGAATTACTCTAGCTGATTCTTGATCGTCTTCTGGATTTACTTTATAGCTTGCTTTAATAACTGAATCAAGAACTTGAATCGGAGATTTTTTATCAATGCTAAGTTCAGTAATTACCTTTTTAATCATGGCTTCGATTGGAAAAACCTGAATTAAGGTGTTAATCATTTTATCTGGATAACCAAATTTCTTAAGGTGTGTTGCAATATCGTCAGTTGTCTTAACACTCCTATCGTTAATATCATGACTATATGTAACCTTTCCTTCATATGAAATAGTTGTACCAATTAGGTGATGAGGATCAGTTGGTGGTAAACCAAAATCAAATGTATTAATTTGTACAGCGCTTCCACCATAACCTCTATTATTAAAACTTCCTCTATTAATACACCAGTTTGCAACTGAGCATAATTCCTTTTGTGCTTTTTCTGTACGTGCGCTTAACATTAGGTAACGATCATCTGCATAAATCACAGAGCCTTCTGGTTCTAATTGTTCTAATTTATCAATTTTACTTTGAACGTCAGAGTTTAGGTAACCTTTAACATAATTTTCAGCATAAACTATAAAATCAATTGGATTAGTAAAAGCCTTTGCCTTTTTTAACAAACGCACTTTAACTTCTTGACCTAAATCATTCATAATAGTTGCTGCATTAAAAAGTCTCTGTAGATCTTCTTTTGGTAATTCTCTAGCCGCTCTACGTAAATTTCCTGGTAATTCGTTAAGAATCCATTTTGCTTTACGACGGGTTTCAATTTGATTAAACTCATCCATTAGCGCCTCAAATGGAGAAACTCCATTTACTTTATCTTGATTTGGAAATTCAATAATTGGCATTGATAAGTCCCCTAAAAATTGGGAATTTGCTTTAATTTTCTCAAGCAATTCTGCTAATTGCTCAAATGAAACTCTATGATCAAATTTAAATTTGACAAATGTTGATGCATAACCAGGAAGTGGCTGAATTAACTGTAAAACTTTTTTATAATCTTCATTTGCAAAAATTCTAGCTTGTTCTTCTGGTGTAATTTCAGAAGCCTCAATTCCTTTTGCTTGAGCAAAACGTTTTAACATATATTGTTTAGCTGCCTGAACATTCTCGTTTAAGAGTCTGTCCGAACGTTTCCAGCTATTAAATGATTCTATTATTCTCATCGTTAAAATAACCTTGTTTAGTTTTTCCTTTTACGTAATATCTCCAAGCTTCGCGGCTCTGCCTTTCAGCCATTTCTAATTGATCCCAATCAATATGTTCAGCTGCCCACTTCATTGCAACTCTATAAAATTCAGCCTCATTAGAATATGCTGATTTTGGAATAGCTTTCATTTCAACATCCATTGAACCTACTCGGCGGCCCCATACTCCAATATTAATTCCCTTTGGAGTCATTCGACGAATTTTACTTGGACCAGGAAAAAATCCTAGACCCCAACCATCTGATCTTCTATAACCAGGTTTTGCCCAAACAAGGGTACCATTTAAGAGTTGAGTTGGACTTGAAACTACTTCAAGACCTTTGTCCCTTAGCAGTTGAGCTTCTGGAGAATCTAATATTTCTCTAATTTCTGGAAGAGCTGTTCCTGCATAGTCTCCTCGGTCTTTAGCAGCAAGCATTGCATCCTTTCGGATATTCTTGGAATCTTGTCTATATTGATCTGTGTCAAGCAAACCAAGGTCCTTTAATCTAGCTAGTTTGGCTAATTGTTCTTCCGAAGATTCATCTTCATTAAGAAATTCACCAAATTTTTTGAAGTATGACATTAAGTATATCTTATTTGTAGTTATTTATCCAGATCTAATACTCTTTACCAGAGATTAGGTATAATAGAATTATGATAGAATTAGGAAAAATTGTTACATATCTAGTATTAGTTGTAACATCTGGAACAGGTACTCCAGATTTTCAAGGTACCTACCAATATAATGTATATGATGCAGAAACCTGTATTGAAGGAACTGTGTATTGCCGAACTCCCCATCAAGCTGGAGACACAATTAAAATAAAAATAGAAAAACCGCAAGTTGCACGTAAGGTGCCAGTTAAAAATTAGATATCGCCTTGGGCAATCATAAATTCTAAGAATCCAATATCATCGAGTCGCGCTTCCCAAATCCATTCTCTGCGCTGATCGTAATTAGCTTCATCTTCTGGATCACCATAGTCAATGTATTTGTTCATGATTGAAGTTGTACGAGACTTAAGTACATCAATTGCGCGGCTAATTTCAGGATCACTACCCCACTCGTCGACCATATTATCCCAACGGTCATCGAACTCTTCTTTAGGAGCAAGACCTAGATCACGAAGACGATCTTCAATTTGGGATTGATCGTCGTTTTCGTTTATAAACTGCTTAAAATTTTGTGCTTTCATATTTAATTATTTATCTGAATCTATTAACCTTAACTTAGTATAATAAATTATGTCGATTATTAACTGGGAACTGTGGCATAAGATTAAGGGCACAGACATAAAGATCAAGACTGAACTTGATCCAAGATTTAAGATGAAAAAGAAAACAAAAATACAGCAAATTGTCAGGGATTGGCAAGAAGCTACACAAGCTGAGGTATGGGAAGGGGTTAGAGATAATTTCCTATTTGGATTTATTGGTGCAACCTTAGTTGTTTTTATTGCAACTCGCACTGACATTGCAGTATTAATTGGTTATATTACATATTATTTCTTTATGGGCAGAATTGTTAATCGTCCAAAATATGTAACTGATCTTGGTAAATTAGTAGTGTTTCCAATTCCAAGTGCACTAGGCGCATTTACTGGATATAAGCTCTCTTATCTACTAATACAATTAATAAATCAATGGCAGGCATAGTTAAATCACTTAGGTTAGGTCACCTTAAAACGACCATGGTAATTCGTCACAAATGGGAAAGTTACCGAAATTCTGAATACTCAACAAAAATGATGGATGACATTACACTATGGCATCGACGTTATCAATTGGGTATTTGGTTTAAAAAGGACATGGCAGTAGGAACCCGCGTAAAAGGCAAAGGCATGTTTAATAAGTCAAACTTATCACCAAGTTGGTATATTGGTTTTGACCTAATCTGGGTTAAGTTATGGTTTAACTTTTCATGGAAGGTCTTAACCTTTAAAATCGACGACTAGTGATTAATAATTTTCAACAAATTTCTAAACTGCTCCAATTCAGGAGTGATGATGATTTCTATCATCTGCAAATAATTAAAAGAAAAAAGGACCATCCCGAAATTGGTTCTAACTCTTTGGTTATTAAGACATATTACATTAAATCAGAGGATCACTTAGCAAAGGTTGAGCCAGAAATTATTGCACTTTGCGATTTTCATGGAGCAAGGGCTTGTATTAATCTTAATCGTCGCTCATTTGAAAAAATGGCTTTTCATACCCTAAAAAAGGTTACTGATCAAATTATGAATAAGGATTTTAAGTCAGTTCGTAAAGCTTATGAATCAGTTTGTGGAGCCTATGCAAACGAGTCTAATAAAAAATGGATTATTGATATTGATAATATTTCAATCGATGGATTTAATCATCAAGCTGGTATGATTCAACTTAGAAGCCGAATTATTGAATTGCAAATAGAGGCTGGTCATTTACAAAGTATGAATTTTATTAGAACTAAGAGCGGCATTCATATTATTAGTGCACCATTTAATCTGCAAAAATTTAGGGAAGAGTTTCCTGATATTGACGTACACAAAGATAACCCAACCATTTTATACATATCATAATGAATACTAGACTATCAAGAAAAGGAGTTGATTTGGGCGAGTCCCGAAACAGTGGAATATTTGGACTATTTGATTCCATGATTAAGGAAACCTGTAGAATAAGTGAGGACGAATTGGATTTGCTGTGTGATATTGCAACTGAGGATGAGTTGGATTTGGCAATGGCTGATAATTTATCATTTGGGGAAAAGCGTCAACTCTTAAAATTTTTAGAAGAAAAAATCTATAATAAAGCATGACATACGAAAATTTCTTAAAGCTTACACTAGGTTTACAAAAAACAAGTAGACAATTAGAAGAACTCAATAAATTAGGGGTCGACCTGATAGATTTTACTGATCCTTATAGTCAAATCATCCATAACTTATTGGGTGAAATCTGGACTCCCGAGGGTGTTGACTGGCTAACCTGGTTTATGTGGGAAGCAGAATTTGGTCAAAAGGATTTTAGTCAAACTCCAAGCTATAAAAAGGTGGACGGCAAATTGGTTAAAGTAGAAGGTGAAAGATGGGGAGCCCATGATGAAAATGGGGAACCTATATGCTATTCACATGAATCTACTTGGCAATTCCTAAAGCAGTATGAACGTGCTAAAAGTGTAGAATAGTTAGTATATTAAATTTAACCAAAGTAGATTTAATATGAAAAAGCAAATTTTAACTATCTTAACTTGTTTAGCGTCAATCGCAGCATTCGCGCAAACTACTGAAATTAGTGCAAATATCACTACAGTTAATACTGCAACTGTTAGTAAAGCAGACGGATCTTTAATTTGGAAAGGTCAAATCGCTACTAAATCTTATGTAACCATTACTGATACACTAGTTATGGTAGTTGATGAACTTGGAAAAGAGACTAAATATAGAATACTAGTTAATGGAACTGGATTGGACCGGCCAACTATTAAACTTATGGCAATTAACGATTTAACTGGTAAATTTTGGAATATTGTGATTAGCACCCCAGATAATGACCCTAATGCAATTGGAATTGCTATATCTGATATGGAACAAGATATTGAATACCTTGGCCGTAAATTATAATTAACATTTAAGTTAAAATAAAAAGTCCCGCTAAGCGGGACTTTTGTGTTTCTATAGAAATCTATTAGATTAGTTTGTAGTTGTTGGGCGAGTAGGTTGAGGTATAACTGTACCCTTAGGTAAAATCTTATTGATAATATCGCCAGCTAAATATTTAATATCTCCCATTGTAAACGGTTTGTTCACTAAATAAGTATTATCCTTTTGTTTAGTAACTGCACCATTTGATGTAAAATTTTGAATAGCTTGATCAGAAGTAAGAGTTCCTACCTTTAGTGCAGCAAATCCTAATTTAACTCCAGTTAGTTTAGGGCCAGCTTGAGCTGGTCCACTTTGAGTTTCGGCTTTAGTTGTAAGATATTGCGTACCTAAGTTATCTCCACAAAGATTAGTTTTTGCAAGTTCACCATCATTCATATTACCCTGTGGATAAGTTGGAAAACCTTTTGCCAGCTTACCATCACCAGTGAATACATATACGTGTGGTGCCGAAGAGTGACATGGGCTGTCTTTACTCCAACCGTTTCCGTTTTTAATACATTTTGCTCTAATAACTAATGTTTTACCATCACCGGCTGCAGCAATTTGTTTAACTAGATTTACTGTATCTAGTCTAAATGCATTTTTTCTAATTCCACCCTTTTCTGCTCCTCTCCATTTTTGTTTTAGGTCATCATATTGATCATTATCATTATTCATACTTGCATATTCCAATCCAGGTGGTAACCACCCTTCTTCAGCGTATCCGCCATATGATGTTTTTAATGGAATACCATTTACCGTTATTTGAAATCTAGCATAGTCACACTTGTGCATAACTTTGGCTGGCTCATCATAATTAACTAAAATTTTAAGACCCGACATACATTGAGCTGAGCCTAAATCTTCACTTGCTCGAAAGGTAATTGTCACCATTTGATCTGCATCATATCCCTTTTTAAGTTTAGTATATTCTGCGTTATTTGGCATTGCTGACTTTTTAGCTGGATCCTTTTCTCTATTCCATTTCTTATAATCTTCCCAACCACCAGATGGTTCAGTTAAAGTCTTGGCTTCTTGGAATACCAATTTAGTTTCTGGTAACTTGGTAATAACATCTCCGAGTAGAGGCTGAAAAATTTTATCAATTTCTGCTTTAATTTTATCTTTACGCATATTTGCAAGGTCGCCAGTTTTTAGTACTCCGCCGCCGCCTTCAGTATTATAGTTTGGAATAATAGATTCTCCAGCTTTAATAATAACAAATTGAACCCATTTCTTTTTTGGTTCAGACTTAAGAAAAGCTAGCAATTGATCAACTACCGTTTTATAACGAGTTGAGTTTGTAAAAGTTACTGGAGTATCTCCAGGATTTTTAACCTTAGTTGTATGATCGACTGAATAGTAACCAGCCGCGTATCTTAATTGAATCTCAGGAGAGGTTCCACCGCTACCTGGAATAAATGGGCCAAATGGACCATCTGCTGCTTCTATGATCGGTTGATCCACTGCTGCATGGCTTGCCATAAGCTCATCATAGCTAATACTTTCAGTAATAAAACCATGGTTTGAACAGCCACAATCGCTTTTTGGATTTTGCTTTTCAAATAACCAATTTTGGTATCTTTTAATTTCCATTAAATATTTAATTTATTTGTAGTTATTTATTTGTACTCAAATCTGTTTAGCTGGTTTCTTGTATAAGACTACAATAAAATCTAAATATATGAAAACCCGAGAAATTTACTTGACAATTGGACTGGTTTTGGTTTCTTTGATTGCCGTTATGCAGCACCAAACCAAGTCATCAATTCAATTTCAAGTTGCTGAACAGCGTGAACTAATTGAAAAACAGCATGCCCTAATTGATTCACTACATGGAGAGCTATTCATTTCCAACTCAACCATTGGCAGATGGGAGCTTTCACTAGATCACCTTGGTCAGGTAGACCAATCGGCATTTAATGAGTTTTCCCGATTCTACGACCACGAGACTGAATAGTCTTTGGATAAATAACAAGAAATAGCAAATTAAAAATGGCTAAGCACGTAAAATTATTTGAAGGTTGGTTGAGCGATGTTGCGCAACTATTTACCGGAGTTGCTGCTAAATCTTCATTTGGCTCAGATAATACAGAGTTTAAAGAGTTTGAGGGTGATATTGAAGATTTATCAGATACTGCACACCAATCCTCTCTACGTCCAATGAAGAACAAGGAAAAGTATTTTGTTGTTCACCATACTGCAGGTCGAGGTAAAGCTGAAGATGTAGTGGATATTCTAAATAATCGTAATCTTGGCGTACAGTGGGTTATTGATCGCGAAGGTAAGGTATTTAGAACTTTTCCAGAAGGCCTAACTGCATGGCATGCAGGTACTGCAAAAAAAGACCGTAAACCTGGAGCGCCGTCTGATCTTGAAAATGATACTGCTCAAGGGGTTGAGGTAATTGCGTCAAATGATTCAGATGTATTACCAGTACAGGTGTTGGCTGCATTTAAATTAATGAAATGGTTAGGATTTGATAAAGGAGACGTTTGGGGTCATGGTGAAATTACCTTTAATAAAGAGGCAACTGAAGGTAAAACTATTGTTGATTTTTGGAGAACCCACAGCGAGAAAAGTATTGCTGATGTTGAGAAAATGTTTACTGATGATAATTGGACGGTCGACAATACAAAGTTACCAGTTCACCAAGGCTAATAGATACCAATCTAATTTAAAGAGAGATCCCCGGATCTCTTTTTTTATGCAGTTACAACAGATTCGCCCGACCGCGCCCCGCGCCAGGGGGTTGAGGCCAAAGGTTAGCGACGGCGACCGAATTCGTAGTGGGGGTGCTGAGGATTCCAGATCCAGCCCTTTGCGTCTGCATCAAGAGCAACTTGGTAGAGGAATCTGGCCATTGAGTGTTGAGGATCAGTGGAACCATCGAAATTAACAGTTTGGCTAGAGGTAGGTTCGCCAAAGTGACCGCTTGGGCGGAACGAGCCTGGGAAAATCCAGTATTCAAACGCAAGTCGGCCTCTAACTTCTACATCCATTTCCATTTCACGTTTTACCTTTAGGAGACGTGCCTTAATATTCTGGAATCGGGCCACTTGACGTGGCGTTAAACCTGGGGGTACGGTTGCAGTAAAGATTAATTCAGCAGCATCGGCTGGACTAAATTTAAGGAGTACTGTACCATTCTTCTGCTGACGATCAGTTGCCCAGTTTTTCCATTCCAAACCTAGATCCGCAAATAGCTTTTCAAGTTCTTCAACAAATTGGCTACGATACTTTTTGTCCCAACCAAGCTCCCGTAATTTTTGTTTATAATCTTGGGGTTCCATTAAACCTAGGTCTAGGAGGCGCTTAGCTGTATCAACCTCTTCTTGGGATTCCCATAATCTAAATTTAGTAATATACTTCATAATTAGTCCTGTTCTTTTATTTCTACACCAATAAATGGTACAAAGACCTCTTCCATCCACTTGATGATCTCGTCAGTTATCCACCTACTCTGTGATACTGTATCGGCAATATCTGCATAACCGCCGATCGGTCGGGTCCAGAAATGGTCTGGTACCTTGATAAGACGACTACTATCAGCTCGGCCAGTTGCGTTTTGAAAACGAACTATTAGGCGACAATTCCATAACTTATAGCTATGGTTAACGCCTTTATCAATATAGACACTATAATAAGGATCGCGACCGCCTTTACCCTTTTGATAGATACGGATCTCGTCAAATGCAAGTTTCTCTACATCCAATTCAGGATAGTGACTAGCTAAGCGCTCCTTAACTAGTAGGACAACATCATCTTTAATCTTGACCCAGTCTTCAATATCAACTAGACCTAGATCAACAAGTCTTTCATATCCTGTCCAGAACGGATCTGCGGATTCTACTAGTCTATAGGGTTTAATATACTTCACAGGTTAATTTCGGCTTGTTTTAATCCCTTTACCTGTAGTACTCAACTTAGCAAGGGTAGCTTGATCGGATTTAGCTAGGTTACGCTGAATAGCAGCAATAACAGTTTTAACCATTTCTTGTAGATCTGGTGTGTTTTCATCTACTATTGGAGCTTCTCCTAACCAGTCTGGATTTGGAGTTACCCCATCACGTTTGTCTTCAGCATAGATATCGGCAACCTTAATAACTACCATTGCAGTTATCCTATCACCAGTTATCTTTATAAGGGTTTCTTTAAGTTTTTCACGGTTAATATCTAGATAACCTCTAACTGCTGACCAGTCTGTCTGGCCCTCTACAGGTTCTACTGTACCACCTAGATCTTGAGCAAGCTGGGCTAGATCTGCAGACTCTACCAGGTATTCCTTAAATGATTTAATCTTGTTCATAGTATTTCTTTATTATTATAAAGATATTTATTTGGCAAAAGACCTGGATAACCTGCCCCAGGCCAGGGGAAAATCTCTACCAGTAGAAATGTCCATAGGAAAAGCCCAGGATAAAAGGACTTCTGGCCAAAAAGGTTTGGGAAAGCCTACCAAGCCGGGGAGGAAAGAGAAAAAAGTAAAAATGCTTGCTTCCCCCTGGCTACAAAAAACTATACCAGGGATAGCCCCCGGGGTAGCCCCTGGGTAGTCCCCCAGGGTCACCTGGGAGCAGCC
>Ga0078894_10003167_pt1 | contig 12498 bp, 11 predicted proteins | sample LauGreSu1BDMLBSD_2_FD_67506 | JGI IMG/M metagenome (GOLD analysis project Ga0078894, IMG submission 67506) | Freshwater lake microbial communities from Lake Michigan, USA - Su13.BD.MLB.SD (version 4) (version 4) | ecosystem: Environmental > Aquatic > Freshwater > Lake | place: Lake Michigan...
CTTCAATTTAAAGACTAACTCCATTGCCTCCCTAGGAGTTATATTGTCGACCTCAACCTTAGAGATAATACTATGTAGCTCATCTGAGTCACCCTTCCTGACTGGTTTCTCTAGCTTATGCAATATATCATATGAGCGGCTTAGAATCTCCTGTGGCATACCAGCTAGCTCAGCTACATGTACTCCATAGGACCTATCTGCGCGACCAAGTATAACCTCATGTACAAATGTTATTTTGTTCTTCCACTCAACAACTTTCATTGTATGGCAAGACAATCTGTTTAATCTTTGCTCAAGGTTACACATTTCATGGTAATGGGTAGCAAATAGGGTCCTTGCACCAATCTTATTGTGAATAAATTCCAATACAGACTGAGCAATTGCTAAACCATCATAGGTTGAAGTTCCACGACCGATTTCATCCATTATAATTAGAGATTTGCTAGTAGCATTAGTTACAATATGTGCAGCTTCAAGCATTTCAACCATAAATGTTGATTGTCCACTACTGATATTGTCTGAGGCACCAATTCTACTAAATAACTTATCTATAACACCGATTTCTGCCTCCTTGGCTGGGACAAAACTACCTATTTGTGCAAGTATAGCAATTATTGCATTTTGCCTTAGGAAAGTACTTTTCCCAGCCATATTAGGACCAGTTATTAACCAAACAACATCACTGTCATTTAAGTTACAGCTATTTGGCACAAATTTGTTCTTTAGTGATTCCTGAACCATTGGATGGTAACCATCAATTACTTGGAATACAATACCATCGTTAACTTTAGGGCGAACATATCCATTAGAAATTGCTAGCTCAGCTAGACCAGCAAATACATCTATGGAGGCAACGCCATTTGAAACGGCTGATATCAATTGAGAGTTATCTGATAGTGTTACATATAAATTATCAAGAATTTCCCTTTCAATCTTAGAAATTTTGCTGTCACACATAATTATGTCTGTTTCCAGTGCCTGGAGCTCCTCACTTGTATATCTAACGGCAGATCCAAGAGTTTGCTTATGTTTAAAAATATCGCTCTTTATCTTTTGAGCATTTACAGATGAAACTTCTATAAAGTATCCAATAACATTATTCTTATTAATCCTGAGAGTTGATATGCCAGTCATACTCCTATATTTATCCCTCAATTGATCAATTCTACCTTGGGTATTGTTTTTTATATCGTATAACCTGTCAAGCTGTGGATCAAATCCATCTCTTATAACGCTCTTATTATCACTTATCTCATTAATGTCCTCTATTAGGGTTCTTTCAAGCATGTGGAAGAGCTTATCAAATGGCGGTATCTCCATAATGAATGATTGTATAGATGTTGGCATTCCTCCACCATTAATTATATCTGCAACCTTTAACATTACCTCTAGCCCGTCCCTAATATAAAATAGATCCTTTATATTGTTGCGGTTAGCACTAATTCTACTTATTGCCCTCTCTATGTCGGGAAATGAAGTTAGACATCCCCTCACCTTTTCCCTAACACTATTGGAATCTATAAAGGCTTCTACATTGTCTAGCCTAGAATTTATGGCCTTGGGGTTTGTAAGGGGAGAAGATAGATAAACTCCCAATAGCCTACCACCAGGGCCAGTAACTGTTTTATCAATTACAGATAGTAAGCTTCGCGAATCATCTCTGATACCTCTAGTAATCTCTAAACTATATCTTGTGGCTGGATCTATCTCCATAAAGTTACTGCTACTAACTCTAGTGAGGGGTAAGAGCCTAGGCATTGAGTTCTTCTGAGTAAATTTTAAATATTCTATCAATACCCCAGCAGCCACTATTTCATCTTGTGAAAAATATCCCATACTGTCAATAAAACTTACCTTATAAAAGTCAAGAATCTTTTCATGGCACCTACTATAGTCAAAGACACTGTCTGGCCTTCTAGTAAAGGGGAATTTCTCAATATTACTAGCTATAAATGGGTCATAAGAGAGCAAATCTGGGACAATTATCTCCTTTGGCATAATTCTAGCCATTTCAATTGGCAAGGCATCTCTATTAATAGTTTCAACTGAAAATGATCCAACTGATATATCTGCCAGTGCTATTGCCAATTTGTCTCCACTTTTACTTATAACTAAAAGGTAGTTTGACTCCTTTGATTCAAGTAAAATTTCTTCCATAATTGTACCTGGAGTTATTATTCTAACAACCTCACGTTGCACAACAGCTTTGTAACCCCTCTTCTTGGCCTCATCTGGCGACTCTATTTGTTCACAGATTGCTATTGAGTATCCCTTTTTCAGTAGCTTATTTACATAAAATTCACTTGCATGGAATGGCACGCCACACATTGGAATATCTTGTGATAGGTGCTTGCCTCTCCTTGTAAGGGTAATGTCTAATTCTCTGGCAGCAATTAGGGCATCATTGAAAAATAGTTCATAGAAGTCCCCCATTCTATAAAACAAAAGATAATCGCTATGTTGTGCCTTAATGTGTAAGTACTGCTGCATCATTGGGGTAAAACCTTGGTTATTGTCTGAAATCATTGTTTAACGAAATGAGTTTTGTTATAATTAAAGAAAAAGTTTATATATGACTGTCTCTTCCAGGAAAAAAGTTTCATATTTCATCTTCTATTTCCTGATGCTAGATTTTATCATTGGGCTATATAAAACCTTCAGTTATATGTTTAAGAGGAAAGTAACATTGAATTATCCATATGAAAAGGGTGCTGTAAGTAAAAAGTTTAGAGGCCAGCATGCTTTGCGACTCTACCCAAGTGGAGAAGAGAGATGTATAGCATGTAAGTTATGTGAGGCAGTATGCCCTGCCCAGGCCATTACTATAAATGCTATGGAGCGCCACGATGGAAGCCGCCGCACTACGAAATATGACATAGATATGACTAAGTGTATATATTGTGGTCTATGTCAAGAAGCATGTCCAGTAGATGCTATAGTTGAAAGCCACACCTTCGAATATGCAACTGAAACACATGAGGCGCTATATTTCTCAAAGTCTAAGCTATTGGAAAATGGAAAAAGGTTTGAAAATACAATGTTTTATTAGGTATAATTAAAAAAATAAAAATATTTGATTTTTCTACCCTTATTTTGTATAGTTAGGGCTTACAAATATAAAATATATTTTTAAAATGAACTTACTAGAAAAGTACAATCATAAACAGCTCTGTAAGCTATCTGAAGGCAAAGTAATACCTCACTTCAGATCAGGTGACACATTGAGGGTTCATACTGTAGTGCCAAGACTTGATGTAAAAAGTAGCAAGAGAGCCCAGAGCGCCACAAGAATTCAGATTTTCGAGGGGCTTTGTATTTCTCGTAAAAACAATGGTCTTGCCTCTACTTTTACAGTTAGGAAAATTAGCCATGATGAAGGTGTTGAAAAGACATTACCTATCTACTCAAGTATTATTGATAAAATAGAAGTCATAAGAAGGGGTAGAGTGCGTCGCGCAAAGCTATTCTACATTAGAGCACTCCGCGGTAAAGCAATGAGGGTTGTAGAGCTTAAGAAGAATAAACAGGAAGCATAAGCAGAGTAAATGTATCACACACTAGGAGAATTTATATCTTTCCTAGAAAAGAAGTCTAAACTTGTCAGGGTCAAAGAAGAAATATCTGCAGACCTAGAAATGACAGAGGTGCAAAGGCGTTTGATAAAGAGAGGACCAGCTGTCATATTTGAAAATGTAGATAGATCAAATATGGCTCAATATAGGTATAGGGAATATGAATCTATGCCAGTAATCTCTAATCTATTTGGCACTGAGGAAAGAGTAGCATTTGGTCTAGGTTTAAATGCAGTTGATGAGTTGAGACCTTTTGGGCAAGAATTAGCTCTTTTAAAACATCCTAAAATGCCACAAAACTTCAGTGAGGCAAGAGATATGTTCCCACTTGTAAAGAGAGTTATTAGCATGAGACCAAAGATTGTATCAAAAGGCTCATGTCAAGATCTGATCTTTCAAGATAAAGATGTTGATATAGGTATGCTACCAATCCAAAGTTGTTGGCCAGGTGAACCAGCTCCACTTATAACTTGGAGTGTATGTGTCACTAGAGGCAAAGATGAAAATAACTATAACTTAGGGATTTATAGGATGCAGGTCTTAGGACCAAATAAAGTGATTGTAAGATGGTTAAAACATAGAGGAGGCGCAGAGCATTATAGAAGCTGGAAAGGCAATAGGAAAATGCCCATATCAGTTATAATTGGTGCTGACCCAGCAACTTTGCTTGCTGCTGTAATGCCAATTCCAGAGAATATCTCGGAATATAACTTCTCAGGTTTAATTAGAAAAAAAAGATTAGCGCTAGTAAAATGTAAGACAAATGATATTTTAGTGCCTGCAGAAGCAGAAATTATACTAGAAGGATATATAGATCTAGATGAAATGGCAGACGAAGGACCATATGGTGATCATACAGGTTTCTATAATCAAATTGAGAAGTTTCCTGTAATGACAATTACAGGAATAACAATGAGAGAAAATCCAATTTACTTGACAACATTCACTGGAAGACCTCCAGATGAACCGTCAGTCCTTGGAGAGGCCTTAAATGAGGTATTTGTTCCTCTAATACAAAATCAATTTCCAGAGATAATAGATTTTTGGTTACCGCCAGAAGCCTGCTCATATCGCATAGCAGTAGTTTCAATAAAAAAATCATATCCCGGACATGGAAGAAGAGTTATGATGGGTATATGGTCATACTTGAAACAATTCGCTTATACAAAGTTTATTATAGTTGTAGATGGTGATATAGATGTTAGAAATTGGCAGGATGTAATGTGGGCTGTTTCAACCCAGATGGATTTCAGTCGGGATGTATTTAATTGTGGTAACACTCCAATTGATTATCTTGACTTTGCATCAGTAGAGCTTGAGTTAGGAGCAAAAATTGGGTTTGATGCTACAACAAAGATATATCCTGAAACAAAAAATGTTTGGGGTAAAAAAATTGTTTTTGATGAAAGCATTATTGAAAAAGTTGCATTGAAGCTGAAGAATTCCGCTGTTGCTGAATTTATGAATTAGATGAAAATGTAGACCGGAGGCGCCATTAAGAGTATAAGAGAGTTCTAGTTAAAACCTAAAGTATTACAAAATAAACTACTGCGTGTTACAATCATTTCTAATGATCCGACAAGTTATGAAATGGGATTAAAAACAAAAATAAAAACACATGAAGAAGTATGAATAGAACTGAATTGATAAAAGCCTTTGCAGCATCGAGCTCAATGCCACAGAAACCAGCAGAAGAATTATTGAATAATTTGCTTGATATTATTTCACAAACTCTTGCAAAAAATGAAGATGTGAGAATTATGGGGTTTGGCACCTTTAAAATGTCAAAAGTTGAGTCTAGGACTGTGACAAATCCTCAGAGTGGTAAAAAAATGCAAATTGATAGTTATTACAGAGTTAGATTTGTTCCAGGACAAGTTTTAAAGGATATTATTAATCCCAAGAAGACTCAATCTGCTTGATTTTTTCTCTTGCATTTCTCCTCTTTAATGATGAGGATTGTAAGGTAAAAGTTCTAATAGCAGTTGGCAGAACAAGATAAAAGATGAAGCCTATTGCACTTGACATATAGACATTCTTTATAATCTGTCCAGTGGAAGGTAGACTATCACCTGTGAAAATTAATTGTGCTCCCGAGATAAGTATTGCGCCAATGTTAAATAATGAAACTGTTAGTAATAGACACTTATCTGAGCTTTTATCAAAAAACAGAGAGACAATTATTGGCAAGAGCATTAAAATCACTGTTGTTAGAATCTTAGGAGAAACTAATCCATATATAATAAGTGCAACTACAAAAAAAATTATAAGCAAAAAGAAAGCTCTGCCGCTGAAATGGTTTTCTATATGTTTCATAATGTGATGATTTTTTTATTCAAATATAATATACAGTCTTATAAACTACAATTACATAAAAGATCTATGGATTTGACCTTGAAATGGTGTTAAGGTATAAAGTTACAAATAAAAGACTTAAATTAATTAATAAAAATGTCAGCTCCAAAGAAAAAAGTCGCTGCAGTAGTTAGCATTACAATTGGCGCAGGTAAAGCAAACCCAGCACCCCCAGTAGGTACAGCACTTGGTCCAAGAGGTATACAGATTCCTCTATTCTGTACTGAATTTAATAATGCTACAAAGCATCTAGAGCCAGGTGCTCCTACACCAGTAGAAATTACAATTTATGCTGATAAGACCTTCAGCTTCATTGTCAAAAACCCTCCAACATCATATCTAGTGAAAAAAGGTGTTGAGCCAGCTATAGACAAGGGGTCAAGCAATCCAGGAAAAGATATAGTTGGAAAGATAAGGCTTGCTAAAGTTAGTGAAATAGCAAAGCTTAAAATGAGTGAAATGAATGTTAATTCGCTAGAAGCAGCTGTAATGAATGTAAAGGGCACTGCATTGTCAATGGGAATTGAAGTTATTGAATAAAAAAATTGTGAAATGTCAGTAAAATTAGGAAAGAGAATAAAAAAGGCAAGAGAGCTAATGCCAAAGTCGCAAGTGTCTCTTGCAGATGCAATAAATGCAATACATAAGTATAAGGCAAATAGCGCAAAGTTTGATGAGTCAGTTGAAGTTATATTTAAAATAGGAGTTGATCCTCGTCAGTCTAACCAAATGGTTCGCGGTAGCGTTGCCATGCCAAATGGCCTAGGTAGAACTAAGAGAATTTTAGTATTTGCTCAACCTGAAAGATTTAAGGAAGCTCAAGCTGCTGGTGCAGATATAGTTGGTTGTGAAGAACTAATTGAAGAAGTGAAGAATGGCCGTGACGACTTTGATATATGTATGGCTACACCAGATATAATGCCAAAGATAGGTGTTTTAGGTAAAATACTTGGCACTAAAGGTAAAATGCCAAACCCAAAACTTGGAACAGTAACAGCTGACCTAACACATGGAATAGAACAGGCTAAGAAAGGTATGGTTGAATTCCGTGTCGAAAAAGGAGCATTAATACATGCTGGTATCGGTAAATTAAGTTTCTCAGCAGAAAATCTCCTAGGCAATATAAAGGCTCTCTATGAGGCTGTGGTGGCTGCCAGACCATCAGAAAGCAAGGGTGTATATATGCAGAAAATGTATCTTTCAACTTCACAGGGACCATCTGTTCCTGTTGATGTAAGCACTGTAAATGGTTAAAAATTTTTGAAAATGAATAGAAAACAAAAACAACTAGTGATTGAGTCACTGAAAGCAGCATTCTCATCTGCAGCAATAGCAATAGTTGCTCAAAACTCTGGGCTAAATGCAGGACAAACTAGCTCACTTCGCAAAAAGGTGAGAGGTGTTCAAGGCACAACATTAGTTACTAAAAATACTCTCGCTAAGTTAGGAGCAAAGGGATCTCACTACGAGAGCCTCACAAGCCTTCTTAAAGGCCCTACAATGTTAATCTATACAGATTCTGACCCAGTAGGACTAGCTAAGACAGTCGTAGACTTTGCAAAGGAAAACCAGTCACTTGAGCTAAAGGGTGGTGCAATGAGTGAAAAAGTGCTTGACATAAATACTTTAAAAGCCCTAGCAGCCCTTCCTTCACTAGATCAGCTTCGCGGTAAGATCATTGGTGTTATACAAGCTCCAGCAACAAAGATAGCTGCAGTTGCAGTTGCACCAGCGCGCAATATAATTGGAGTCCTCAAAGCTTATTCTGAAAAGTAGTAGCCAAACTACTTTTAATCATAATCCTTATAACCAGAGTAATATTTTTAGTATAGTTTTAATATTTCCATGTATATTAGAATTAGATACACCATAATATAAATAAAATGAATAAAAATTGGAGATATACTAATGCTGGTTGTTTTTTTGCTCTACCACATGTTATAGGTTGGGCTTTAGCTAAATTAAAAGGTGAGTCATGTTGGGGAATAAGTACAGAAATATTTATGACCTTAAACTTGCCAGGTTTATTTGCTAATGTTGCAGACAAATGTGTACATCAAAAAATATCGAATAATCAATTTTTTCAATATGGAGCTACGGGCTTAGAAGCAGGATTTATGAGTTTAGTAATTACTAGTGGAAATTTTAATCAAGAAATATATGATGGTAGAACAAATGAATCAATAATTCCCCAAACATTTCTAATGTCAACTCTTTACGCAATATCATTAAAGTCGATTCTTAGTGACAAAAACCTCCTAGATCAACTTTATGATTGGTGTAAAGAATTGTTTAATGATACGAGTGATGACTCCTCTTTTGTTAATGATACTCAATAGATTGGATCAAGACCTAGTCAGCTAGGCATCAACTGCCTCTACTTTCAATGCATTATCATTTATAAACTTCTTACGAGGCTCAACTACGTCTCCCATTAGAACTGTAAATACCTCATCTGCTACTTGACAATCATTTATTTTGAGTTGCAACAATATGCGATTCTCAGGATTAAGTGTTGTTTCCCAAAGCTGCTCAGGATTCATTTCTCCAAGACCTTTGAATCTTTGAATATAGACACGTTTCTTAGATATATCCATTACGTGATTGATTAGCTGCGATGGGCCTTTACAGAGTAGTATAGACTCTCCAATGTTGATCTGTAGAGGACCGCCGGAAAATAGCTTTTGAATATTATTTATTCTATCTATGTTTCTCTCAACAATTCTCTTATAAATACTTGCAATATCAACTATATATTTAATCTCAGTGTCATGTACAACACTTATAAATTCAATATTGTGTAGATCCTTCACAGTGCAGTTCCAAGCCTTTTCACTGTCATTTTTACCATTGTTTCTAAATATCTCAGCCGCTTCCTTAGCAATATCTTCAATGTTAAGACTTCCTATGCTAGGACTCATTAAAATTGCTTCACATAGCTCATCTGGCACCATATGTTGTTGGTGAGAACTCTCAGCTATAAATGCACAGTTCCTAAGGATTTCTAATATTTCCTCTATGTTATTAATGATTTCGCCATTGGCACTTAATATAATATTGTCAACTATAGATGACATTAGGTACTCTTGGAGTTCATTGTGATCTTTCATATAAAAGTCCTTTTGTCCCTTTCTAACCTTATATAGAGGCGGCTGTGCTATATAAAGGTATCCGCCTTCTATAAGCTGTGGCATATATCTATAGAAGAATGTCATTAATAGAGTTCTTATATGGGCACCATCTACGTCAGCGTCAGTCATAATTACAACCTTATGGTACTTTAGCTTTTCAATATTAAATTCATCTTGTCCAATCCCAGTACCAAGTGCACTTATAAGGGTACCTATTTCAGCAGATGACAATACCTTATTGAACCTAGCCTTCTCAACATTTAAAATCTTTCCTCTAAGTGGTAAAATTGCCTGGACGCTTCTATCGCGTGCCTGTTTCGCAGAGCCGCCAGCAGAGTTTCCTTCAACTAAAAATAGCTCTGTCTTAGTTGGGTCTTTCTCTTGGCAACTAGCTAACTTACCAGAAAGGGTTGTAAGTTCATTTTTACCCTTCTGACGATTTAACTCCCTTGCCTTCCTAGCTGCATCCCTTGCAATACATGCTTCAATTATTTTGCTACAGACAATTTTGGCATCGCTAGGCCTCTCTTCAAACCACTTAGATAGAATTGCACTAACTGTATTTTCAATTGGAGCCCTAACCTCGCCACTAACAAGTTTATCTTTCGTTTGAGAAGAGAACTTAGGATCACTCATTTTAATTGAAACTATAGCAGTGAGGCCTTCTCTCATATCTTCAGAGGCTATTTCTACCTTCTTCTTCTTCAATAGGTCATTTGTATTAAAGTATTGATTTATAGTTCTTGTAATACCACCTCTAAAGCCAGCTAAATGTGTCCCACCATCTCTCTGCCTTATGTTATTTGTGAAGCAGGCAACATTTTCGTGATAGCCATCATTCCACTGCATAGCTATTTCTATTTCGAGGCCAGAGTCTGAGCCAGTCATTACAATTGTATCATGTATAGGCTTTTTATTTCTATCCATATATTGTGTAAAGGCTTTAACACCACCTTCAAATTTAAAGTTAACTGTTTTAGGTGTATCTTCCCTATTATCAATCAAGGTTATATTAACGCCAGAGTTGAGGAAAGCTAACTCTCTAAGTCTGTTTTCTATCACTGCAAAGTCAAATTCAAGAACAGTAAATACATTATTTGAAGGTAGGAATTTTACTTCTGTGCCTTTCTTTCCCTTTGGAGCAGAACCTATAACCTCTAGAGGCTTCTTTGTAATGCCATCTTCAAAGTACATATAGTACTCCTTATCATTCCGCCAGATTCTCGTTTCAAGCCAACTCGACAGGGCATTTACTACTGATACACCAACACCATGTAGACCGCCTGAAACTTTATATGACTCACTGTCAAACTTACCACCAGCATGTAGTTGAGTCATAATTAACTCTGCAGCAGATATTCCCTCCTCCTTATGTATGTCAACTGGAATCCCACGGCCATTATCACTGACACTTGCTGAGCCATCTGAATGTAGAGTCACTATTACATGGTCGCAATGTCCAGCTAGTGATTCATCAATGGCATTGTCTAAAACTTCATATAGCATATTGTGCAAGCCATCTACTGAGCTTACATCTCCTATATACATACCTGGGCGCTTTCTAACTGCTTCAAGACCTTTTAGAACCTTAATGCGACTAGAATCATATGTATTTTCACCAATTGTATTTTTATTAGTCATAATGCAATTTTTCTTATTGACAAATGGTATCACATAGGGGCTTTTTAGGCAAACTGAGTTTGTATGTAGAAGCTAGCATAAGCTACAAATAGTACTCCTTTATAGCATCACTATAATTTGGTGTTATTCCAGATTTTTTCTTTGCTCAATTTTTGTTATCATTAATACAATCTTTAAGAGAAAACAACTTTTGACATATAAAAAACTATTAAAAAAAATTTTAAATTTTTATCTAATCTATTGCAATTAGTAAAATATTTTTTATATAAGTGTAGAGATAACAAAAACCCCATTTTTAGGCCTTTTCACTGGCTTTATGCAGAGTTAAATAGATCCTAACATCCATCTATAATTTGCGAATTACGAGTTTAAATAAATAATTATAACAGCTGCAAATTAGTATTGACAGGATAAAAAATAAGTGTTATTATGATTTCCAGTCGCACTAGAAAAGTTCCTCCCAGTTCTTTCTTGTGGACTACAGTAGAACTCTACTGTGATTTTTTTGTTGTTGAGGGGAGCCAAGTCGTCCTGATGAGGCTCCTCTTTTGTTTTTATTATTCAAATACTAATCCCATTCGCTTGCTTACGCGCAGCCTTTATACTATTCCTATAAGAAATTTTATTTTTATACTTACTCCTATCAAATTTTGCTTCCTTTCCTAAAACTTTCATAAAGGCATTAGCTGCAGCTTTCAGAGCATCTTTGACTTTCTCTAATATTGTAGGCTCCATCTTTTTAACATGCTCTGCAGTAAGTTCTTCATGATTATTCTTACTGTGTGCAAGTAATGCAAATGCCTCTCTCACATCCTCCACATCCTCTTTCTCAGCTACAGGAGTGCTGTCACTGATTATATTTTTCTCCAAAATAAAAACATTGTACTTTTCATAAAAAATAACAACACTATCTGGCACAGGGTTTGCATCAAGTACTTTAAGATCGTTTATTAAACTTTTTAAAGATGGTCTTTCACCAGAACTCTGCGTAAAATAATTTTATATTTATTATTGTTTTTGCACTAAGTTGCTTTGAGATTTCTGACGAGCCTCTTGCAGATGCCTAGTAAAACTTTCTCTGTTTGTCTGGACCTCATCCTTTTCAGTAGCTACAAATGGATTATCTTTTTTGCCAAGAAGTTTCCTACACGCATCAGCTGCTTTAGTTATATAACCCTTAATTGTTTCTAATAATGTAGGCTCAATACTTTTGATAAATTCTACACTCATTTTTTGTTTTCTCATCTGTATAGCTGCTGTATCTAAATGCTCAAATGCTGTACAGAGTTTCTGAATAACCTCATTTTCAATCTTTACATCAACAAATTGATTCTCAAAAATAGCTAATGGTTTACTTGTATTTAAATTTAATGGTTTAAAAGCACTACGTAATGGTTTTTCTTGAGATTCTTCTTCTGTGAGCATGGATGACATCCCAGATGATAGCAATGATTCAAAACCTTCACTTTGTGGATCACTTTCAGATTTAGAATTTTGACTTTCCCATTTTTTTCTTTCTATTAAATTTACTACGCCTACATAAAGTTTAAATATTTGTTCTGGAGTTGGATCTGTTTTCAAACTCGCAAGATATGTAACAATATTTTCTTCAGAATCAAGTTGAATTGTTTGATGCGGAGATCTAAATCCTTCAATTAGTGCTTTCGTTGGGTCTTTAGCTACTGTCTTTACTGTTTCAAATGCGTTAGTTATGCTTGTAGCTGCGGTATTAGCTGCGTTAGTTATGCTTGTAGCTGCGGTACTAGCTGCTGTAGCTGCGGCACTAGCTGCGTTAGTTA
>Ga0078894_10003168_pt1 | contig 12495 bp, 12 predicted proteins | sample LauGreSu1BDMLBSD_2_FD_67506 | JGI IMG/M metagenome (GOLD analysis project Ga0078894, IMG submission 67506) | Freshwater lake microbial communities from Lake Michigan, USA - Su13.BD.MLB.SD (version 4) (version 4) | ecosystem: Environmental > Aquatic > Freshwater > Lake | place: Lake Michigan...
CGACGGCGACAACGACAAACAACAATACGAATATAACAAACCAAAAAAGATATATTTCATCGATTACATTTGATGACGGTTTTGGTGCTCAGTTTCAGCGTTTTATTTGGACGTGTATATATGCAGAAGAATATGAAGATGCTACCTTTGTATATCAAACGCCTAAGAAAATCGCACATAACTATACCGGCGACCCCTCATTTATTTCGAAAATGGAAAAACTAATGAATATGCGGCCGAAATATTTGAATTATGATGATGCTATCAAACAAGGGTTACCAGTTATAATGCCCGATTTTTATGATGTATTCAATTATGTTGAAAAAAACATTGATGCGTGTGTAAAAAGTAAAAGCATGTCGCGAATCAAAGAGTATTATTGGCAGAATAAAAATCGTAATGATGAGAGATTACGCTTATATCATATCAATCCAGACTCTTCATTGCAATATACACATCATTTATCTGTACATATAAGACGCCCAAATTGTGACGATACTCGACCAAATGGTGGCCTTAGCTATACGAATGAATACTATATACATTCTCTTTTAACAATATATCAAAAATACCTAACATATGACCCAAATAACAAAATACAATATCATATCTATTCACAGGGAAAACTAGAAAATTTTCAGGACATATGTAAACATCCAATTTTGGGGAAAGATGTTATGATGCATTTGGAAGATAATACAGAAGACACATTTATTGGAATGACTGCTGCTGATATACTTGTTACATCTGCAAGTTCATACAGTTATATTGCGGCATTTGTGTGTGATGGAGATATTTATTATACTGATTTTTGGCATAAACCATGTAGTTGGTGGAACAAGTTAGAACAAATCCCATGAAATCGTAACGAATAATTACACGAATATATTCTAATATAATAATAACGCACAATACGAACAGTACAATAAAGATAGATAGATGTATAGTGATTCTGATTCTTTAGCTCATCGTGACATTGCGATTGAAGATTTTCGGAAAAGTGAAAAACACTCAAAACGTAAAATTATAGAAAAAATGCTCGAGCTTCGACATAATATGAAATACAATAAGCATTTATTATCAGTGTACAAGAAGGCAAAGGCTTTATTTGACACGATGGTGGAAGAACATCGTGCTCAATTGTTCTATTTAGAGGAAATATATCGTCACATCAATACTATGATTCGCGACAATCTCTCGACAACGACAATGACAACAACTACGAATTCACGTAAAAACATGAAACAAAATGAGGTGTTATCAGAACTTATGAAGGATAAGAAACGTATTGGTATATTATTAAAAAAGATGCGTAATAGTTATGAAAAATTAACGAATGTAGATACGGTCATTGGCGTTACGATTGATAAAATGAACGAAATCACGTTTATGGATGACGATATTAACCTTGATGGTGAGATTGATGATGACGATTTTCGTCTTGATGAGTATAATAACGATGACGAGGACGAAGAGGACGATGATGATGACAATGACGAGGACGAAGAGAGCGAAGAGGACGACGAGGGCGAAGACGACGAGGGCGAAGACGAAGAGGACGAAGACGAAGACGAAGAAGACGAAGAAAACGAAGAAGACGAAGAAAACGAAGAAGACGAAGAAAACGAAGAAGACGAAGACGAAGAAGACGAAGAAAACGAAGACGAAGAAGACGAAGAAAACGAAGAAGACGAAGACGTTGACGAAGAGGACGAAGAAGACGAGGATGCAATAGGTAAACGAACACGCACTCACTCAGATACTATGTCAGATACTGACTCAGAACCAGAAACCGATGACAGTATTATAATGATATATTAGTCTTTTCATATTCTCGTTTTAGAAGGTATGAATACATACGCGATGACCTCGCAAATCTACGTTGTCTTAGCCATCTTTTACACATCCTTTGAAATATACGTAGCCAAACTGTTTTATATATTGCAACCATCTCATCTCCTGGATGTAACATCAAGGTGTCTACAATTTCAATCGTCGCATTATAATATTTTGCGAGCAAAACATATGATTCGTATAAACCCATACATGTAAAATCAAATGTAAATAAACAAATATGATGACCCATTATCTCCGGGCTGCTCGTACTAGGATGAAATCCATGAATTTCTTGATTGAATCGCTGACATAGTCCGACCTCATAACGTGACATAGAATTGTACTATTCCATAAGCATATGTCACGTTATAGATAAATAATATTCAATTTACTAACGACGAATTTATTATATTCTTAAAATATATATTATCATTCATATATTTTAAATATGTCTTCTTTTATAAGCAGAATTTTCAATACTCCTTTTTTTCAGAATAGGTATGTATTATACGCAAGCTTAATACTTGTCTTGCTAGGTATCATACGCCATATATCAAACAGTAATATAAATGCAGTTGTTCTCATGGCATTAATCGGTCTTGTTACTTCTTACTTTAGTAAAAACATGATTATCGTTCTTTTGACCGCATTTTTTACTGTTTTTGTTCTTGAAATGATTGGTTCGAAAGGCGTTATGGAAGGGATGGAAAATAAGAAAAATGAAAAAAAGGAGGAAAAGGAAGATACTGAAAGTACAGACGATGCTGACAGTGAAAAGGAATCAAAAGAGAAGGAAGACGCCAAAAAGGGTGAAAAGAAGAGTACAAAGAGTGAAGACAAAAAAGAAGGGAATACTACATTAAATTCAAAAAATGAACCAAAGAAGAAGAATAAACAAGGTATGGCATCATTATCACCTGCAAGCTATGATGGAAACGACCACGATGGTGATAGTGAAAGTGCTCATTCTGCCAAAGAAGCGAATCGCATCGATTACGCGTCTACATTAGAACAAGCCTATGATAATATCGAGAATATTATCGGTGAAGATGGTGTGCGTGGACTAACTGACCAAACGAAATCACTCATGAATCAACAAAAGGAACTCATGAATAATATGAAAGAAATGGGACCATTATTAAAGTCTGCAGAAGGGTTTATGGAACAAATCACTGGAAATGGTGGTATTCGGGGAATTACTGAAATGTTGAAGGGGTTTGCAACACCCGCCGCGAAGAAAAATTAGCTGTAATATCTAACATTCGGTTTGCTATTTACTGTGTATGTATAGTAAACAAGCGGCTCGCCTATGTATAAACAATCAGTATACTGTAACGCTCTCTTCCAATAATCCCAATCTTCTTCGCATGGTTTGATATGTAATTTTCCGGTTTGTTTTACAATAGAATGGTGTATTACAACAGACGAATTCGCAATATGATTGTGCTTAGAAATAATTTCAAGATTGAATAATGTATTTTCATTATTGTTATGAATGGATTTCACATTAAAATCCAGTTTATCAAGACTTATGGATTGATGATTAATAATGTACATGTTTGTACTTGAAAACTTAATGTCATTTGCCCTCATTGCTTCTAGCTGTTTTTCGAGTTTAGTTTCAACAAAAAAATCATCATCATCCAGAAAAGCAATCCATTCTCCTTTTGCTTGGTCTAGACCATAATTTCGCGTCATTCCTTGGGCTGAGGATACATTATGTTTCACCCGCATATTTACTGGCAAATGAATTATAGTTGTTTTTTCATAATTTTCAAGCTCAGCAGAATAATATCTTCGGTCAGTAGAACAGTCATTGATAACGATAATTTCAACATTTTTGTATGTGTTTGCCAGTACACTTCGAATAGAATGATTTAGAAGCTCATATCGATTATATGTTGGTATAATGACGCTAACAAGCCCCGGCACAAAAGCGGGTAAGGATGGTTTAGTTTCTCCTTCTGTGGTCATTGTCATAAATAATTGTATTCCTTTTGTTTATATTACATTATAATATTTTACAACTGTGGTGAAAAATAAATAAATCCATATTATAATACGAAACGATTCCTGCGTTTAGCATTATATTATATTATTATGGTTCGTAAATGCCCCCCTGGAGTATTATGTTTTGAAAACATAACGCTGGTAATTATGTCAGTAATTGTAATTGTCATTGCGATTTATGCTCATTCCTATTTTTTTGGCCATGGTAATGGTCATGGTCATGGTCATGGTCATGGTCGTGGTCATGGTCATGGTCATGGTCATGGTCATGCTCATGGTATCGTTTTACATCCGTCCACTGACCCATTATCCAATTCATTGGATTTTGGAATCGGTGGTCCATCATCCAATCAGGATGTTTTATTAAACCCATATGTACCGCCTCTTCGCGATAATTCGGTTGGAGCAACACGTCCAATCTATGATATTCGAGGAGGTGTTGAAACTATCCATTATGGCGGAATGGATGGGGGCGGAGGAGTTCGCGTGAATGTCCCAACCCGTTCTGTAGATACAACGTATCGTCAAGTTGGAATTCTAACTCGAAGCGGCGGTGGTAACCGCAATACGCCGGCGGCTACATCGTCACAGGAAACAATACTTCCATTAATCGGTAGGCCTTTATTTACAAACCGCGATAAATGGCAATTTTATACACTGAGTGACAAAAATAATGCGATTAAATTACCAGTTATTGTAAATGGTAAGAGCGGAACAAATGAATATGGTTGTAATAATGTAAGTACAGGTGATATGGTATATGTAGAAGGGTATAATGATGCATTTCGCGTGACCGCATATGATAGTGCCTCTTTACGTTATTTACCGTTTTAACAATGTCGTTATTATAGCGGCTACCACGTCTGCGATTACATTCACATTCGTTGTTGACACATTACCGTTTGATGCAGTCGTTTGATTCTCGTCCATTGTTGAAGTGTTTGCCTCATTGGTTCCTTCTTGTGTGGAACCTTCTCCACCTTTTTCATTCATTGTTTCTGCAGAGTTCGGGGTCGACGCAGCGACGGTACTCTCAGCGTTACCATTAGCTGAAGATTTAGCCCCATCACTATTACTACCATCTGGTTTATCGGTACCATTATTATTACCTTTTTCTTTTACATCATTCTTTTTAGTGTCTCCTATTTTTGATAATTGGTTTACGAAACCGTTTACATTCGATGTACTATCAAGTGTATCTCTTTTTTTCGTAATAATTTTCCCGTCTTCTTCAAATGCTTGAATACGTGAAAGCTCGTATAATGACTGGGACGCATTATTAAACCGCAAACAATCCCCATTCGCTCCCCCCGGACCATGACCAAGTAAGTTCAACAATTTAAAGAATTCTTTTATAACATGGCGAGGGATGTCGCTCTTTTTCTCATCAAAGAATGTTTGTAACTGTGTAAACCCATACTTTCTCTCCGAACCATGTATGACATAAGAGAATCCAAACACACTCTCTTTAAAATCATCATATCCATCAGATTTTGCGAAATCAGAATTCTCTAGTAAAGCATTTATCATTTTGAATACGTCTAATGCAGACTTTTTAGATGGGTCCTTCTCATTTTCAAGGCTTAAACGTGCCTTCTCGAGAGATTTTTTAAGTGTTTGAATGGATGTGATTTTACAGCCTACCTTCAAATTAACAACATATGTATTTGATTCATCTACAACAACCTTGGTATCCGCATCGGTATTCTCTGATGAAGATTTTTGTGCATCTTTATTCAACTCATCTTGCGTCATAGGGGCAACCTGTAGTCTAAATTCGGAGGTATCTATCTGATTACGTTGGTCAAGTTTTGTCATCATTTTCATGCTATCAATCGACGCCGGCTTAACATCCGGTCCATTCCCCTTTATTTTGTATAACCGAGATGAATCTGTTAGGGACGGAATAGGTGTCGCATTTGGGTCCTCCTGCAATAAACGAACAGAAATAGCGGTATCTGTGGAATTAACCAATACTTGTCCCTTTTCGCCAGTATAAATAAAAAACCCAGATTGGTCATCTCCGAGTATGCTACCATTCGCAACACCTACTGTTTCTTTTTTTTCTATATACAATTTTCGCTTCTTTTCTGGTATTTTTTTGATGTCGGATGTAAAACGGCCATATAATATACGACGGAGGTCGAAAATGTTTGTATCATTTTTATTCAATGGATTATCCCCAGATTTCGGTTCAATTTGAATATAATATGGAAGACCCTTTTCAATAAGAAATTGAACCAACTTATATACGTTTGAATCACTTTCACATTCATGTGCTTCCGTACCAATCGTGATATCGCCATTTATTTGAGGTCCTAATGATAATGGTTTTTTGCTACCACTTTTAGTAGACGACGTATCGCCTGCATCGCCTGCATCGCCTGCATCGCCTGATGCAGGTTGTTCTTCCTTCGTTGATTCGGGTTCTACCGCTGCCGCTGCCACTGGTTCTGCTTCGGTTCCTGCCGCCGGTGCTGCTTCGGGTCCTGCCGCCGCTGCCGCCACTGCCGCCGGTGCTGCTTTGGGTGATATCTCCGCAGAAGGTTCATTCGGTGGTGATGAAGGGTTCCCTGTGTGTTCATTGTTATTCTTATCCTTACTACGTTGTAATACGTTCGCAACCACGATTGCTGTAATCTCCGCTATTGCTTTAACATCATCTGGCGACAACTTTTTTTCTGTATTGCCACCCATCATTTGAGAGTACTTTTGATTGCGACGTTGCTGGCGTATACGTTTATACTCAGCTTTCAATTCATTCAATCTAGCTGGTGAAATATATTTTTTCAATGTCCGATTCACTACATTATGCAGTTTTGGCGAGTATTTTGTTATCACTCCCATCATATTTTGACGTCGACTTTGTCTAAATGTACTTCGTCGTGCCGACGATTTATACTGTTTTTTCCATTTTCGCACACTTTGATGTTCTTGTTTTCGTATCTTTATAATCTTATTTCGGGATAATTTCATGCTGTTCCATATACATAATTTATATATAATATTATATATAGAAATACACATAATCAGTGAACATATTCAATATTGAAATGGCATCAGGTGGAAGACAAAGTTCCAATCGAGATGCACCCGTGAATTTAACATCAGACAATATGCGTAAAGAAGACCGCCAATGTTCATCGACATGTAATTTTTCATATCAGTACAATACAAGCACATGTAATGTGTTTCACATGGGTTCACATTTACGTATTCCATATGATAGCGGTAGCGGTGGTCTATACCCTGCAAAATACAATGGTGTGGATTACAAAGTCGACCATATTCATATTCATCAACCATCGTTGCATCGTTATGACGGGGCTCTGGCAGATGCAGAAATACTCGCATATCATTCCAGTGCAGACGGTCGCAATTTAATTGTATCGATTCCGATAAATATCGGAAATGGAACTGGAAAGCAAAGTTCCGATATCATGAACACGATATTACAGAATTTGCCGAGTCGTTCCAGCAGTGGTGGAAAATATATATCCGATGTGAATAATTTCAATTTAGGCAACCTCATTCCAAAAGAAGGATTTTTCACATATGTAGGGCGTCATTTGTTGCCGCAACATACCGGCGTGTACAACTATATTGTCTATCATAAAAAGGACGCAATTCTCGTATTTCGTGATTCACTTGCAAGTTTGAATGACCCAAATCGCGACTCTTCTATTCACAAGACAGGACCGATAAGTGAAAATAAAATGCCGAAAAACATGTATTATTACAATAAACGAGGCGCGAATAACGCGAAGGGAAACGGGGAAATATATATCAAATGTAACCCCACCGGTGAAGATGGTACCATTTTATATCAACAATCCGCAAATAATGGTGAACTCGGTAGTTTGGCAGAACTAGACTTAAACAAATTTGGGTTAAATTGGGAAACGATTTTACAAAACGATATTTTTCGAACACTTATTGGAACATTAGTTGGGCTTGTGATTGCAGCCATTCTCTTCTACATGTTCCGATTTATTTTCAATCGCATAGGTAATCGTGTAAGTGCAGCCGGAGAAGTCACTGGACAAAGAGGTGGTCGTGGTCCTATAAATGACTTCGAGACGTATTGGTAAATACGTGTGGACCAGAATATTTTGATACATACATCATGAATGAATGTATCAAATAATGTATCAATATGGTTCAATAGACAATATTACCGAGGTATTGTTATTAGATAGGACCGGTATAATCTGGTTCCACCGCACCATGAAGTTCTCCAAGAACTGGCTGGAATGAACCGCCATCCGAGAGACCACTGTTGTCGTCATTGGGTGAAATAACCACTAGATTTTGAACAAGTTCCTCTTCGAGTGTCTGGACGGGAGCAGGGTTCATGGCAGTCATTATTTCTTGCTTCTTCGTTTCAGTGGGAGAAAACGTCTCAATCCCATATACTCCGGTCACACGACTAGCCCGTCGAATAAATTCATATGCGGCTAAAAAGCCTAAAATACCAACAACTGGATTCGTGCTGAGGAATAAAGTAATCGCGAGTATGACAACAATCACTTGTCCAGTAGTACTTTCCGCATATTCGGCAAGAGCAGGAGGAACCGACGGTGTAAAAACAATATACAAAATCAAAAGAACAAAAATCACCATTTCGTGTTGCTTTTCTTGACGCATTAATGTGCGAAAGGTATCCATTTAACTATATTCGTAAGGAGAATGTCTTATATATAAACGAGATAGAATGTTATTATTAGTATAGAATATATTATTCTAAAACTAATTCCACGTAGAATTGAAATCTCTCGACGGATACAATCCATAACTACAAATATTACGCCATGGCCATATCAACTCCTCCTGTATCCTATTACGGCACGCGTGGTTACACTCTTACCAAAGAATGTATGGAAGCAGAAGATTTAAAATTGTTGAGAGAAGAACTCACTGTTGGGGCATATGTTCCTAAAGCACCAGTACAACCACCTAAATTTCCGATTTATCGCGAATGTTCTAAAAAAATATATATTCCGCGGTTTTATGGAACAAAAATTTATGGTATGCCAGAAGAAACGCGTATCCCGCCAGGAACATCCGTCGCAGAATCTCTCGTGTTCTCTGGTGAAATGCGTGAATATCAGAACGTCATCGTTGAAAAATATATCCAACAAGTTACAAAACCCGAGAATATGGGAATGGGTGGCGGCGGCCTCCTTGACGTAGACCCAGGCAAAGGAAAAACGGTCATGGCTCTAAATATTATCTCTCGGCTTCGGATGAAAACACTTGTTATCGTCCATAAAAGCTTCCTTTTGAATCAGTGGATCGAGAGAATTCAACAGTTCTTACCTGCTGCCAGAGTTGGAATGATACAAGGGCAAATTGTAGATATTGACGATAAGGATATTGTTATCGGTATGCTTCAATCACTTTCCATGAAGGAATACCCGAGAGATTTATTTGACACATTCGGTCTCTCTGTATATGATGAATGTCATCATATGTCGGCAGAAGTATTTTGCCGCTGTATGATGAAAGTTGTCACGAAATATACATTGGGATTATCGGGAACAATGGTGCGGAAAGATGGACTTACAAAAGTATTCAAATATTTCTTAGGTGATGTAGTTCACAAAGAGAAAAACGACACAACCTCTCATGCGGTTGTTGTGAAGGGAATACAATATAAAGTAGACGATGCAGAATTCAACGAAACGGAGTATGACTATCGAGGCAATCCGAAATTCAGTACAATGATATCTAAAGTGTGTAATTATAATAGGCGAAGCGAATTCATATTGGATGTGCTAAAAAATGAACTCGAGACAAATCCAGACCAACAAGTCATGATATTAGCACATAATCGGTCTCTTCTAGAATATTTCCATGATGCAATAGAACACCGGAAAATCGCAACAGTGGGGTATTATGTGGGTGGGATGAAAGAGGCTGCTCTCAAACTCAGTGAAAGTAAGAAGGTAATTATTGCAACATATGCTATGGCGTCCGAAGGTTTGGACATTAAGACGCTTACCACGCTTATTATGGCCTCGCCAAAAACCGACGTGTGTCAGTCCGTTGGGCGAATTCTACGCGTAAAACACGCATCGCCGCTCGTTATTGATATTATAGACCCACAGGATGTATTTCGAAGCCAGTGGTTGAAACGACAGACATATTACATCAAACAAAAATATAAGATTATCATGACAGATACCGAAGGTTATTATAAAAACAACTGGACAGTGAAGTATCAGCCAGCAAGTGCCTCAATAAGAAAAAAGGATGGCTTGTTGACACATCAAACAGAGGAAGATAAGGAAGCTGCAGCATTTGCAGACGCGGATATCATTGAAATCGACGAAGAAACTGGAAATCTCTCGGTAACGACAGAAACAATGGCAAAATCAAAGATGAAATCAACCATTCCGAAAACAAATGGGAAATGCTTGATTCAGTTGGTAGAGTGAAAGCGGTGTCTATTGGACCGGATGACAACTATTATACGCTGTATAGGGTGCGGGGTTGGCCAAAGCCGTGGTAGACGGCGTAACTTCGGTAGCAGGGCCTCCAATCGAATATGCGGCATTCGCAAAAGAAACAGTACCTCCTCTTTGCCGATGACGAGTATGGCGTGTCTTTGATTTACTGCAGCGTTTATTGCAGCATTTATGCTTACATAAATGAGTATGCCGACGTACACCGCCAACACCGATAATAATATCACACTTACACTTCTTACATTTCGTCATATAACGACGGCGATGAGAAGATGCTACAGCCTTTTTACTACGACGCGATGATGCTGTTTTCTTTTTTCTAGACGCACCACCCGTGGCGATAGAGTTCATACCAACAGTTACTGGAGCATATGACCCACGTGCGTGAGCACTATCCGATTCAGAGACTCCAGGATGAAACGAATAAAACTGACTCGCACCACCACCACCTTGTACGAAGGCACGCCCGCCTTGACCTTGGTACATGTTGCCAGTTCCACCATTATGAGGAATATCTTTACTGGATAATGCGATGCCAGAATTGTGTTCAGCAAGAGGGTTTGAACGCAAATACATTATGATATACTCTATGTGTATATTATAATGATTTGAAATCACTACGACCGATAATTCTTGTTCGTGCGTCTGCGACAGAATGAACGCTTTGTTCCTCGAGCATACTTACAAGTTTGTTTCAACTTACGTTCACTGCATTTTTTTTGAGACTTTGAACGACATGGTGATGAATGCAATCGTTCTAAATACTTCTTAGTGTCTTTGATTACAAAAGGTTTAACCTTCTTCTTTTTTTGTCCGCTAATCGGAGCAGATGGCTGAAGATTCATATGATGGTCTTTCAGCATAATTTTACGCTTGGCACCTCCACCATTGAGTGGTTCTTCTTGCATTATCGAGTAATTCGCAATATATTCGCAATATATTCGCAATATATATATAGTAAATACTATTTATTTTGACACTGGTCAAACAAATCGCCAACAATCAACCTAAATTCAGTTTTATTTGACGTAGTTACATGCTGAATATTACGATGTAATTCATCTAGTTGTTCTATTCGCGTAATATGGTAACGTCCGTCTATCATAATAGATGGACATTGAATTGCATATTCTTTTTCGAATGGTTGTACTATATTTCTAAATAAGTAATCAATCGCAATTTTATAACAGTACATAGATGGAGGGATAGACCCTCTCGCCGTATTCGTGAAATTGCGAATATCAAACACGATTCCTTTACATATCTGTTTATGAGCCCATAAATTTTCAAACATTTTTCGAGTATCTTCTACACCATCATGTGAAATTGTAGTATATACCCACAATGGAGGCGAAACGCGACCACCTGAATGAGATGAAATTTCATTCGCATGTCGAATGATGTATTCATTCGTTCCAAATCGTGTAGACTCAATTGTTAACGCATTGTCATTTACCGCTTTTACCTCTTCCTGTGTATGACATAACATCGGAATACGATGTTGTCGCATAAGCGAAATCGTATGTTGCTGAGTCACATTTGATACAGCGTAACATGGTCGAATATTTGGTAAACGTCGTTTCCATTCCTGTAACATCGCATATGATGAAGATAACCACGATGCTCGAAAAATAGTATGAACTGATAATGACGATGAATAAACTGGAGGCTTCATGACCCGTTATATACTATATACTACCACTCGATTACGTTTATACTCATTTACAACGTCGATGATTTACATACCGTACTTCATGCTGCTTCACATGTTGTGCCGTTATTATGTCGTTTCTTGTAGTTATTTCAATTGGTACCCATTTACAAAATCGCTTATTGAAACGACATACCATATTATATTCCTTCGTAAGGGTAACATATTTGTCTGGTTCTATGTTTTCAAAATCAGCTTCATTTTCGCTTTCTTCCATCGTATCAAGTCGTTGATTTTCTGAAATATTACGAAATAAACGGTTCATCATAACACTCGTTTTAAAACTGGGTATAAGTGCAAAATTATGAAATTGAGGTTCGCGTGAACGACCAGAAATATCTGACATTACATATAATTCATATATGTCATTTTGTATATTCGGGCGAACGATGAATGTTGCTTGAATGTTGGTAAGCATTTCATCCGATGGAGGAATAAATAACTGTTTCGATGCCGAGGCCGATGCCG
>Ga0078894_10003169_pt1 | contig 12495 bp, 9 predicted proteins | sample LauGreSu1BDMLBSD_2_FD_67506 | JGI IMG/M metagenome (GOLD analysis project Ga0078894, IMG submission 67506) | Freshwater lake microbial communities from Lake Michigan, USA - Su13.BD.MLB.SD (version 4) (version 4) | ecosystem: Environmental > Aquatic > Freshwater > Lake | place: Lake Michigan, USA...
CCAGCCGTCGCGGAGGCCCTGCATAATGAGGCTGATGCAATGCATCTGGCCGTAGGCGCCGGCGGCGCGGCCGAAGGCCCACCCGAGGCCGTCCTGACGGACGAGGTCGGGCATCATCTTGATGTATTTCTCCGCATAGGTGCGGAGAGTCGGCAGCTTGCGGTCGCGCACGCCGCTGTTGGCGTGGAGCTGCAGGGCGGAACGGGTGAAGACGAACGCCATCACCCCGTAGAGGTTGAAGTTGCCGCCGAGGCCTTCGGTCGAGTCGTCGAAGAAACCGTTCGAGCTGGTCTGGCCGATGCGGTCGCACATCCGCTCGATCAGGCGTGAGGTCTCATCCTTCTTGGAGAGGCCGAGGCTGAAGCGGGCGACCGCCTTGGCGATATTGAAGGCCTGCCAGTGATTGTCGTAGTCGCTGCGGTGGAGTAGAGACTTGTCGATGCGCTGCTGGGTCTCCTCGACGAGGCGCTCCCAGACGGGGTTGCGCTCCTTCGAGGGGCCGAAGGCGAGCAGGCCGAGGGCCGCGTAGGCGAGGCCGTTCTCGGCGGCGGGCTCGGTGAACATCTGCGCCGTGATGCAGCGGGCGGCGAGGTCGACGATGTCGTGACCCTTGAGCGTGGTCTCGCCCGTGGCTCGGTAGAATTCGCCGAGGGCGAAGGCGACGTGCCCCGGCTCATCCGGACGGGATTGCTCCTGGTGCGCGGGCAGGATGGTGCCGTCGGGCTGGATGGAGTCGAGGTTGTGGCCCAGCATTGAGCGGGCCATATCGAGACACTGCTCGGAAAAACTATGCATGCGTGGTGGGTCGGGTCGCGGGAATCAGGCGGCGGAAGAAACGGAAAGGGTAAATTTCAACAAGCGAGGCGGAGCAAGCGGTAATTCGGTCGAGGTCAGCGGGCGATGAGCTTGAGGAACTCCGCGTTGGTCTTGGTCTTGGAGAGCCGGGCGTTCATCGTCTCGGTCGCCTCCTCGATCTTCTGCGCGACGAGCGCGCGGCGGAAGAAATGGATGCCCTCGAGGGTCTTGGCGTCGATCAGCAGCTCCTCCTTGCGGGTGCCACTCGCGCCGATGTTGATTGCGGGCCAGAGGCGCATCTCGGCGCACTTGCGGTCGAGCACCAGCTCCATGTTGCCCGTGCCCTTGAACTCTTGGAAGATCACGTCGTCCATCCGGCTCCCGGTCTCGACGAGCACACTGGCGATGATGGTGAGGGATCCGGCCTCTTCGGTACGACGCGCGGTGGCGAAGAGCTGGCGCGGCTTCTCGAGGGCCCGGACGTCGAGGCCGCCGGAGCCCGTCCGGCCCGAGTTGCGCGCGGTGTTATGCGCGCGGGAGAGGCGGGTGATCGAATCGACGAAGAGCACGACGTCGCGGCCGGCCTCGACGAGGCGCTTGGCGCGTTCGATGCAGAGCTCGCCGATGCGGATGTGGTTCTCGATCTGCTCGTCGTTGGAAGAGGCCCAGATCTCGGCGGCCGGCACGCTGCGGCGGAAGTCGGTCACCTCCTCGGGTCGCTCGTCCACGAGCAAAATCATCACGTGGCACTCCGGGTTGTTCTCGAGCACGCCCAGCGCCATATCGCGCAGGAGCGTGGTCTTGCCGGTCCGGGGCGGGGCCACGATCAGCCCACGGGTGCCCTTGCCGATCGGGCAGAAGAGGTCGACCGCGCGGGTGGTGAGGCGCCCGTCCTTCATTTCCATCCGCAGGTGCTGGTTCGGTGAGATGGTCGTTAGCGTCGTGAACTCAAAACGGGCGCGGCGGTCCTCCAGCGGGACGCCGTCGACCGTCTCGATGAAGCGCATCTTGGGGTTGGGGAAGCGTCCGTCGGGCGGAAACGCGGTGCCCCCGATCATCGAGCCGGCGCGAAGCTTGAAGCGGCGGATCAGCTCCTTGGGCACGAAGGTGTCGGTCGGACGCCGTTTGCAGCCGCGGGCGAGGTCGATCAGCTGGCCGTTGCCACCACGTTGCAGGTCGATGTCGAGGACCCCCTCAACGCGGATGGTATTTTCCGGCGGGGTAGCGGGAGCCGAGGGAGTGACGGGCGCGGCCGGGTTGGCGGGCGCGGGCGTGGGGCCGTTGGGGGCGGACGGAGGCGTTTGATCCATATCAGAGAAGAAGCTGTTCCCGGCGCGGGCTTGACGCTCGAAACTTCGGTCGGGATAAAAAACGCGTTCGGCGTCCCTTAAACCCTACAATCCGACACGCACGTGCCAGACCAGACGATTACCTCAGTATCCCGGGAGTCCCGGAAATTCAGGCCTTCGGCCGAGTTCAAAGCCCAAGCGAACCTTGGGAGTGAAGCCCGGTATAAGAAGCTCTACGCCGAGTCTGTCAACTCCCCAGAAAAGTTCTGGGACCGGCAGGCGAAGGAGCAACTTGTCTGGCGCAAGGCCTACCGGAAGGTGCTGAAGTGGAATCCCCCGCACGCCCAGTGGTTCGTGGGCGGACGACTCAATGTCGCGGAGAACTGCCTCGATTGCCATCTGGGCACGGCCCGCGAGAACAAGGCCGCCTTGATCTTTGAGGGTGAGCCGGGCGACGTCCGCACGATCACCTACAAGCAGCTGCACTTCCACGTCTGCCGGATGGCCCACATTTTGGAGAATATGGGGGTCGGCGCTGGCGACCGTGTCGCGCTCTACTTGCCGATGATCCCGGAGGCGGTGATCGCGATGTTGGCGTGCGCGCGCGTCGGCGCCATTCACACTGTCGTCTTCGGCGGGTTCAGCCCGGAGTCGCTCAAGGACCGCATCAACGACTGCAAGGCGAAGCTGGTGATCACGGCCGACGGCGGCTGGCGCCGGGGCAAGGTCATCGAGCTCAAGGCTAACGTCGACAAGGCGGTTGAAGGCACGCCCTCGGTCCAGTCGGTGATCGTGGTCAAGCGCTGCGGCAACCCAGTGACGATGGTCGAGGGCCGCGATGTCTGGTGGAAAGAGGCCTGGGAAGGCGCCCCCAACCAGCACAAGGCCAAGGCGTTCGATTCCGAACACCCGCTCTTCATCCTCTACACCAGCGGCTCCACCGGGAAGCCCAAGGGCGTGCTCCACACCAGCGCCGGCTACCTGCTCGGAGCGAAGCTCAGCGCCCACTACGTCTTCGACCTGAAGGAGAACGATCGTTACTTCTGCTCCGCCGACATCGGCTGGATTACTGGTCACAGCTATGTGGTCTATGGCCTGCTCTCCAACGGGTCGACCGTGTTCATCTACGAAGGCGCCCCCAATCATCCGGAGCCCGACCGCTTCTGGGAGATGATCGACCGCCACGGGCTGACCATTCTCTACACGGCCCCGACCGCCATCCGCGCCTTCATGCGCTGGGGAGACAACTACGTCCTGCGCCACCGGCTCGACTCGCTGCGGCTGCTCGGCTCGGTCGGCGAACCGATCAACCCGGAAGCGTGGATGTGGTACCACCGGATGATCGGCAAGCAGCGCTGCCCCATCGTCGACACTTGGTGGCAGACCGAGACAGGTTCAATTATGATCACCCCGCTGCCGGGCGTGACGCCGACCAAGCCCGGTTCCGGGACGCGGCCGTTCTTCGGCGTCGTGCCGAAGGTGGTGGACGAGCGCTGCCGTGAGGTGCCTCGGAACTCCGGCGGCAAGCTGGTGATCACCCAGCCCTGGCCCTCGATGCTCCGCACCCTCTGGGGCGACGATGAGCGCTACCAGCGCCAGTACTTCTCCGAGTTTCCCGGCCAGCCCGGGGTCTATTTCACCGGCGATGGCGCCCGGCAGGACAAGGACGGGTACTTCTGGATCGTCGGCCGTATCGACGACGTCCTGAACGTTTCCGGCCACCGCATCGGCACGGCGGAGGTGGAGAGCGCCCTCGTCTCCCATCCGTCCGTCGCCGAGGCGGCCGCCGTCGGCCGGCCCGATGAGCTCAAGGGCCAGGCGCTCTGCGTCTTCGTCACCTTGAAGGCCGGGATCGAGGCGACTGAGGAACTCAAGGAGGCGCTGCGCAACCACGTGGGCAAGGAGATCGGCTCGCTGGCCAAGCCAGACGCGGTCCGGTTCGCCGCCGCCCTGCCCAAGACGAGGAGCGGCAAGATCATGCGCCGGATCCTCAAGGAGATCGCCTCCGGTGGCCAGGTCCGCGGCGACACCACCACGCTGGAGGACTTCAGCGTCGTCGCGGCGCTGCAGGCCGAGGACTGAGCGCGCGCGGCGCCCCGCCGGACACGGCGGTCGCGGGGCCGGCTCCCTCCCGGGAGATCCGGCTCCGCCCCGCTGTAACGTCGAACCGTGCGCCGCGTCCTTCCTCCCATGCCGCGCGCAACCCCGACCACACTGTTCCTCCCGAGCCGGGGAGCGGGCCGCGCGCGCGCGGGGTTCACGCTGCTGGAGGTGCTGGCGGTCACCGCGGTGGTCGCCGTGTTGTTCACCTTGTCTGTTGGCGCCATCCGCGGGGTGAAGGAGCGGGCGCAGACGGCGCGCGCCCGGGCGGAACTCGCGGCGCTGGCGACGGCGCTGGAGGATTTCCGCCGCCTCTACGGGGATTATCCGCAGACGGGCGAGTTCACGCAGGCGCCGGCGACGCCGACCGCCCTCAATTCTGGCCCTGGGGTGCAGACGGCCCAAGCCAAGCTGTTCAATTGCCTGACCGGCGCCTTCGGCGCCCGGGATCTGTCGACCCGGCTGAACGGCCCGAACCTGATCGAGGTGGGACGCTTCGTGGTGAACGGCACGCTCACGAACCAGTTCCTCCAGCCCGTGAGCAACGCCCCGAACCCACCCTCCAAGCCCGAGCAGAACGCCTGCCTGCTGGATCCGTGGGAGCGCCGCTATTCTTACTACTACAAGAACGCCCGCAGTGCCGCCGGCTGGCAGGCCTCGTCTTATGTCCTTTTCTCGCCGGGCCCGAAAGTGGCGCCCAATGGCACGCAGACGCCTCCCATCACCGTGACCTCGGGTCTTTTCCTGGCGGCCCAGTCTGCAGAGATGGTCGACAACCTGTACGCCAACCCCTGAAGTCCCGAGCACGATGCGCCGCCTGTCCGCCCACCCTCGCCGTCCCGGCTTCACGTTGATCGAGTTGCTGACGGTCATCGCGATCCTCGGCATCCTTGCGGCCATCCTCGTGCCCACCACGTCCTCGGCGCGCACCGCCGCGAAGAAGGCCAAGACGCGCGGTCAGTTCGCCCAGTGGGCAGGCGCGATCGAGGCCTTCCGCCAGGAATACGGCTATTACCCGACCTTCGAAACGACCGGCGCCGGCGCGAACAAGGTCAATGGCAACACCGCCGGCGGCGCCAACCTGGCGGCCGTGCACCGCTTCTACGAGACGCTCGTCGGCGCCCGGCGGGACGGCGTCGCGCTGCCGACCACGATGACGGGCAACCCGCCGCCACCCCAGGCGCAGAACACGCGCCGTATCCAGTTCATCACCTTCACCGAGGCGGATATGGTCCCGGTGTCCACGCCGGATGCCTCCCTCACCGCCAAGCGCGGCCTGATCCGCGACGCCTTCGACGGCACCGACATCGCGGTGCTGGTCGACCGCAATCTCGACGGCGCGATCAAGGTTGGCGGGGCGGGCGGCGACGGCATCACCACCGTGCCCGCCGTGGCGCCGCCGGACAACACGGGCCTGCGGCTCAGTCCGGTGACCACGGGCACGACGCCCGACCTGCCCACGGTGGCGCAGGGAGGGCTGCGGGTCGGGGTCGCCTTCTATTCGCTGCCGGACGGGGCGCGGACGGCCTCCGACTTCATCTTCAGTTGGAAGTAAATGCGTTCCCTGCGGCCCAGTCGTCCCCCGCGGCCGGTGGCGCCCCGCCGAGGTTACACGCTCGTCGAGTTGCTGGTGGTGATCGGCGTAATGGTCCTGCTGGCTGGGGTGGGGGCGATGGCCCTAGCCGGACGGGGCAGCTCCGGCGCCGCGCTCTCGGGTGCCCAATCGATCCTGGCCGGGATGGTCGCGAGCACCCGCGCGCAGGCGGCCCTGCACCAGACCTTCGCCCGCCTCATCATTCACGCGCAGCAGCCCCCGGCCGCCAACGCCCTCGATGCGGAGATGTACCTCCGCCGGCTGCAGGTCATCCGGCGCGAGACCCTGCCCAACGGCGCGATTGTCTGGGTCGCCGCTGGTCCGGCGGTTTCGTTGCCCACCCCGATCTGCGTCGTGCCGCCGGCTCCCGTGCCGACCAATCACCTGCGCTCCGGCGTGAGTTGGAACAACAATGCCGCCACCGGGCCGGTCTCGACCCTGCTGACCGCCACCGGCTTCAGCTACCGCGGCCAGTCCGCCGCGGCCAGCAACCAGTTCTTCGACCGCCAGGGGCAGAGCGGGCGGATCCACTACCTTGAGTTTGGGCCCGACGGCACCGTGGTCTCCAACACCACGGGCAACCCCACCAAGATCGCCCTGACCACCGCCGTGCTGGGCGGGAACACGCTGCCGGCGTTCGATAGCGCGACGACTGTCCGCGGGCTTTTCGTCCGGCGGAACGGCGCGGTGGCGATGGTCGACTCGGCGACCGGGTTCTGAAGATGCGCTCTACGTTTCGCCAAACCCGGAAGCGTGCCGGATTCTCGCTCATCGAGGTTATCGCCGCGGTGGTGATCTTCGGGATCGGGATGCTTGCCGTGGCCGGGCTCTACGCGCCGGTGACGCGAGCGGTGGGCGGGGTGGCCGACGCCGAGGCCGCCGCCCGCGTCGCCGACGCTGTCCGCGCCCGGCTGCGTGCGGTCCCCTTCGAGACCGGGCTCGCGCTCATACAGTCTCCGGCGGCGGTGCAGGTGAAGGACGCGAATGGCGCCTACAACCCGAACGATGGCACGCGTTACCCGGAGGTGCTCTTCGGGAAACTCGACGGGGAGGTCGGGATCTACGACAGCACCTCCAGCCGCCGGCAGTGGTACGATTCGCGCAACCGGGTGATGCCGAATACGGACAAGTTCTTCGAGATCGATTTGATCCGCCAGCCTTCGGTTTCACCCGCAGAGCTCGACGCGACGGCGCCGGCGGTCGTCTACACGCTGCGGGTGCGGTGGCCGGCCTTCATCCAGGTCGCGCCCGGGGCAGCAGTTCAATCCGCCCAGAACTCCGGCGGGCCGGTATCCTTCGACCACGGCCGCAAGCAGGTGTTGTACTTCACGGGGGTGCTCGAGCGATGAGCGCGCGGTCGTCCACCCTCCTGCCAAGGCGTCCGCGCGCCGGCTTCACCCTAGTGGAGCTGCTGGTCGCGGCCGGGATCACGACGTTTATGGCGGGCTTCATCGCGGTGATCGTGATGAACATCTCGTCGACGGCGTCGCGCTCGAGCTCCCGCCTGGGCGCCGACGCGCAGGCCCGGCTGATTCTCGACCAGTTGGAGCGGGACCTCCACGGGGCGCTTTACCGCGACGACGGCAACGTCTGGCTCGCGGCGGAGATCCTCAACGGCGCCAGCGGCGGCGCCACCGGGCTGTGGCAGATCGCCGCCCGCAACCCGAAGCCGGTGGGCGGCATCTCGCTGCTGCTGAACACGCCCTCAATCAACGACGCACGCTTCGGCACCGCTGGGGTCTGGCTGCGCTTCTTCACCCACGGCAATTCGGCCACGAATGCAGCGCTCGACGTCTCCGTGCCTTCCGCCCCGGTCGCGGTGGGCTACCAGATTATCCGCCGCTACACGGCCACGAATCCGGCCAACCTCGAGACAGCTTACGTCCTGCATCGCGCCGAGGCACGCCCGGGGTTAGCCAACAGCCGACCCGGGGTATTCGAGTCCGGCTACAATATCACCGGCACCGCCTACACTGGCGGGGGAACAAACAACAGCAACGTAACCGGCGACCCCCGCACGGTGCTCGTCCCCGGGACGACCCGCACGCTCGACGCGGTGATCGGCGACAACGTGATCGATTTCGGGATCCGCGCCTACGCCCGCGACGCCGCCGCGCCCGGCGGCCTCCGCCTACTTTTCCCCGCCACCGCCGCCGGAGCGCTCTCCAACGCCCCGGCCGCCCTCCAGTCGCGGCTGCCGCCGGGCACTCCCGCTACCGCCTCAACCTACAACCGCATCTTCCCGGACGTGATCGACGTGATGGTGCGGATCCTCACCGACGCCGGCGCGGAGCAGATTGCCAACCTGGAGAAGGTGCAGACGCCCGCGCTCGCGGTGCCGCAACGCTACAACGGCAACGCCCAGCTTTGGTGGTGGGGCGTCGCTGCCGAGAACTCGCGGGTCTACACGCGCCGGATCGTCCTGCGGGGAGGTGGGTTGTGAGCCGCCCGCGCACCGCCCCGCGGCGCGGGTTCGCGCTGCTCATCGTCGTTACGCTCCTCGCGTTCATCGTGGTCTTGCTGGTCGGTCTCGCGGCCTACACCCGCATCGAGACCTCCGTCGCCGGGAACACTCAGCGGCAGGCGCAGGCCCGCGAGCACGCGCTCACCGGCCTGCAGGTCGCGCTGGGCCAGCTGCAGCGGCACGCTGGGCCGGATCAGCGCGCAACCGCCACCGCGGCCTCCTTCGGCGCGGTCAATGGCACCCGCTACTACACCGGGGTCTGGGGCCCGGACGGTTCCGGCCCGCTCACCTGGCTGGTCAGCGGGAACGAATTCGCGGTTCCCGCCACGGGTACGGACCAGCCCGCGGCTCTCGCGGTCACCCCGGGCAGCGCGCCGCCGGCGACTCGCTCCATCGATCTCGTCGCCCGCGGCACCACCAATACCACCAACCGCTCCCAGTTCGTGAGCGTGCCGCTCCAGGATCTCCGCGCGCGCGGAATTCCCGGTGCGCCGAATGCCGACGCCACCTACGGCCGCTACGCGTGGTGGGTGGGGGACGATGGCGTTAAGGCGCCCGTCGCGGTTCCGGATACTTCGGGCACGCTCACTGCAGCGCCGTATGACTCCGCGGACCTGCGGGGTCGGGTCCGCCAGCAGCTCGCGGTCGGGGCCGGGGCGGCGAGCACGGGGGGCAGTCCCGTTTTCGAACCGCGCGACGGTAACAACGCCCCCTTGGTCGCGGGCGACCGCGTGCTCACTGCGAGCCAGCTCGGTTTCCTGCGTAATTCCGCCAACGGCCAGCTCGGTCCGGCCGTGCAGCGGGCAAATTACCACCTCTGGTCTCCCAACAATCTAGCCGTGCTCGCGGATTCGCGACGGGGCGGGCTGCGGCAGGACCTTTCCCTTGCACCCGGACTGCTCGGTTCGGCGTTCGCGGCTTGGACCAACTATCCCGCCTACACCGAAAGCTACGTGCCGGTGGACCCGGAGACGGTGGACCCCGCGCTCGCGGCGATCGCCCCGCCGGCGATCTCGCCGGCCTACGGCTCGGACTCGGTGCGACGCCGGCTGCGGATGACGCCGCCGCTGATCGCGGAGGGCGGGGCGCACCAGATTGCGCCGGTGCTCTCGTACTTTCTGCTCTCCTTTAATGTCCGTACCGCCGGCGATAGCGCCGCCGCGCGACCCTTCGAGCTCGCGGCCCGCTGGCTCGTCTCACTCTGGAACCCGTACACATCGGCGTTGGTGCCGGAGAACCTCCGCCTCGAGATCTCGGGGCTCCCGCGCACCATCCGGGTGGTCAACGTGCAGGGCGAGAGCCCCGTGCCGGTGGGCGATTTCTCCGTCCACGACCCCTCGGTTTTCGGTTCACCGGCGATCGACCCGGATCTGGCCGAGCCGCCGATGATCATCAACCTGCCGTGGACGCCGGACGGCTCCAGCGCGGACCGCCAGTCGTGGTTGCCCGGTCGGGTCTACACGTGGCGTTCGGTCGCAGACGCCACCAAGCCCGAACAGCCGCCGGCCACGGGGTTCGCGAGCCAGTTCTATTCCCGCACGCTCGATGCGGCCGGGGCCTCCGCCGCCGTTCGCCCGCTACCCCTTGGGGAACAGCTCGGGAGCGATAACCACGTGCTCGAGATCGAGGGCGCGGACCGCGTGACGGTCACCGTCTACGTCGTACCGCGCACCGGCCCGGATGATCCGCCCGCGCTGCCAATCAAGCTGGCGACGTACGTTTCGCCCGAGTTTGTCACCCAGTTCGCCAGCTCTCCGCAGGCCGCGCGTCAGACCGCCACCCAGTTCTCCTACGTCTTCCGGCTCGCCGAGAGCATCGACACGCCCACCGCGCCCGGCCGCTGGCTGACCACGACGGGACTGGATCCCCGCCGCCGCCGGCTGCCTGGCGAGGCCTTCGTGCCCGGAGAAAACGGCAACGATCCGTCGCTGTACGTGAATTATCGGACGATCAGCGCGCCCGACCGACTGCTCGATCGGGGCGAGACCTCTCGCTCTTACAACGAGGACGTGCCCGTATTCGAGTTGCCCCGCGCCCCGCTGCTCTCAGTCGGTGCGGCGCAGCACTTCCGGCTGCCGGGCCAGCGGCCGTTTATGATCGGGAATTCGTGGGGCTTCGGGCAGGAGCTCAACGGGGTGCCGGTCGGGGAGATTTTCGATCGCTACTTTTTCTCCGGCGTCCGCGAGGGCGTGAACCCCGGCACCGCCGCCAACGGTGACCTGATCGTGCCCAATCCGCTGCTGCGGACCGTGCGTTGGTACGAGCCGGGGGCGGGCTACCGCAAGCCGACCGTGGACGACGTGCGGGCCACGGTGGAGGGCCTCGATCCCGCCGGTGCGGTAGGCGCGGCGGACGCGCGTTCGTCCCGGTTCTTCCTGCAGGCGGGGGCCTTCAACCTGAACTCGACGAATGTCGCCGCGTGGGCGGCCGTGCTGCGCGGGGTGCGTTTTCCCAGCCCGCAGACCTTTCGCTATCTCAGCCTTTCCTCGTCGACCGGCACCGCCTCCGGCGACACTTCGGTCGCGACCGTCCAGTCGACGAACGCGCAGTTTTTCCGCTTCTCCCAGACGGCGCAGGAGACCTATCAGGCGGAGTCCGGCCGCGCGGATCCGGCGGGCTCAGCGGCGCGCTCTGAGCTGTTCCGCCGTGGGATGCGCACGCTCAACGCGGCGGAGACCGGGGCGCTGGCGACGAAGATCGTCGAGCTGATCACGGCCCGGCACGGCGAGGAGGGCCCCTTCCTTTCCGTTAGCGACTTCCTCGCGCCGCACCCGCGTTACGCGGCGGTTGACGCGGAGGGCGGCGAGATTCCGCGCAGCCTGCTCGAGGCCGCGATCGCCGAGACCGGAATCAACACTTCCGTGGCGGAGTTCGATCCTGAGGCCAAGGTGCAGATGCATTCTCAATGGCTCACGCAGGCAGATGTCATGACCGCGCTGGCGCCCGGGCTGTTCGCGCGTTCGGATACCTTCACCATCCGCGCTTACGGGGAGGCGGTAAACCCCGCCACCAATGCGACCGAGGGCCGCGCCTGGTGCGAGGCCCTGGTGCAGCGGGTGCCCGAGTATTTCGATCCGCCGAAGGGGAACGGGGATCTCACCGGGGATGCGGCCGAAGTCCTGCCGGAGAACCTGACCAGCCCGCTGAACCTCGCGAATGGCCGTCGCTTCCGGATCCTATCCTTCCGGTGGCTGACCCAGCCCGACCTATGAACGCTGGCCCTCCGTCTTGGCGGGCGCACGGTCGCCGTGGGTGGCTGGCTGCTGCGGTGGCTTGGGCCTGCGCGTGGAGTGCGGGAGCGCTGCGCGGAGCGAGCCCCGCGGTGACCCTGCGCTTCACGGTCTTCAGTCCCCGTCCGCCGGGCGAGGCGGCCTACGTCGCCGCGCCGGGCCAAGCGCCGACCCGGCTGCGGTTCTATCCATTGGCGCGTTCCCCGCGTTACGATTATCGCGGGCCGGCGCCGCTGCGCTTCATCGCCCCCCGCGACCTGGCGCTCCTCGCCGAGGCGGAGATCCCGGCTGGCCTGACCAGCGCGCTGATCATCCTGCTCTCGGACGAAAAGGTTGCCGGGCGCTGGCGGACGATCGTCCTAGACGATGGGGACGCGCGGTTCCGGGCCGGCCAACTGGTGCTCGTCAACCTCAGCGGGTTGGAACTGGAAGGGACACTGAACGAGCGGCCGTTGAAGCCGGTTCCGGGGCCCAACCCGGCGCTGCCGGTGCCGCGTACGAGCCAGTTGGTGCTGCGGACCAGCGCCCGCGGCGCGACCTATCAGGCGCTGACAACGGAGTTGAACCTCGCCGAGGGCGAACGCGCGCTGCTGCTGCTCTTACCTCCATTGAGGGCCGGCACGTTTGCGGTCCAGCACCGGTTGCTCGTGGATCGGCCGGCGGCGCGGGTCAGTCGGTGATCCAAACGAGATCCCCGGCCCGGACCTCGTCGAACAGCTCGATCATCTCCACGTCGCGGAGAAGGACGCAGCCGGCGCTGAGCGGTTCGCCGATCCGGTCGCCGTGGTTGGTGCCGTGGATGTAGACGTAGCGGGAGTAGGTGTCGACGTCGCCCCCAAGGTTCACGCCGGACTCGAGCCCGCGCAGCCAAAGGATTCGCGAGGTGACCAGGTCCGGGGCTTGGCCGTCGGGGCCGGGGGGCAGCTCGCTCCAATGGCGGCCGGTGGGCACGCGGGCGCGGAACACCATCCCGGCGGGCTGGCCGGCCCCGATGCGTTCCGCGATCACGTGCCAGCCGCGAGG